>Ga0131853_10016553_pt1 | contig 13443 bp, 5 predicted proteins | sample TergutLab28metaG_FD_92764 | JGI IMG/M metagenome (GOLD analysis project Ga0131853, IMG submission 92764) | Labiotermes labralis P1 segment gut microbial communities from Petit-Saut dam, French Guiana - Lab288 P1 (version 2) (version 2) | ecosystem: Host-associated > Arthropoda: Insects >... | reverse complement strand
TTGACAAGCTGCATATACATGTGGTATTATCACTGTTTAGGTTTTACTTTTTGTGATAACAGTATTGATTTTCTTTCAAAATATTCTCCATTATATGTTTTTCTTTTTATTTTTCACCTTAATGTATTAGGTGGGATTTCATGCTTTCTTTTAAATTGTTTATAGTCATCAGTTTATATTTGAGGAAAGGTGGTATGAAGTATTCTGACTTGTAATGGAGGTTGTCAGTTTTTGGTGAATGCCAAGTTGAAAATGTTCATTCTTCTTGTGTCATGCAAAGTATAAGATATTTATTGTGTTGCTGTTCTCTTTCTCTGTGGTAAGCGTTCTGGGTTTACATTGTTGAAGTTCTTTATTGTATCATCTATATTGGTGGGGTTATTGTCATAGATGATCATCTGTGAATCTAAAGTATGCAACCTTTTTTTTTTTGCTCTTGTATCTGGAAAATGTCATCGAGTTCAAGATATTGTAGGTAGATTATGGTTAACAGTGTCAATGTAGGTAGCCCATTAGTAGACCTTTTTGTTCATGGTGACAGCCATTGAAGTTGAAGACATTTTCACTTACAACTAGTTGTGTTAGACTTATTGCTTGTTATTTGTGGATGTCTGGTTTTGGGTGATTCTTTTGTCCATAATATTCGTGATCTCTTGGATGGGGATATTGGTGTATGTATTCCCTATATCAAAATGGCACATTCTCAGACTAATTGAGCCCTGTACCCAATCTGTATGAGGGATCTCTTCTGAGGGGAAAATGTTCTTGCATGAAACACATCACTCATCTCCATTTAGAGCAGGTAAAATTTAAGAATGCATGGAGCTTTTGTTATGTGCTGCCTATAAGCTTTGGAATGGGGGTAGCAAACTCAGTGCAGTGACTAAGTTATGGGCTGTGCAGCTGGGGTTTTGATTTCTGGCAGGGACAGAAACTTTTATCTTTTCCAGGATGTCTACTCTTATACAGCTGGTACCACAGCCTCTTTTGTCTCAGGTGAAGGGCCAGGGCTGGAAGCTAACCACTCACGTGCATGTAAGACCAAGGGTAAGAACACATGGAGCTGTACCCCGACTGCCGTTCTTATGTTCGCGGTGTTGTACTGAATGACTTCATTTGTTCATATGATATCTTATAAGCCTTTGGTGCTTGATGCTTCAAGTCAGGTGTAACTTGATCTTTCATGTATGTCTTACAGTTCATTTACTGAACTTTTGATGGTGCACAGACCATCCTGCCTGGCGTTTTTTCTGATCTTTCTCATTCCATCCTGAAGGGTATGAAAGTAGTAGTTTCAGATATGGTATGTCTTTTTGTTTCACTGTCTTGCATATTTGATCTCAGATGACTAGTTGAGACAGCATTTTTACGCAATGTGTGAATCAGTCTTGAAAGTAATTTGATGCTAAGCCTACTAGTTGAACAGAAAAAAGCCATATTGTGAAAATAGGTAATGACTCAAAACAGATTGACACATTTGGGAATAAGAGTAACAAATTGAAATTACATTCAGACAAAAATTAGGAGCAGATTTAATGTCATATTCAATAAGTTTGAGTTTTTTACTGTGCATCATTTTAGCAGGTACTTTAGATTACTTAAACACATACTGCAACTTTGACATAGTTTTGTACTACTAGTAACTACACACTTTTTAATGAAATCAACACATTTACCTTCACTCATTAACTAGATACAGTTGTGTGGCATGAACATCTGTGTGTTTATGTATACACTGTTAACAGCAACAGTGAAAAACATTTATTGTTAAGTTCTAATTTTACATCTGGTCTTCTTCTGCATGCTTGATAGTCTGTGAATGACTAAGTTCCTTAATAATAAATGGACTCCCAAAAGTGTCACAGCTTCAGTTTTCATTATTACTATGCTTGTTCATTTAAGAACGCCTGCTCAAAGATTTTTACTGCCCTGGCCAAAGTGGTGGCTCACTGCCCATTTGTCACATGATCAACCTAATGTCATGTACTTGCACGTTTGCAGTAGATGTTGTTGTTAGTTCTGTGGCGCTCAGCCTTGAAGTATTATATTTCTGCTTCCTGGCATTTTGTTCCACATGTTACCAATGTAGGTGACCCCCTAGATTGCCTGATGGGGTGAGCCAGCACTGTTCTGTAATTATGAATGACGTGTGTTCCGAAATTTGAATATTCCCCCATAAATTTAATATCATGTATGGGGTTATGTTCCAATTTTTCCTAACAAAAGTCTTAGTAAATGCATAAATTAATCTTGACATGACATACAGGCACACATTCTATACAAATATAAAATCAGTACATCCATACTGTTGAAATAGAAAAAACTTAGTACAGTTCAATAACAGTAGTAATACATGGTCATTAATAGCAATTTATAGAACACAAGATGTCGTCAAAGTAAAAACAATACGCAGTTATCAAAAAGTTGCTGATGTACCCATTCTACAAATGGGATATTTTTACTTTACGACCCAAAACAAACTCATGGCATACCTTTACTGAATGATTTTCTGTGCAACACTCATTGTTTGTTGATGTCTAGAGTCATCTTGCATTTAATATAATGTAACTTGATGCACTGTGTTCTTTTGTTTTTTATATTTCTCATTCAGGAAATGCTAAGGCCGTAAATAAACAATTTCCATCCACACATGTAGCTCTGACCAAATACTTCCATTCTGATCTATCAAGGACAACAAGCAGTTCCTACATTCGTAAGTGTGCAACACTATGCAAAGAATAATTATTCTATTCTATATTACACACTTCGTGCCATTGTGGGATGTACGTGAACTACCTGATTGTTCAGTTCTTGGTAAGCAAGAGTAATAAAACTTCATCACTTTTTAAAGCATACTTTTTCACATTAGCATTAATGTGATGGTATCGGAATTTTGAGTGAATCACATAATCAGCATTTTATGTACAGTATGATACATGGGTTGAATCACATGAGCAACATGTATGTACAGTCACACAATCAATGTTTTATGTACAATAATACTTGAATTATGGAAATGACATGGGCATGAACTGTGTTTTTTTCTGCCAACATAACAAGAAGGGAGTTATAATTGTTATGTTATTTTACAGTTACAAATATGGGCTTGCATCCTTATTGACACTGCATGGTAATCAGTAATTTTTTGTTGTATTTCGTTACGTATGTACCATTTATATACTTTTATGGTGTGGATGATGAAAATTTTAGAGAAAAGAAATATTTTTTCGAGTTGAGACTGTCTGACTGTTAGGAACCAGAACTGTATTGTCTTTTATGGCTTTGGTGTACACCTCTAGTACGAAATTCCATCAAAATCAAACTAGTTTCAGATATGAGAGAGATACCACAACATCCCCATTAGTATTTACTTTTAATTTATGATGTGAGCGAACAAGACAACCAATGTACGTATAACTTAGCATTGAGGCGCGTTCGCGTAACCATTGTTGCCGTGGAGAAGCAATAAGCGTTACATATAATAAGTGTGTGTCTTTGTGCTTGCCTTAGTTATCTGGCATGCAAATTGCATCTATTCTGCGTCATCTTGTATTGTCATATGTGGCCTGTTTGGTTCTACCATGCTTTTTCCACATTCTCATAGACTGCACGATTTTCGGAAAACATTTATTGAAGACAAAATGTGTGTTTTGATTTTGTCTACAACTTTCGTCTGAAACATTTCTCATTCTAAGAAGAACTGAGCGAGATAGTTCAGAAATGTTAATTGATCTTCAAGTAAAGGTACCCGTTATTCGTGTGAGATTTTCGTGAAACGTGTACACTTTCCGTCAGATTTTCGAAAAGTCCTGAAATATAAAATTTCATGAAAATTCGTCCAATGGGAGCCGAGTTGTTCCATGATGACGGACAGACATGACGAAGCTAATAGTCGCTTCTCGTAATTTTGCGAACACGCCTGAAACCCGCATTTTTTTTTTTTTTGCATTATGCATTATGTTCGTTTTCAATTTCTGTTAACTTTTATCCATTTAATTTTGTGCTCCTTACGATACTGGCACGATAATTCTACTAAAAATGACATTACGGATAACGCGTACCCCAGAAACAGGAAGTAGAACGCACTCTGCATATGTTCCATTCTCAAGGCAACATATTCTCCAGGAAGCAGATTGGAATCTCCGGCTTTTTCCAGAGCGACCTCGTACATAAGATTCTCCCACCAGAAATTCACCAACCCAGCTTGCGCTAAAGAACTTAAGACTTTGTCGTACCTGCCCTTGAAAGGAAAACCTTTCGGAACATATATCGTCGCAATTCCGGCAGCCAAGTCGTCTTTGATATCACAAATTCTCGGTCTGCCATCTGCATCCATGTATTTGACAGCTATTAAATATTCCATGAGAAAAACCGAACCCAGAAAGGCTAGCTTACCATTCGCGACTCTGTCTACGACAGACTCAAGGTGGTCAAAATACTTTATATGTCTGTATCGTCTTTCACCGAGCCAAGGTGTTATACCGAGCGCGTGTGTTCCAACCCCGTACTCGATTCCAGAGTTCAGAATCGCATCTTCTGAAGCTAACTGATGTTGAAGCCCTGGGTCTATTAAGAAACTTGTAAGGTATGCCTTGTACACGGTGTTGATAGCCCAGCAATAGAGCACCCACGCCAGAAACAAAGCTCTGACCACAGCCACATTGGGAGGATTGTTGGAAGCGGACTCCTCTAGGACAATGCCCCAGAAGTTGAGGAGACACTTGGCTAAGCTGGCGTAAGCCTGGTTTTGAGCTGCCTGGATGGAAATATTGTTGGTTATTTTCACCACTTTCCACATAGTGAACGAAATGGTTACGTACCCTGTGACGAACCCCAACCATAATGACAGTTTGAACACTCTAGTGAGACTCGTCCATCGCGGGTACGACCTGGAACAGGGGACGTACCATCTGCCTCTATCAATAAGATGGGGTCTTAGGCACTCGATTTCTTTGACTAAGTGACACCTGTACCATATATCACCTATGCCTATATCTGCATAACTCCTGGCTATCTCTCCTGTCACACCATTCCACGTCCCGTTTCCGAGATCTATGCCCCAGTATTCGTGGCCAGGTGGAGTTTCCCGGAATTTTAGGGAACTGTTGGTACTCTTCGCAAGTTCTGTCAGGATCTGTATCTCCAGACCTTTGTCATATATAATATTTTCTGGGTCTACTTCAGTAGTGTTATTTCTCATAATAAAAGGTGGTACCGGAAACGTAGAAACTGTGAACGGACAGCCATGAAGGTCATTTGGAATTTTCTGTGGGAAAAGGGAGGTGTGAAGAAAATGGCTTCTGTTTCTACTGTCCAATATCCAGCGGTCCTGAAGAACGACGTCCTTGACCCGAGAACACTGGACTGTAGGCTGGTACGGAAAACAAATATACGCATCCAGTGTGTGCGCAGTGCCTGTTGCCAAGTGTGTGTCCAGTGCTGGAATCAGCACAACCGAATTCACTACTCTTGATGTCCACAGCTCAGCAGAAATATCTTCAGCGAGCAATTTCGCATTTGCATGTACTTCCGTAACTAATATTACAAATTTTGCTTGTGGGTTCCATTCCCAGTTATTTCTGAGTTTCTTCACCTGATGCCCTATATCCTTCACCACGTCTTCGTGATCCTGGCATGAAGATAACAGTACATAACCTTCGTACTTGCTGCTGGACGGCAACATCTTGCAGTCATGTTTGGCGTCAAATGAAAGTAGGGACCACGCTTCCATCTTGTTGAACTCCTCCATTATCAATTGCGCCATGTCTTCGGTCGAAGGCAGATCAATGAAAAAACGTAGACATCCTATCATGTTAGTGTTTTGGCCTGCAGAAAAACACAGGGCGTGTGCTGGTGCGTTCCTAGACTCTAGTAGGGTGTGTGCTGGTGTGTTGTAAGAGACGATCAAGGTGTGTCCTGGTGTGACATGTCGTGTCACGATGTCACGTACAACCTGTACCATTTGTAAGTGAGTATGCCCTGATGTTTGGCCAGCTACACACATTATGAAAATTATTAACATTATTAATGTTCGTTTTGGATGCCTAAACCTTAGTCACCTCTTCTGTGTCCGACCAGTTCTGTGCAGCAGGATCTGAATGCCGTGTGGACGCCTAGAGGTTTGCGCTGGACATCAAACTGCACCGGTTTCATTTAAACTTCAAATGGACTAGGCATGTAAAGTACTAACACTCCTTCGAATTTGAAAGTGACAATTTGCAGTCTATGCTCTGTAGAACTGCAGAGATGCTTATGTGCTTATTATAGTCACTGCGCAGTTGTCAGTGTGTTAGTATCCTGTAGGCTATTTCGTAATTCGTCATGTTACTGCCAGCAGAGTGATAACAGAACACGAGACAGGTATTTTAGACACTGTTATTGGCTGAACTCAATAGGAACAATGCGCCCACGAGTTCAAAAGAGACGCTCATTTTAAGTGTATAGACGCTGTCAATTCCACTCATTTCGTGTTTTATTTCTTCCCCCATCGCTTACCGACAGGCGTTCCTTCTGGCTTTATACGGCGAATATGCGACGTTAAAACCGTCTATAAGAAAGTCTGTAATTTTCAAACCACGAAACAATATCCAGTTTCCAGTTATGAATATTTTATGGCCGTCAAATAAAGAAGGACGCGCAGAGGGTCCGCACTCTATTCACACCTAGATAAGGATCGTTCCACCTTGTACATGGCAAGTTTGTGAAATGTGAAATGGTTTATGGGGGTATAATAATAATTGTGTACTGAGTGCATTCAAGACGTTTTGTAGCAGCGTTATGCTTGTGACTATGAAAATAAAATGAATGTGTGTACAGAATTTCCAATGTCTCAGTCGCTTTATTTCCATCGTTTATTTATTCGTTGTTTTCAATAGCTCAGATTATGTAACGTTTAATGGTTGTTGAATAATGGGATGAATGGGAAATTTTATGATGAAAGACGGTCGTAGCGTAGTTTACGCCGCTGTCCCTGAATTTTTATGGAGGAACAACGTAAGTGGGAAAATTTGTGATGAAAGACGGTCGTAGCCTAATTTATGGCGCTATCCATGAATTCTTCTGGACACATACGTTTTCCAAATTTACGCTTGTCTTGTTCAAGAGCTTGTGTATTCCTCTTTCCTTCTCCAGTTTGCTAATATTAATATTCAATTTTGCCCTCCGAATATTTTTAACGTTGGACAGTTCGTTCTCGTGTCTCGGGTTGCACATAAATCCGTAGAGTCTTCACAATTATGGACGAAGGGAAGGCAACCTCCTGTGTAGAGCTGCGGAAGAACCCCTGTTGGTGCAGATGCGTGTTAATGGAAGCCGGTAATTCGCTTAGAGAGTGTAGATAAAAGCCAGACACATATAAGGGCGAATTCCGTGGCAAGGCCCGTAAACAGCCCGAACACAGCGCCAGACTTCCTCACATTCTGCTCACAGGTAAGAACGGCATTTCACCGTAACACATTTGCTTGCGAACCGGGGTTCGACTCTCGGCAAATAGGACTAGTGGGATTTTTCTCTTCGCCATTGCTTCCAGTCGGTTTCAGAAAGCTAATGGGCACCGAAATTCTTTTCTTGTGACTAAAATGGTCGTAGGGTGATGCTTAACGCCCACATCCATCTAGTGCCAAAGTGAAAGAATGGTTGGAACTTTGCCTTCTGACGTCCGTACGTCTTAACGACTTCGTGTTAAGACACAGGGATATTAAGACTTATAAAATCTGCAAGGTAAAATATAAACTCCATACTTTTCTCTGTAATTATTTTTCTCGTCACGTGGAATCCGGGGTTTGCGTATTTTTCTTTCTTTTTCTTCCTTATTTCCATAGAATAGTGTCCTAATTCTTCATACTTCAGAATTCTGCATTTCAGAAGTGGAACACACCTATCGCTATATGTATCACCCACTTGAACAAGAAGATGACTTGCATTTAGTTCACACGTATCTGCACGAGTCCTGTGTTTGTCACAGTACAGGTTGATTGCAGCGTTGGCCGGTTTGTCTTTGTAACTGAGATGCAGGTTTTTCTGTAAGGTGCGTAGTGAATCTTTAAGTATTAATTGATAGTTCATGGCTCGTCTTCTTGAATGCCGGTCTGCTGTGCCGTCCGTCGCAATGCCTTGCGATCGGGGAACACCATCAAGTTTTTCCATGGTTTTCTCCATTTCTGGAGCAAATGCATAGCAAGTACCAAAATTCACAATCCGCAGTGCTTGTTCCGCAACCTTACGGCAGAATTCCACCCAATGCTGGTTCAAGTCAGTTGATTGATTTATTTCTCTTAGTTTTTATTCCCCTCCGCGTTCCGAAATATAAATGACGCAGCAAAATTCGCAAAAGTTACCGGTGGCTGGATTTGCTAGCTGCGGGATATTAGCCTGTCACAACAGACAGTGACACACACCATGTACCTTGGAAGCACCAGTCAGTGATCAGCTTGATCTGTTAAGTTATAACTCGCACCATAAATCATGAACAAAAATTTTGTGACAAGGTCATACCTTACTAGATTCACATTCTCTTTATTTGATCTGGGTGTAAAACTTGGCCTCACGATGGTGAGGAAGACTTTCACTGATGTCCACGTCTGGGCCAACGAGAAATTAAGTAAACAGGGTCTGGAGAAAATTAAATAACGAGAAAATTTATAATTCATATTCTGGAGGTAACCATTTTTTACTTTCGCATGGAGCACAGCTTATTCAGGCGAATTATGCAGTCGACCTTCCTTGGTCCTTTTTCAGTCTAAACAGTGAAAGATCTTTGTGTGTGTAATGCTCACCGGTTTCAGAAAGTTTCTCAGGCCTCGCCCATTCTCTTGGTAAGAAGTAGATCAAGATGACTGCCGGGCACTGATGGACTGATAATGAGAGGAGACGACCGAATCGCTGTCCAAGTGCCACTTTAACCGTCACAATTTTCACTTTGACTGGTCCAGGATGGAACCTAATATGTGCTTTATAATATATTTGACTGCAAATGGGCTGTCACCCGGTGGCAGTGTTTATTATGCGTGTACATAAATATGAAATAAAGATAACATAAATATTAAGTAAGGATCTAAGAAATTTAAGTCTGGAGGGCTACATGAGAAGCATGCAGTAACAGCTTGGGAGTCTTGGGAACCATCTCAGCATTCGCTTATAGACATAGGAAAATCAAGAAAACCCTGTGTCGAGGTGGCCGGTCGCAGGACCTTGTAGCCGCTCTGAGAAGTCAGTCACTAACGGCCATTTGAGTCTGAAGTTTCTGTCAGTGATATATTAACAAATTCAGTTTCTACCCCACAGTAAATACGCTGTCTCCATTACAAAAACCTCTATTTAATGCCGTTTAAGGAAACGATTGTTGTATGTTTTGAAAACAAAACGAAACACATAAATACACTGCTTGGACAGACTTAAGAATATCGGAATCTTAAGTGCATACAGTTACTACCTTGCTTTACAGGGTCAAATAGGCCATGACTGCCTCCAAACCCCTTACTAATCTACTTCTGTCATATTCTGTTAAACTAAATACTACTTAGTCCACAAGGACACATATTAATGATCTGTCTGTCTGTCGAGCATCAATGTTTGATCGTCAATCAACGGATGGTTATGAATGTTGGTGTAATGCTTCCATATGCTGGTAAAACCGCGAAGTGTTCCCTGCTTTGAATGGAAATACCAAAACTCGCAGGTCATATGCTACCTGCGAAACCGATTCTATAAGGCCTTGATGTAACGTACAGTATCTTTTCTGTCATCTGAAACTCACACACGTCAATACGCGTCTTACTCGCGTTAGAGGTGCTCGTGATTTAGAATTTCGACTCGGAAATAACACGTACATACTCGCAACGTACTTTGAGACAGATCAGTTTCACTTTCTCACAGATCAGCATCACTTCATCACTTATTAATATCAATTCTTCACAGATCAGCATTACTTCATCACATAACAGCTTAGCTTCTTCAAAAAATCAGCATCACTATATCACTTTTCAGGATCTCTTCCTAACAGATCAGCATCATGTCATCACATATCGCTGTAACTTCCTCGCATATCAGCATCACTTTCTCACAGATCAGCATCATTTTATCACACATTGGTATCACTTCCTCGCATATCAGCATCACCTCCTCACATATCAGCATCACTTCCTCACATATCAGCATAATTTATTCACTTATCAGCATCTCTTCCTCATAGATCAGCATCCTTAATTACATCTCTCTATCATTTCCTCAAAGAACACTATCACTTCCTGACTAATCCTTCCGGCCTGACTTCCGTAACAGTTTTTCAGTACCTTCAGCACTTAACACAGCATCATAAAATACCTAAGGTGACTTCACTTCAAATTAGGCTGTGACGCTTGCATTCCAAGTGCCATCAAAGTCAGTATTCAGTAGTAATCCTTCTATTCTACACTGTTTCTGAATTAATGACAGTGGCGTTAAATAAACTATCAATAAACAATAAATTAATCTCTTTTAGCCTAAGCTTAAAGCAGTATCATGCTGACTCATACGCACACTTGTTTTCTCCTTCAGAGTCTGCGGGAGGTCTGTTACATTGAATAACTGTAATTTATTTGCCAAGGCTGTGAGTTCATGAAACCTAAACTTCAATTGACAGTAGCGATCTGGATAATCAACAAGGAAGTCATTTTTTGCGCCACTGCTTATAGGGATTAATTTCAGAATCTTTCTTTATCTATCACCATAAACAAATCAAAGAATGAAGGAGTTTTATGATCGATTCTACCTAAACTGCCAGGTATAAGAGGTTGGTTTGTTATGGAGGGATATATAACTTAAAAATAATCTCAGTCCATTGTTGAGAATCACTCCCGGAAGTTTCATAAGTCTTGGAATCAACACAGATCCGGAAGACATTATTTATATGTACAACCTTGGACCTGACCTATCCATAGGTCTGTGTTGGCCGATTACGACGAAAAATCTTTTGTTAGTTACACAAAGTGACTTTAATTTATGTAGACTTAGTGTCAGGCCTTACTTGACTAGACCCGTGCTGATCTTGTACTGCAATACTTTCATGTATCCATTAGAACTCCTTTCTCTTTACATTCGAATGGAGGGGTGTATTTCTATACAAAATGGCAGCTTGCCGTTAGTTTTTGTGAGATTGGATATCGACGCAGCAGTAGTACAGCAGTTCTCTGGACGTTGGCATCAGTTAGGGGTTTAAAAGTGACGACAGCAGCGACAACAGGAGGAGGAGAAAGAAGAAGAACAACAAGAAGAACAAGAACAAGAGCAACTCTGTACGAACTTAATCGAATTTACTTTCCATTGTAGGTAACAGGTAAACATGCAGATTCCTGCTTTACGTTACATTGTGTTTTTTTGAACATAACACAGATCAGTGAATGACGTTTACACGTAAAAGCTCTAAATACTGTTTTCATATTAATTTCTGGTCCACATATTCCTATAAGGAGCTCAGTTATTCAAGTAGCAGGTCAAAAAATTTAGGCTGAGACCTAACTTACTAATGAACTGATTGATTGAGTGACTAAAACGAGTAGAGTCCTCTTATCAGAAATTAATATTTCCTCAGTCAAGAAAATTCCTAATTTTATGGAAATTGAATTTTCATCACTGTGTGCACTAGAGTTTGCTATGGGTCATTCTCGTAAGCCAAAGAACTCTGTCTACACAATCCAGGGGCGGATCCAGGTTTGGTGGGGCCTGAAGTTTATACAACTGATGGGGCCCTCTTTAAAAAAATAATACAAAATTACGAATACGAAATTAAGTACGAGAGTGAATATTTATTTAGAATGAGAAAAGAAATTACAACAAATTACGAATTTCTGACAAATAATACCACCATCACAAAATCCAGAAAATTAACGTAATATTGTTATTAATTAAGTGCTTGACTAACTTCTTAATAATATTTTTAAACATTTTTTGGCTGCATACTCTTTGAGTGCCTCGTCGTATACAATGACTTTGGAATTATTTTCTGTAGGCGAATACACAGATAAGTCAGTCTTTCCTCTAGCATGGTCGATCGAAATTTGTTTTTTATTTTTGGTATTTTATTTCAGTAACGCACCAACAGATGCACATATATAGTCTTTAATAATCTAAAATTTACATTAAAACACTGAAAACACTCCTACATGTTTCGATCACACGATCATCCTCAGGGAGCATACTTTGTTCCTTGCTACAGTTACAGTTTAAAACACTCAGTGATTTACTTCGTTATATTAATTTGGTGCTGTGGCAGCATGTCGTGTGTTGTGTGTGAGTCGCACGGTGTTCAATTGAGACCGGCTGTCGATGTGCTCCCTGAGGATGATCGTATGATTGAAACATGTAGGAGCGTTTTAAGTGTTTTAATGTAAATTTTAGATTATTGGAGACTATATATGTGCATTTGTTGGTCCGTTACTTAAATAAACTTCAAAATACACGGTGCAACGTTCGTTAAAGATATTATTGTTGGTAGTTTAGAAAAGTGACTTTCAGCTTCACAATTCATTATTTGTAATGTAATGTAAATTTTTATGATTGTTGTCAAATTTGGGAAAACCTCTATCAAATTTCTTTAGTAAAAAAGCTGTAAGATTTAAGGGCATTTCTGCGGATCCTGCCAGGGCCTTTGAAGGGGCCAGTACAAGCGAGGGGCCCTGCATTTTAAGCTTCATTACTTCACGGTCAATCCGCCTCTAACACCCTATTATTTGAAGGCTTATTTCAGGATTAGGTCTTCCATATTTTTTATTTTCCTCAGCTTTTCATATTATAAATTTATAAGTAATTCACTTTTTTGAATGCTTGCTAAGTGTCCCATACAACTGATACGCATTTATTTGATTATTCTAAAAATATTTTGAAGTAAATAACAAGTAAATTTGGCCTTGTCCACAACATAAAGGCTCATGAAGGCAGTAAGTTTATATTGCTACCTCTCCGTAACCTCTGCGCTATGTGGACAGTGATTGGTTAGTATGACATTCCGGCCGCTTTATGCCCTTACAATGAACTCTTGGTGCGAATACAATAGAAGGCTGGGTAACTGAGGTAAAAGCAGAATGTATCATCGTGCAGGGAATCGAACCCCAGATCGCCCAACCTGTGAACTAATCTCTATAACTAAATTATCGCGGCTCCGTAATAGCATTTTGAGGGTAATACGGTTTAAGGTACTCCCAGTTATGTAATTTTCTCAATCCTCCAGTCACTTCCTCCCAGTTAGGTCTCAATATTTCCCTCAGCACTCTGTTGTCATACCCTCTCAAGGTTCAGTAATGCGAGAGACCAAGTCTATACACACCTACACACAGACACACACATACACACACACCACGCACACACACACACCACGCACACACACACACCACGCACACACACACACCACACATACACACACACACACCACATAGACACACACACACACCACACACATCACACACACACACT
>Ga0131853_10016552_pt1 | contig 13443 bp, 7 predicted proteins | sample TergutLab28metaG_FD_92764 | JGI IMG/M metagenome (GOLD analysis project Ga0131853, IMG submission 92764) | Labiotermes labralis P1 segment gut microbial communities from Petit-Saut dam, French Guiana - Lab288 P1 (version 2) (version 2) | ecosystem: Host-associated > Arthropoda: Insects >... | reverse complement strand
TGTTTCACAATAAGTTTTATTTCATGCCTCTACATGTTTCGAGCACATGTGCTCATCATCAGGAGGTCAAAATTGCATTACACAGCCTCTGGTATTATCACACCTATAGGTGGCCGTCTCGTGTAATACAATTTTGACCTCCTGATGATGAGCACATGTGCTCGAAACATGTAGAGGCATGAAATAAAACTTATTGTGAAACAAATTTTGTGCATCAAGTTGGTTAAACACTGAGATAAATAGTCTGCAGGTATATTCTTACTATATGTACATGCCTAACTTTATATGCGTGTACATAATCAGTAAATATTAAATACCACGACTTCACAGCGTATTTTCTTGAATAGTGCATCATGTAAATCGCTTGAAAAAGGAAGGTTGTTTACTATCGATCAGTATCGATTGTCGACACTATCGACGGCGGCCATGGTAATGGTAGTGATCAGAGTAGTGGTGACTGCACCTATGGCCGTTATTTTTGTCACGTTTTAACGAAACTTGAATTTTCTCGACAGGTTTTAGTGAAACACCCAACATAACTGTCCTGCTCAATTCCCTCGATTTTACTGCTAGTTTTGTGGTTGTCCTCGGTGTTTGTGGAGATGTGCCTGTTCAAGACCTAACAGTATTTTAAGATTGCTTAAGTACGTATTCTCGTATGTCTTCATCTCCTTTCTCTTCTTTTGACTGTAGTTAACCACGATAGTAGACACAACTTTCCATCAGTAATTCTTACACCAATAATTACTTACTTACTCCATGGAACATAGTGCCTCTTGAGAAGCTAACCGGTTCTCAGCTAGTCAAGAATTTACCCGGATTTTATCCCTTTAAACGTCGAATTCAATCCCGTCACTCATTTGCTGGAATTATTAGGAGTTCACCATATTTTCCACGTTAGCAGGATAAGGTTTATGAAACCCTAAAGTTCTTTACCGCATGTACAAGTGCCCGCTACCTGTCCCTGTCCTGAGCTAAATCAATCCAGTCCTTGCCCCCATCCAACTTCCTAAAAATCCATCTTAATAATATCCTCCCATCTACTGCTGGGTCTTCCAATTGTTCTCTTTCCCTCGGGTTTCCCCACCAGAACCCTGTATGCACCTCTCCTCTCCCCATACGTACTACATGCCCCGCTCATCTCGTTCTTCTTGCTTTGATCGCCTGAATAACGTATTACATATTCATTTATGATTAAAATATGTTACACAGAACTACAGCTTCCCACTACGTCAAACGTAAATATTAGAGGCGTCAAAGGCTCCTGTGTTGTTTGTGACATGCTGGAGTAGGAAATTAAAAAAAAAATACGTGGTAGGATGAATTTTACAAACAGGATTATGTGCACGCTGAAGTGGTTTATAGTCAGGATTTCACGGCAGGTATTGCTGACAAATGACCGAGTGGGTTGTTTCATCTTGTAGGATAATGAGTTTGTGGGAGCGGAGCGGAACGCTGCTTTAATCTTCAGGATACTGAAATAGGTTCAGATCGCTGCTGAAGTAATTTGGAGGAAGAAATGTCTCATTTGCCTAGGAAAGTTACCAGGACCTCGGTACGAGTCCTGTGCCCTGTTCCAGTGCTCTGGCTCTGATTTGGCGCATTCCTCACCCCTATCACTTCAACAGCCACCGGAATCTGATTGCCAACCTGAAGATAGAGGTAGCACGTTCCTTCGAAACGCCGGAAAAAACTTGTTACCCTATATACCAGTGGTTCCCAAAGTGTGCTCCGCGGGTTTCTCCCACGACCAGTTTCTAGTGGATCCGTGGATACATTTCTGTAATGGCGACTGTGAAGTTTTCTTATTTTTTAGTAGATAGAATAATTCCTTCTGCCAATTGGGGAGTAGTATTTCATTACCCTGGGTAATCTATTTCGAGGCATTCTATTTATACGTTGTATCCATCTTCTCTTGTATTCCAGTAATTTGTCCAAAATTGATGTTATTTTTCACTGCTTTGTAATTTGTGCATTTGTTTTGTAATCTGTCAAAGCTTATCCTGCTGTTCTTCTCATGTATTTCGTTTCTGCTGCTGTTATTCTTCTGGCGTCACTTGCTTTAATAGTCCAAGTTTCGCTGCCATATAACAAGACTGGAAGGTTTAGTGTATTGTATAGTTTTATTCTTGTTTTCTTAAGGACTTTTTACCATTCTTCTTCCTCTTCTTCAATTGACGCTACAACCCCTGGTGGTTTTGGCCAGCTTTTTTACTATTAGAATATCTAATTAAGAAACTTAATGTAACCACGAAGCGAATACCACTCATTTTAATTAACGTCATATCGTGCAATGAATTGTTACATATGCTGCGGGTATATATTCGTAGCTATCTAAAATCAGTTCGTTGTTATAAATATCTAATTTTAGACACCTATCGTCTGGACACTTTATCTACTTTTGCAAGGATGCGAGGACTCGTGCGTTTTTATTTTTCCGGAAGTAAAAAAGAATCCACTAGCAAATAATTTTTGGAAACACTGTACTGCATAATTTAGTAACTCTGAAGACTGTCGTTTGCGCCGACGTGGTGTACGGAATGAAAATCGCTGTCCTGTGGTAACAGGCAAATCAGCTAATGCGAGTCAGGTTTGTTCCACCAGGTCACATGTGTTCAGTCGTAATCTGACGGCTGCAAGTACGAAACTTTTATCACGTCACTGAGATGCATTCCACTCCGCCGTGTGGTTCAACCTTCACCACAACAGTACGATTTGCACCCCATAAACCACTCCAATAGTCTTATAATTCTTTTTAACATCCGCCCTGCCATGCATTATAAAACTCATCTTTCCCCATCGGGTTACAAGCAGCACCGGATCCTCTTCACCCTGAAATATGCATGTGCTTGGAAACGTTAAAAACATAGTTATCGCGTTGAATATTTACATTAGTCCCTGGGGTATCGTGGTTCTGAAGCTTCGCATGATATCACAACGCACTTCATTTGCGGCTTTGGAACGTACGGCACGTGTCATATTACTAATGTCTCTCTCTCTTTTTTTTTGGTGTCCTTCTCTGTATTGGATCCTGTACACCTGAGCCCATAGAAACGTTTGAAGCCATTGAAAGGTTTTCATAAGCTCTCATAAGAGGGACGTGCCATTAGACAACACACTGAACACTGCTAAGGTATAGGACTATTACGTAATTAAAATATCTTCGCATTAGAGAACTCCCGGCTTCGGTTTTCGAGCCACAGATCGGCTGTCATGACAGGGGTTTTGTGATACTTTTCGCTGTACCCGGATAAATGCTGGGGTAGTGCTGCCTGACTATTGAAGGCACGACAATTGTCACTGCCTCCTGTTGTACGGGCCTCTTATGATGATGCTGATGATATATGTGTGTGTGTTTGTGTGAGAACTACGTGGAAAGATGATCGGCGTGGCAGGACCGTAGAATTGCATGCCCCCAGTATAAGGGAACAGACTGCGTGGAGCGGAATCTTCCTTGACGAGCTAATACGCGATCATCTGGCCCAGAAATTCCCTGCATTTTTGGAACCGAGACGTTCAATACAATCCTCACAAAAGCTTGTCTCTTGCTGCTATTCTGAGCTACATTCAATCCATACCATCGTACACTTTTTCTTTAACAAAATAAGGTAAAACTCTTCCTATAACAGGCCATGAAGACCCAGAGGGGGAATAGAAGTATAACTCTACTCTTTCTTTAACCCGGCGCTGGGTGGGTTTGGATGGTCAACGCCGCGCACCGGCCGCTTTATCTCCATGAACGAACCGGCACTTACTGTATAGGAGGCTGGACGGGTGCGGAAAATCTCGCCCCCCCACCGGGATTTGATCCCCGGACCGTCCAGACCTTAGCGAGTGGCTATACCGACTGAGATATCCCGGCCCACCTTTTTCTTTAATGCGAACTGTAATATTATCCTCCAATTTGCGCCAGGGTCTTCTAAGTGGTTTCTTCCTTGCAGGCTTTCGATTACATTTTTAAATGCATTTGTCATCCTTCACCATGGATGCCGCCTGGCCTGCGCAATTCATGTTTCTCGCCACATTGATGGCCCAATAGTATTTCTTATCGGTGAGCTGGCCCACGCACTAACGTTTCTGTCGTGTAATTGGCAGTTCACCGATTCTAATAAGCCTTGACACGGGCAGTTCTATGGGCTTTTATGCCTTTTCTCAGCCGTTGCAGGCTAACGCTGGAATAGTACCTTCAATCAGGCTATACCATCTTTCTTTCATATCTCCTGCAGTGAATTAGTCGCCATTATAATATAATTAGACGCTATGCCGCGTGTATTCGGAGCCACAGGCAGCTTCCTTTTATATAAAATTATGTGAAGAGTGAAGATGGTAAGGCCTTTTCTTCTAGACATCTCGTACTCAGGCGCTCCTTTATTCGCTGTCATCTGCCCTATAAAGCGAACATAGACTGCCATAGGACTAAACGCGGCTTTAGCGATGAGAATCCACCAATGAATGCCTAAGCCGTGGTACGGCCTACTCTGAAATGAACGTAAGCATATGGAGTAGAAAATCAGGTTCAGTTTTGTTGATAATTCATTATTGTAAAGGAGTATGTAATGGAGGTGAAGAGTGACACGAGTTTTCTTCCCCGTGGGATGACCGAGTGGGAGGACATCCATAGGTCATGTGGAACCGGCAGCGGACATATTGATCTGTATAGGGCGGGACATGTGGCACGTATGTGGGAGAAAACAAATACATACAGCGTTCAAGTGGGAAAACCTAAAGGATGGAGACGACTGGAAAGACCCGGACATAAATGAGAGGATAATATTAAAATGTTTTAGATGGGTTTCATAGAAGGGCGTAGACTGGATTTGTGTATTTCGCTATAGGAGCACGTGGCGGGTTGTGAACACCAGAAAGAACCTTCGGGTTGCTTAAAATAGGGGAATTTTTTGATTAGCTACTTCTCCTTATGGACTCTTCTCTGTGGTGTTAACAATTAACGTCATAAGACTCTGTTCCAGACTGATGTGGAAGGAGAACGAATTGAAGAATGGAAAGGGACTTTTTGATTAATGTTTTGCAAATATAGGTTTATTAAAACAGACAAACCTGGGAACAGATATGTATGAATGATTTTTTTGGTGAAATTAAAAACATACTTAAACTGCTAGTTGCACCATTTACTGCTTTAAGAGCATACTTTGTGTATCTGCCTGCCGTCTGAAAAGCAGATTGATAACTTAAATATGCAAGCCTGATTTCATATGATGCCTTCTAGTCTGGTATACTACCGAAATGATCTAGGAGCCTGCTGCTTCCGTGTTTGCGGTAGACAGTTCCTTTAAAACTCCGGCATTTATCTAACAAACTTCGCGGTGTCACTTCCCAGAACGCCGCCGTGAGAATCCCATATTATTCATTGGTTCATATCGTTATGAGTCTCTTCGCCTAGTTTTGAGACAGGAAGAGAAATACATTTTAAAGAGGATAGAGATTCGCTCGACGTGGCTGAAAATCATCGTTTTGAATGTCAAACTTCGGTATTTGGGGCTTTGAACCTTCGGATTCTGTTTTCAGATTTAGTTATTAACTGTTCTTTGGTAAAGTGTGAGTCCAGTTCTCACATTACAGTCACTAGGTGGATACAGCAAATTCTGTGGATTTAACCTTTTAAGCCTACTGGTTACGTGATGCACCAACAGGTTTAACATTCAACATTTCTATGCTCTGCCCACACTCTATTTATGTGTTTTGTATTTACCTGAGAACAAACAACGATTTGTGCCACTTACGTCATAAACTGATTGGTTTTTATAACCAACATGAAAAGTGTTTACAGCGCGGTACGAACTGGGTCTTTAAATAAAGCAGTCTGAACTTCGTCTTTAAAGGGTTAATATACTTATTACAGCGCTTCGTTTTTATAAACAATGCCAGCTGAAACGTTGTGAGAGATTTTTAGTACCTTTTCATAATTGCCTACGCATTTACCATCAGGGTAGGTAATTTATTGTCATCATCATGAACATTGTAGGTTAGGGCTGTTAGTCTTCTCCTGTGTTACTCAATCGCATCAAGATGATTCATTTCTCTCAATCTTCTACTTGGGCGGCGGGTGTCCCTTTTTTCGGGGTGGTTGATCTGTGGTGCTAGTTTTGGTAAGCCGTTGATATCCATTATATTCACGTCAGCATGAGAAACTGATTGTTTTTTGGAAGGAGAGCCCCGCTAAAAGAAATTCAGCATTTCATAAGGCGTTAAATAGCTATGCGTTATTTGCTTTGTCCGGACATGCGTCATAGATATGCTTATGTATACTAAATTGCACGAGGAAACACTGTATACATACTTTCGAGTTATAATAGGATTCGGTACACGCCATCATTGACTTTGTGTTTGTATTATGTACGTATATGGATTATCGACATTAATAAGGATAGGGCCGGTAGATGGTAACAGTGGACGGCAATGGGTTAAGTACTTTATGAAATCGTAATGTCAAATTGTCCATCAAGGGCTATAGTGTACAAAGTGGATCAGTGGATCTTATATCTGGAGGTAAGTGCTAGCAAAATCCCATGTTGAATTTTCAACAGAAATTCAAGAGATATTTATTAAGCGTACACGTACGATATGTGCGTACTCGGTGGCAATTGGTTGAGGCACTACGCTACAAGCCGGAAGGTCGCGGGTTCGATTCCCGATAGTGTCATTGAAATTTGTTATTGACACAATCCATCCGCTCGCACTATGGCCCTGGGGTTGACTCAGCCTCTAACAGAAATGAGTACCAGGACTATTTCCTGGGGAGTAAAGGCGGCCGGTGCGTAGGGCTGACAACCTTACCACCTTCATGTGCCGATTGTCTTGAAATCTGGGAGATTCAACCTGGAACCCTCAGGGTTTGTCTAGGCTTGTAATGGGATTGCTTTTTACAGCTACGATATCGTAGGACTCTATAGGTTCGCAGTATACTGAACTCGAGTGGGCCCCGCTCGGCTTTCTCTTATCAACCCGTGAAAATTTACGTTCTCATCAAAATATCCAGATTACTTTTAGGTGCATCATCCCCGTTGTGTTACAAGCAATTAGGGAGGGGGTGGGGCACTTCAAAACACAACTGTCTTGTATCCTATACTATGATCATACTCCGAACAGTTTTCCTCTCTATATATTTTTATTACATGAAGATGGCCCACAGTGGCCGAAACATGTCGTCGTCATCATAATAAATAGGATACAAGAGAGTTGTGTTTTGACGTATCCCACCTGCTCCCTAATATCCAGATTACATTACGTTTTACGTGTACTGGAATGGAAAGATTGAAAATGCACCTTATTAACACCCTACCTGAGTCTGCGATAATAAACAAGAGGGTGTTACGGACTTATCTCAACATTTCCACCTGTCCTCTTCAGTCATTGTCATCTGAATTTTTACCACTTCCGGTCTATTTCCATATCTGGTCCCCGTAAACTCTTCGCTCTGAACGAATGTATTTTGACTAAATGTGACATTTATTCTACATTATCTCTTTGGACGCTGTGCATCACGTTTTAACAATAGAGGTTCTGTTCTATCTGGTGACAGCCCAAATGGAATTTGCGGCTTACGTACGAGGACTGCGGTTTTGCTGTACAAATGACCATTACACAGATGCTCGATATTCTACTGTCACCGACCTTCAGTTGTGCACTCGGTTTAGGTCAACGTCGGTCGGTCCTCAACGTCTGAACGATTCCCGCAGCTCATTCAATAACATTTATACTGCACCAAATGCTGTAGTGTTCTTATTACATTAATTTTATCATATGAATAGACCGTACATTTTACATGTGTTGCTCATTTGAAATGAATGTCAGTTGTTATAGAATAGATCGAAAATTATGGGACAAAACATCGTTTCGCATGTAAGATCAACATTCTAGTATTGTGTTATTTTCGCTTGCTTTTTAGGCGCTTTTACAAAACAGCAGCGAAAGGCTTCCTCGTGTCTGTCTGTCCTAGTGGAACAGCGGCTCTCACATGAAGGTCTTGTGTGAAATTTCAGATTGCGGTTTTTACCAAACTTTGTCGAGCGAATAAAATTGTGATTACGATCTGGCAGAAGTAGCCGACACGTTATGTGAATGCCGGCTTAATTTTATGATATCTCGCCAAATTATTCTTGGGTTGAAGAAAGCTTCAGAAATAAGGTGCACGGATGATCAGATCGCACAATTTGTGTGAAGTGGTGTTTCTGAGAATCGTGTCATTTACGGGAACTTTACGAGAACTTTACGGGAACTTTACGAGAACTTTACGGGAACTTTACGAGAACTTTACGGGAACTTTACGAGAACTTTACGGGAACTTTACGAGAACTTTACGGGAACTTTACGGGAACTTTACGAGAACTTTACGGGAACTTTACGAGAACTTTACGGGAACTTTACGAGAACTTTACGGGAACTTTACGAGACATACGGTAGAGCCAGAGAGGCCAAAGAAATGGCTAGCTATCTAAATATCGTACGGCGTCACATAGTTGCGATTTTCTTGCCGAGTAATTACGGCACAGGTACGAGCATTGAAGCCCAATCTGCTGTCAGATGTGCGAAAACCGACAAATTACGCAACGAAATGACTGTCATTACGGTTTGTTTTGTTGCATTGTACGTGTTTAGTAGATGGTGACTGTCGAACATTCATTTGAAGTAGGTCAGTGGAAACAAAGTGGACAAATCAGGGTGTAAAGATCGGAAAGCACCCCAGTGTTACGTTGTGCGTACATTTCCTATCTTGTTGGTATTAGCGGTATTGTACCTTCTTCTGCCACGATAGTCATTTAGTCCTATGACAAGCACAGAATTTTGTTCGCTTCAATTGAAGTTGTATACAAATTACGGAGGGGTAAACTTATCGACGGATGTTATAAACGAAAAAAGGCCGAGCCAGGTCACAGAACAACAATTTGACTGACAGACAGGAGCTCCGGGTTCGAATCCCGCCTGGAGACACATTAACCTGACGAGTTTTCGCTGTTTTTCTCAGAATGCCCCTATAATACCACTTAATTCCAACTATTGCTTCGTCCCGCATACCTTCGAATAGATACTATACTATACTATACTATACCATACTATACTATACTTATACTATACCATACTATATTATACTATACTAACACTAATACTATACTAGACTATACCACATAAAGATAAAAGATGAAGTGTTCCCGTTACAGGCCCGGTGTGGCCCAGAGGGTGGGTAGAGGTATAGCTCTAGTCTTCCATGACCGTGGCACTAGAAGGGGGTGAGTGGTCAGCAGCACGCCCCGGCCGCACTTTACCCCAGGGAAAGACCTGGTACACATTTTACAGCAGGCTGAGTGAGCCCCAGGGCCGATCTGGACGTGCGGAAAATCTCGTCCCCACCGGGATTTGATCCCGGACCGTCCAACCCGTAGCTCAGTCGCTATACCGACTGAGCTACCCGGCCCACAGACTATACTATATACTATACTATAATATTATATACTATGCTGTGCTATGTTATAGTACGCTATACTGTGCTATGCTATGCTGTGCTGTGTTGTGCTATACTACGAAAATGCAACAGATAGTACAGTGTGATGAACAAGTACATTCTTACATCGCTCTTGCCCACGAGAATGGGTGATAAATCGCGCTGGGGTCTGAACGAAACCTTTGCCTCTCTACCATGAACCACGCCTTGATCTGCTCACCCTGTTTAAAAAACATTGTGTGACAAATAAAGGGGTCTTGTTTGGTCAGTGTAAACTTTCTCTGTATAAAAACGCTGGGAGAAGGCATACTGGCAGAGCTCGTGTTGACACTCCACTAAAATGTCGGTCTTTTTTTCCCCCTCCGGAAGTGGGTAGGCGGGGTAGCTGCCAGTTCACAGATCTAAAATGCATACTCGCTAGAGACCTGTGCTTCATGTGGGATTAACCCTTTAAGTCCTAATGTTTTATGTGTCGTCAAGTTTAACACTCAAAAAATTCTTACCTTCTGCCGACCCATATTTTGCGTGGATCGTAAAATTAAGTTATTATTTCCCTACACATCCTTAACCGATCATTTGTTATAACCGAGACAGAATGTGTTCGCTGCGCGGTGAGAACCAAATATTTATATGTAACTCATGTTTATTTCATTAAGGTTAACTTCACTCTTCTAACGTTTAACTCCGAATACTGCTGTTTTTTTTTCCTGTCAGTATCATGTTCCGGTGCACCTTACTCGTCCTCTTCTAGGCGTTGCCCTTGGTAACAGGACAATGGGCGAGGCCGGTGATACTTACAAATATCCATGCTGTTTTGGAAATCTGGGAGCATTGGATAGAAGTGTACTTTCACTCCCTTTATAGTCTTCGAAGGGTTGGAAGCGTTCGGATCGAGGCAGAATTCTATAAGGGGTTTGGTGGTAGATATTAGGAAATTAGTGTTTGTGTGCTCTTTCCAAGAGGAGCCTGATTGGTCATCAAATACTGGTTTTACTTTCCTGCGGTGTGTAACGATAGAATCTTGCGAATGTAATAGTTGCACTCTTTCTTTGTAATGTTACGGCATTTGCCGAATAATGTAGTTCCTCTCTTGTGAAATTATTGGAAGGTACATTCCCGAGATGTCTATAGTTTGTTTGTATTCAGGATTTATTGATGTAATAAGATGACAACTTCATACATTTCAGGGCTTGAGCATATTAACATAGCCACCTTCAAAATTTCAATTTTTTTAATCTGAAACTGAACCCTTTTAACCCGAACCGGGTTACCTTCCATCTTGTATTATTATTATTATTATTATTGTTGTTGTTGTTGTAGGGAAACGCTCCTTGTTTTGGGAACTACGGCCTGTTGCGAATCTATTTGTCCCTTCGCCATTGAGTAGATGAATGAACGTGTATCATCGGTGAGGGATGATTGACAAGGGAAATATTAGATGCTCGGAGTAAATTCAGTCCGTGTGCTGGTTTTTTTAAACGCGCGTTCACGAAATTGCGAAAAGCGACTATTAGCTTTGTCATCTCTGACTGTCTTTCCGTCTGCATGGAATAACTCGTCTCCAACCGGATGGATTTTCATGAAATTTGAAGTTTGGGTATATTTCGAAAGTGTGTCGAAGAAATTCACCTTATACTGAAATCAAGCAAGAATAACAGGTGCTGTACGTGAACACCTGTTTGTATTTATGATCATATATCTCTCAGTTCTTCTTAGAACGGGAAATGTTTCAGACAAAAGTTGTAGATAAGATCAGAGCACTCATATTATCTTCAGTAACTTTTCCAAAAGTCTTGCCGTTTATGAGATAATGTTTAAAAAATATGGTAGAGCCAGATAGGCCACATAATGTAATACACTGCATGCGCTTTTATGTGCTGGATAACTAAGACTACAGATGCTCGCTCGGAGTGTGTAATACATATCGCTTTTACACGACAACAGTGGTTTTGCGAAAGGGTCTCAGTGTTACATTTTTATGTACATCGCCTGTCTTGTTAAACATTTATCTCGTATTAACTTTCATGAAAAACCCCTGGCCACCGAGCTGACAAACCGATAGCTGTCTGAGCTATGGCTTGGCGACATTCAGCTCTTTAAGATGTATAGTGATGTTCTGCTCAGTTTCAACGAACATCGTGGTCTGCTTCATATTCGGGAGGTTCGGAGTTCAGAAATCTCGGCTCAGAGACTGAGGTTCTTGTGGCTAAGGTCTGTGATTTCATTTAGTCTGTCCAGAAAAGTGGCGGTTTGTAGGGTTTTTATTTTGTCTGACAAATATTGTTTGATATTTTATGCCGTCTTATCGTATCCAATCAGCTGACTGCCCAAACTTGCGGTGATATAGCGGCAGGAGGAGACATACGATATTTGTCAGATAAAATAATAACCCTATAGCACTTTTACCTTGGACTGTTACTGTTTTCTTTTACATCCTTTTCAGTTGTTGACTGATCATCTTATCATTTGACGCTTTACAGTGGTCACAATTGAAAATGCCCTTAAATGGTTGGAGGTTAAATGTACACAGCAGTTTGTACTCAGTCTTTCCAGGCGATGTTGACATAATACTTTTAAGTCAAATCTTGTCGTATTAAGTTTTCTTTTCGTCTCATTCTCTGCTCTGTAGTTTAAACTGTTTCGAGTCAAAATCATTCACTACCCTGGGCTTGTAATTGTGAGACAATAGACATTATAGTGTATTCGACACAGCCAAATGTAAGTGGTGGGCTAGAGTTTAAAAGTAACTGAGAAACTAGTGCTAGTGTGCAAGTCCTTCATTAACCTTCTGCAGCCCAGTTGTTATCTTGGAACCGCCAGGTTTAACTTTAAAAAAATTGTACATTTTGCCCACAGAGTATATTTATGGGTTTTGTGTATCTGAAAAAAAAAGGCGACTTTCCCCTATACACCATTAACTGATTGGTTTTTTCATCCGAGATGGGCTTGTTTACTGCGGGGTACGAACGGAACTTTAAATAGAGCAGATTACGTTTTGCCCTTAAAGTTTTAATGTACTGGTGGACATATGTATTCAAAAATTTTTAGTTGCATACCAAGGGCAGTTTTGGTGAATTTATTTTGTCTGCATACGTGTCAGGACGTTCTTGTAAGTCGTGCAATTGGCTTTTATGTATTGAACATCGTGATGGTTCATGCAGTGATAATCATTATGAATGTTCGAGTTTTAAAGGACTAGGGCTCGTCCGGCTGCAATATTCATGAAGAAGGGGCACGAACACGGCGTCATCGATCTTCATAATGACGTGCGAACATAAGACTTGCTTGTTCCTAAAAACTCATGGTCTGATTTAAAAAAAGGCTAGTGTTCCATGAATGCATAGTTGTGTAGTCTAATATAATTAAACACATGCAGCTATATAATATAATTTTATAATTAAAAAATGTTGGCATTGTGCTTAGGGAATGAGTGAAAACAAAATAAATTATTCCCTGGTGTATGTCGTCATTTTTGTGTTATTCTGTTGTAAGGGTGAATCATGGGGATGTGTGTTAAATCTGAGGCTAGCTCTATTCGAGGGGGTCATGCAACGGTAAATGCATAGGTTGTTTATATGCTGGACAGTTTTTGGGAAGGTAATAAGGGAAAAATTTTACGAATCTCTCAATTGAGAAGCGATAAAACCGAAAATAAACTTTTATGTTAATGTAATCTATAAGTTTTACTGGGCGTTACACACATATTCGATACACTTTGTTGCAGGTTAATATTTTCAACCTGTTTAAAAGACACAGAATGTGATAAAATGTAGCCCTACGTAATACAGTTGTACTTTAAAACTCCTTTACTCGTTACTCAATTATTATATATGCACATATATAAAATTTATAAAATTTACACCTTAAAACATTAAAAACGCTCCGACATGTTTCGGTCCTAGGACCATCATCAGGGAGCTATATCGTCCTTGCTAAAGTTACACTATTAAAAGTCACATTAATTTCACTATTCCAGTTGGTTTTGT
>Ga0131853_10016551_pt1 | contig 13444 bp, 9 predicted proteins | sample TergutLab28metaG_FD_92764 | JGI IMG/M metagenome (GOLD analysis project Ga0131853, IMG submission 92764) | Labiotermes labralis P1 segment gut microbial communities from Petit-Saut dam, French Guiana - Lab288 P1 (version 2) (version 2) | ecosystem: Host-associated > Arthropoda: Insects >... | reverse complement strand
TAGGTGTTAAAGAATACTGGATTGTTGACCCAAGAAAAGAAGCAATCATGGTCAATCTTCTAAAATCAGGTTATTACGAAACAACCACCTACCAAAAAGGCGACCTTATCAAGGTCAGTGTATTAGAGAACTTAACTATCAATGTGACCGATTTATTCGAAGGGTATAAAGGAAAAGAAATTATCGAGGTAGAAATGGCACGAGAAGAGGAACGTGACATTGCTAACAAATTGCTAGAAGCAGAACGTAAAAGCGCAGAAGTAGAAAAAATAGAAATGATCAAAAAATTGATAAACTTGAACATACCGATTGAACAAATTGCAATAGTAACAAACAATGATAAGGATGCTATTGCAAATTTTGCCAAGGAAATATCACAGAAGAGGTAGCAGGCAATGAGAAGAGCAATGCTAGGAAATAATATGATTGACTTAGACAAACTAACAAAGCCAGAACTGACATTTTTGAAAAGCCGGCGTGATTTTTTCTGCATCCACTGTAAAAAACCAGTTATTTTTAAAAATGGAACACGAAAAAGGGCACATTTCTCTCACGGGAAAGAGGGTTTATCGGTGACTAATCCAGAAAGTGCCGCTCATATATTGGTTAAGCATACCATGACCAAATGGCTGAGAGATCAAAACATTACCGCAGAAATTGAAAAAAGATTTCCAACGATCGATCGAATTGCAGACGTTTATTTTGAATATGAAAATACCAAGTATGTACTAGAAATCCAAAAAAGCCCCATGAGCGATGGGGAATTTAACCAAAGAATTGCAGATTACAAAGCAATAGACGCCACAGTACTATGGTTGTTTTTAGGCGATATCATTGAAAAAGAAAATCAATTCACATTACCACCTGTTATGATCGGGCGTGAAAACCAACGACTTCTTCATTTTTGTACAAAAACAGCACATTTACAAATTTTTGAAAAACCTGTTTTTTTAACAACTAAAAACATTTATGCTAACCCACTTCGAGGAAAATTGGAGGAATTCTCGATCATCAATCTGATTAAGGAACAGCAAGAAGAACTCTATTTTGATCGCAACTGGTTAGAAATTAAACAACATTTTAGAATGCGTGGATGGTATTATGCTGGTAAATTGGAGAGAAAATTATTAGAACAGTGTTTGATTCGAGGATTTAATCTCTCATTATTGCCCACTGAGATCGGATGGCCAGTTGGCGGAAATTCAATGAAAAAAAGCTTATTTATCTGGCAAGCATATATTCTACTCACATTGATGAAACACTTTCACCCTGGTGCAGTTTTTTCTTTAACGGATTTGTCAACCTTGTTGAGGAGGGAGTACCAGATGATGACTGATAAAAACATTCAAGCACAGTTACTGGGTTATATAAAGTGGTTAACCATGTTTGGAATTATTAAAGAAGTAGAAGGAGCTTTTAAGTATATGAAACATTCAGAAATCATGTCCACATTAGAGGAGGCAATGGAAAAGGATGAAAAATTTGTAGAAGTGGTAGTAAATTTGCTAAAAGTATAGAAAAATATGAATTTCTATGTTATAATTTGAATAAAAAACTAGGAATGTTAGGTGAGCCAAAATGTCGCAAAAATCAAGAATTTTTATGAAAGAAGTTAGAATTTTATCAAAGGGGATCTATCGGTGGTTTAAATCGCCTGTTTTTCGGGTGCATATCATGAAAATAATTGCAGTCTCATTGACTGTTCTTTTACTTGCAACAGCGTATTCGGTTCATGTTATTCATGCAGAAGAATACACCATCTTTAACAGTATGACGACAACGGCTAATTTAAGACAAGATGTTTCACGAGGTGTTATTTTTGATCGCAATGGTGAACCACTAGTCTCTAATAGGGTTGTTAGCGTGATTACTTATCGCCATGTTCCTAACACTTATACAGGAGAAATGCGTCGGATTGCAAATGAATTGGCTCAATTGATTGACTTCACAGATGAGGAAATCAATTCCATTTTGACTTCTTTCCGAGATAAACAAGACTTATTTATATTTTTGAATTTTGCCTATGCACGGGATTTAGTTCCAGAAGAAGATCGCATCGCAGCTGGAAATGACAATGCCTTGTTTCATACCATGATGATCGACCAGATAACTGAAGAACATGTTGCCAGACTAACGGATGAAGAAATACGTGCTCATGCGATCTTTACTCGAATGTATCAAGGAGCAGGACGAACAACCAATATCATTAAAGAAGAACCAACTACTGAAGAAGTAGCAAGAATCATGGAAAATTTAAGTCTTCTTCCGGGAATTGACGTAGGTGTGGATTGGGAACGCGAATATCCGAGTGACTTAAATCGTTCATTCTTTGGTGATGTTTCAACCCATCAACAAGGGATACCTCTAGATCGAGCAGAATATTTTTTATCTCAAGGTTATTCTCCGAGTGCAAGGGTCGGTCGGTCACAAATCGAACGAACCATGCATGCCTACCTATCAGGATTCGCTCATCGTTATATTATTGATGATGGTATACCAACACAGCTTAGTGAAGGCGTGCCAGGGTTTGAAATGACTTTGAATCTAGATGCAGAATTTCAGTTGATGGCGGAAGCAATTGTGAGTGAACATGTTCTGAATGAACGAAATAACCATTTTTATGCGCGCTTCCTTGATGAAGCTTATGCTGTTATTGCCAATCCTCGTACAGGAGCGGTTTTAGCCATGGTGGGCGTGATTGTTAATGTTGATGCTAATGGTAATTTGTATGCGACAATGAATCCATTGGGAACTTTTCAACGGGCAACAACACTTGGATCAGCAGTTAAAGGGGCTACATTAATCGCTGGATATATGGAAGGCGTTACCTATGTTGGACAACACAGATGGGACAGTCCTATTAGAATTCAAGCTAGTGAAGATTTGAGATCTTGGCAACCTATGGGGCTTCTTTGCGATCGACGTGCCATTGTCCAATCAAGTAATGTGTATTTTTATCGACAGTCTATGCAACTTGCCGATGTTTTTCATAGTCAAGGTGGACCCATTTTAAATTGGGGGAATGATCGTACTGATGCTTTTGGCCGATATCGACGCGCCTTTGGACAATTGGGGCTTGGAACGCGAACAGGCATTGAGCTTCCTCATGAGCAAATAGGATTTCAGGCAGCTCGAGAGTTTAATAATTTAATGCTTTTTTCCATCGGACAAGCTGACACTTATACAGCGATGCAAATGGCACAGTTTGGTGCAGTTTTAGCAACAGGTGGAGACCGTATGCAAATGCAATTGGTTCAAAACATTTATATGCCCGGGAGTAACGGGGAAGAGCGTCAATTGGTTCGAGGTTTTCAACCTAATTTACTCAATCGAGTAGAATTAACAGATGAACAATGGGATGTGATTCAGTCTGGGCATCGTGGCGTGGTTGCAGAGCATGGAGGAACAGCACGCTGGATATTTGAGGAAGCTGCTTTTCTTCGAGCAGCGGGAAAAACGGGGACAGCTGAGGATTATCGTCGCGATGAAAATGGTCATATTGTATTTCCAATGGAAAGAATCAATCACCGGACCTTTGTTGGCTATGCACCTTATGACGATCCTGAAATTGTCGTGGCAGTGGTTACACCCCAAAGTGAAACACCTGGTTTGAGAAACGTACAAAATTTGTCTGCTGTGATTACTCGTGAGCTAATGATCGCCTATTTTGAATTACAGGCGGAGCGTGCCAATGGAAGGTAGGGAAGCAGAATGCCGAAAAGTAAAGTAACATTTTTTTGTAAAGAGTGTGGCCATGAAGTAGCCAAATGGGTTGGAAAATGTCCAGGATGTCAGTCTTGGAATACCATGGTGGAGGAATTAAAAGCTGACAAAAAAGCACCCAAAGTGGCACAGTCTGCTTTTGCCAATCAGATGCCAACACCGAAAAAAATCACTGAAATCGAGACAGTGGAAGAAGATCGCATTAAAACATCCATTAGTGAATTAAATCGCGCCCTTGGTGGTGGAATTGTCAATGGCTCCCTTGTTCTTTTTGGCGGGGAACCTGGAATTGGAAAGTCAACGTTGCTATTGCAAACAGCAAATGACTTAGGAAAGCAAGGCATTAAGGTCCTTTATGTTTCAGGTGAAGAATCATCTAAGCAAATTCGTTTGCGAGCTGGGCGTCTTAATGCCGAAAGTGACAATTTATATGTCTATTCAGAAACCAATATGGCATTAATCGAAGGGCAAATTAAAGAAATGAAACCAGACTTTGTGATCATTGATTCCATTCAAACCATTTATTTAGATGAAGTCTCCTCTGCACCAGGCAGTGTGACACAAGTTCGTGAATGTACCTCATGGCTTATGAAAATTGCCAAAGTGGGGGGTGTGCCTATTTTTATCGTTGGTCATGTAACAAAAGACGGCAATATCGCTGGTCCACGTTTGTTAGAACACATGGTAGATACGGTTTTGTACTTTGAAGGTGAACGCCATCATACATATCGCATCTTAAGAGCAGTTAAAAATCGCTTTGGTTCAACCAATGAAATCGGAATTTTTGATATGAAAGAAGAAGGGTTAATGGAAGTAACAAATGCTTCTGAGGTTTTCCTAGAAGATCGCACTGTAGGGCTTCCAGGAACATCAATTATGGCAGCCATTGAAGGAACGCGACCTATCTTGGTAGAAATTCAATCTCTTTTAACCCCTACATCATTCGGAAACCCAAAACGCATGTCATCTGGTATTGATAATAATCGCTTGTCCTTGATTCTGGCTGTCCTTGAAAAGCGAATGGGCTTTTTTATGCAAAATCAAGACACCTATGTGAAAGTAACAGGCGGTGTTAAAGTAGATGAGCCCGCTGTTGACTTAGCCATTGTTGCGAGTATTGTATCTAGCTATAAAGATAAAGCAACACCAAATCGGGATGTCTATATGGGGGAAGTAGGACTAACAGGTGAAATCAGACGCATCTCACGGATTGAAGAACGGGTAAAAGAAGCAAAAAAGCTTGGATTTACCAGAGCCATTGTGCCAAAAAAGAATCTTGGTGGGTGGAGGTCACCTGCTGGAATTGAAATTGTCGGTGTTGATACAGTAAAAGAAGCCATCACTGTTATTTTTAAAGAAGCGAAATTTTAAACAATAAAAAAGTGGCGATAAGAAATAAATCTTATGTGCCACTTTTTGCCGTGTCGGCTTTCGCCATTTGCACCAGTGCATCTCGCCCACTCATGCCTTCATGGATGCCCAATTCCTTTGCTGCAATGGTTAATTTTGCCATTGGTGCATTTAGCAATTCTTCAATGGTACGAACACCTTCTGCACGAGCGGCAATGATCTTTCGTTCCACTAATTTGGGTGTGTTATTAAAAAAATCAATATCAACGGCAGCACACATGATGTACCCAATCTCATTTGTAACTACCAACAAAGTTGTTTTTGGCAAAAAAACTTCATAAGTAATGAACTCGTAATCCTCAATCAGGATTTTTTTTGCTTGAAACATAATTATCACTCCTACCATCAGTCTTTCCCAGTTCAGTTTATGCGAACGCCTAAACTTTTATGCGAACGCCTAAACTTTTATGCGAACGCCTAAACTTTTATGCGCAAGCTTAGACTTTTATGCACTTAGTTTTTTATGGAAATTCTCTCCCAAAAAGCGACATTAAAAACAAGAAAATGGGAAAAATAATTCAAATTAGTCATTTTTGAAACTTGCAAAATGAGCTTTTTATGGTAAAATGGTTAGAGAGTGCAAAAATTTCTGAAAACTAGCCAGACTTGCATGTTTAAGCATGGATTTTTTCGAAGAAGCACCAATTGATTTGATGTGTGACGCGTTATTTGGATGAATTTTGTCTTAGCTCGAATACTCAAGAACTTAAAGGAGAAATTTTTATGTGTGGTTTTGTAGGATTTACAGGTCAGCTAGATAATAAAGCGACTGTATTAGAAAAAATGTTGGAGACAATTATCCATCGTGGACCTGATGCAGGTGCTCAATATCTAGATGAAAAAGTTGCGCTAGGGTTTAGACGCTTATCAATTATTGATGTAGAGGCAGCACCTCAACCAATGACAAATGAGGATGAGACACTGTGGCTTGTTTTTAACGGTGAAATCTATAACTACAAAGAACTACGTGCTGAGCTTTTGACATTTGGACATGTTTTTAAAACAAATACAGACAGTGAAGTGTTGGTACATGCTTATGAGCAATATGGAAAAGAAATGTTATCTAAATTACGAGGTATGTTTAGTTTTGCCATTTGGGATAAAAAAAAGGATGAGCTTTTTTTAGCAAAAGACCAGTTCGGTATTAAACCCCTTTATTATGCGCATTTTGGTGATACATTCTTTTTTGGCTCAGAAATAAAAAGCTTTTTACCACACCCGAATTTTATCAAGGAACTCAATAAAGATGCACTAAGGCCTTATCTGTGTTTTCAGTACCCTGTAACAGAAGAGAGCTTTTTTAAAGGTGTCTTTAGATTACCACAAGCCCATTATTTAATCTATAAAGAAGGTCAAATTTCAATTCATCCCTACTGGGAGGTCAAATACCAACCAAAGCCACGTCCAATGGCAGAAATCGTTTCTGAAATTGATACAGCATTAAGAGAATCTGTGGCTGCACACCAAGTAAGTGATGTGCCAGTCGGCTCTTTCTTATCTTCTGGTGTCGACTCTAGTTATGTTGCTGCTTGTTTAATGCCACAAAAAACCTTCACAGTAGGCTTTTCTCGTGAAATGTTTAGTGAAATAGAATCAGCGAAAAAATTATCAGACCAACTAGGAATTGAAAATCATTCAAAAGTACTTACTAGCGAAGAATGCCTGAATGCATTTTCCGATATCCAATACCATGCTGATGAACCAGAAGCGAATCCATCAGCTGTTCCCCTTTATTTTTTATCAAAGCTTGCGCGTGAGCATGTCACTGTTGTGCTTTCTGGAGAAGGAGCCGATGAATTATTTGCAGGCTATCCATTTTATCAAACACCAAGAGTTGTAGAAAAATATAAAAAAATAATGCCAGGTGTTTTGCGTAAAGCAGCTTATAAAGTCACTCGTCCATTGCCAGAGTTTAAAGGGAAAAATTTCTTAGAAAAAGGTGGTGGAACAGTAGAAGATTATTTTATTGGGCAGGCTAAATTATTCTCATCAGCAGATGCTAAAAAAATATTGAATCCAGCTTTTAGAGGTGGTGCTTCTATTTCGGAAATTACAAAGCCAATTTACGACCGTGTTGCAGGTGAAGATGATTTAATTAAAATGCAATATCTAGATATGCATTTATGGATGGCAAAGGACATTTTGCTTAAAGCAGATAAAATGAGCATGGCCCATTCCTTAGAATTACGTGTCCCATTCTTAGACAAGAAAATGATGGAATTAGCTTCAACCATTCCAAGTGATATGAGAATTGATGGTGAGCTAACCAAAGCACCACTTCGTAAAGCTGCAGAAGGAGCCTTACCAGAAGAATGGGCAAAGCGTGAAAAACTCGGCTTCCCTGTTCCAGTGCGCTACTGGTTGCAAGAAGAAGCCATCTATAAAGATGTTAAAGCAGCATTTAATACAACATATGCAAAAGCGTTTTTTGACACAAGCCTCTTAAACAAAATGCTTGAACAACATTATACAAACAAGAAGAATCATTCAAGAAAGCTATGGACCCTTTACACCTTCTTGGTTTGGTACAAGCGGTTCTTTATTGACATGTAAATTGGGGAGGGGAATACCAATTTGAAAGTAGGAGATCATGATGTATCGCAAAGTACATGTAGAAATTGATTTAGACGTGATCGGAAACAATGTCTCCAATATTTTAACCCAGTATAATAACTACGACTACTACATCGGAGTGGTCAAAGGAAATGCCTATGGACATGGTTTTGGAATTGTGCCAACCTTAATTGAAAACGGCATCAATTACCTAGCAGTTTCATCCCTTGATGAAGCTTTTGAGGTAAGGCAATACAACAATACAATTCCCATCTTAATCATGGAACCAGTTCAAATCAATGAAATTGAGATTTGTGTAAAGCACAATTTCACCATTACCATTAGCAACTACGAATATTGGCTTGAATTATCAACCATGAACATCAACCATTTGAAAGTTCATATCAAGCTAGACACTGGGCTTAATCGCTTAGGCATCGACAGCAAAGAGAAATTTGAAAACATTTATCACGGCATTGGGGCTAAACCAGGCATCTTCCTTGAAGGTGTTTTTACCCATTTAGCAACAACCGGTGTCCTTGATGACTTATACGACAAGCAAGTCACCAAGTTTTCAGAACTAACTGCAGGCATTAACTTAAGAGAAATTCCCATGGTCCATATTGGCAGAAGTGCAACCCTTGAAACAAAGAAAAAACCACCTTTTGTGAATGGGGTTAGAATAGGGGCATTGATGTTTGGCATCAGTCAAATTTTCAGACCTTATGTCGGGATAAAAGGAAAACTAAGAAAAATACGAGATACCCGCATTAAAAAGAAACTTAATATTTCAACCTCTTATGAGACTAGCATGGTAGATGTATCATTCGGATTCGCGCTCAAAGCAGAAGTGATGGAAGTTAACAAATTATACGCAGGTGAGACTGTTGGTTATGGCGGGACTTTTAAAGCAGAACGTGATACTTATATTGCCGTATTGCCAATTGGTTATGCAGATGGTCTTCATACCAGCTATCGTCACGGGAAAGTTGCGATTAATGGTAAGTTATATCGCGTCGTAGGAATTATTAACATGTGTATGGTTACAATAGAAGTGGATGCCAATGTTCGCCCCCATGATATGGCAACCCTGATTGGAGAAGCTGCCTCAGTTAAAAGGATTGCAACAGCCACTGGTAACAATGCTTATGTTGTAATGACGCAAATTATTAAAGAAATTCCAAGAATTTATAAAGGTGGCAGTTAAATGAGTAACTTAGATTTTGGTGTGCTTTTAATTGGCACAGATATTAATGCCTATTATATGGCGCGTAATTTTCATGAAGCTTATGACATGACGGTTGATATCCTTGGCAAGGTGCCGATGAAATTCACAAGTTATAGTAAAATTTGCCGTGTCACCATTGAGCCGAATCTTTGGGATAATGATGTTTTTAAGAAACGACTAGCTGAATATGGACAGTCTCAAGCTAACAAAAAGATTGTTCTTGTTGCAACCAATGAAACCTATGTGAGAATGGTTGTAGAAAATGCTGAATTTTTGCGTCAATGGTATGTTTTTAACTACGTGAATGAAGAGCAAATGAACAATCTGATTTTAAAGGAAAATTTTTACCGACTTTATGAACATTCAGACATTATTAATGTGCCTAAAACTTACGCTTACAAATGCAACAGTGACGAATTAGATATCGAAAAAGTCAACGCCTTGGAATTTCCATTGATTGTTAAGCCGGCAGATACAGTTAAGTGGTATGAATATGAATTTGAAAATCGGGCGAAGGTTTATCGTCCTGAAACCTTGGAAGAACTTCAGAAAATCATCCATGATGCGGAAAACGCCGGTTATAGTGAAGTGCTTATTATTCAACAGTTTATTGCTGGTAATGATACCCATTTATTTGATTCGATGTTTTATGTTTCTTCGAAGGGAGAGCCAGTTTTACAAACATTTGCTCAAATTGGCTTGCAAGAACCATCACCTGCTGAAATTGGAAGTTGTACGGTTTTAATCAACGGGTACAATCAATTTGAGAATACTGAAGAGGTGAAGGATCAGCTTAAGGCATTTTTAAAAAGCATTGATTATCGAGGGATTTGTGAATTCGATTTGAAGTATGATCCCAACCGAAAAAAGTTTTTTGTTTTTGAGATTAACCCAAGACAACCACGCTGCGGTTATTATTTAACAGCTTGTGGCTACAATGTCGCTAAATATTTAGTAGATGATCTGATTTATCAGAAAGTACCGTCATTTAAATTTGTTGATGAAGAACGTGCTTTGTCTTTTGTTCCGCTTAATGTTATTAAGAAATATGTTCAAAATGAAGCCTATATTAGGAAAGCTTTAGAACTTCATCGTGCAGGACATATGACGCGGGTGCTTGATTATAAAGGTGACACCTGTTTAAAACGGAAATTATGGTTGAAATCGCGAGATTTTAAAGCTGAGAAAAAATATGAAGCTTATCAGTGGCAATAAAAACTGTGAAAAGGGGCAATTTTTTCAAATAAGGAGCTGGAAATGTGTCAAATAAATTTATGAAAGGCGCCATGATTTTGTCGTTAAGCATGTTTTTAGTTCGCGTGTTAGGACTTCTTTATGTGATTCCATTCCAAGCTTTAGTAGGGGCAACTGGTCTGGCTTTATATGGCTATGCCTATATTCCTTACAGCTTGCTGGTTTCTTTGTCAGGTCTTGGGATTCCAGGTGGAATTGCTAAGTTTATTGCGAAGTATAATGCGGATAGTGAATATGATACTGCTCGAAAAATGTTTAGGTTTGGCATGGGATTTATGGTGTTGTTGGGACTTATCAGTTTCGTCGTTATGTACAGTACGGCACCGTTCTTTGCTCGCATTGTGATTAGTGGCGAGGACATGTATAACACAGTTGAAGGTGTGACGACAGCCATACGGATGGTTAGTTTTGCAGTCATTGTGGTTCCGCCGATGTCTATTTTACGAGGCTTTTTCCAAGGGAATCAAGATATGGGTCCAACGGCCGTTTCACAATTGGTTGAACAAGTGGTTCGAATATTATTGATTGTTGTAGGTTCGTTTGTGGTGATACAATTATTGCCTGGCGGAACCACACAAATGGCAGTTAACGTGTCAGTCTTTGCTGCTTTTGTCGCCAGTATTGGTGCTTTGATTGTTTTGTATCGTCATTGGGTAAGGAGAAAAAAAGCCTTTGATGCATTGCTCCCACTCACCAAGGCGCATCCTGAACGCAACATTTTAGCATTGTTTAAGGAGTTGCTTTCTTATGCTTTACCTTTTGCAGTTTTAAGTTTAATTGTAACTTGGTTTCAGTTGGTTGATTTAGTGACCTTTAATTCCGCTATGCTTCGTGCAGGTGTGGAACCTTATTTAACGGAAGAAATTTTCGGTTTGTATGGGACGGCACTTTTAAAAATTGTCATGATCCCAGTTTCCTTTGCCATTGCTTTTGGTCAGCCATTAATGCCGATTCTTACTGAAAAAATTCAAACTAAAGATTTCCGTAGCTTTCATCAAACAATGACAACTGCTATTACTTTAACCATGTTTGTGACCATACCCGCAGTGATTGGGATTAGCATGTTGTCCAATCCGATTTTTGTGATGTTGTTTAATCAAGAATCTTCTAGTGAGCTAAATCAAATTGGGGGGATGATGTTTGGTTTTGGTGCCTTTTTGGGTGTATTTATGGCACTTAATATTATTTTGAATGCCATTATGCAAGGTATTGGTCGTCAGTATAAAGCCCTTATTTTTCTTGGTATTGGGATTGTGGTTAAGGTCATCGGGAATCTGATTTTAATTCCCATTTGGCAAGTCAATGGTGCGATTTTATCAACCATCTTCGCTTATAGCATCTGCATTTTCTTGCAGTATGTGGAAATTAGGAAGACTACTGGTATTGAGACGAGGAATATTTTTAAAAGGCAAATAGCTATTGTGATTTTTGCTGTTTTAATGGCAGGATCGGTTTGGCTAACGTCATGGATCTTAGGAAACTTTTTTGATTATACCACATCGCGAAGTGATGCTGTATTTTATGTTTTTATTGCTGGTATTGTTGGATTTGTTGTTTATGTTGGATTGGCGATCTATTTTGATGTAACGAAGCAGTTATTTGGTAGTAAATTTTCGTTTGATCGGATTAAAGGTAGAATTGTTGGGAAAAGGAAATGAGAAGAGTGCTGATTGCTGTGCTCTTTTCTTGTGGTGGTATTAGCCGTATAGTGTTACTACTTACTTATAACCGAGTGCCTCCCTTTCGGTGATCAGTTTGGGATCTCGCTTTAATTTGTTTGGGGAGAAGGCTACGTTTATTTCTCTTAATCTGAACGCGCCTTTCGGCTTGTCGGAGTAGTGTTTTGTTGGTGGTAAAAAAGACTACCACCAACAAAACACTACTTTTATAAAGAGTATCTCAATAAACATAGGACCCTTATACTTATAGGTGGTGCGTTCAGATTGAATGTAGTAAACTTAGTTTTAGTTTCACTTGTTGAAATCTAATTAATAGAGGTTCTCTTAAAGTTGGTGAAAAGACTGCCACTATTAAATCACGACTTTATGAGGGGAGTTTTAAGGTGGCTTTGGATCGTGACTAAATAACAGAAAAAAATGGAAACTTTCGCTTTCATGGGCTCATAGGTTTACATTAGGTCGAAAAATGTGGTATAATAGGTTTTGCTTCAAAAATAAAAAGTTGGTGAAAAAATGATTGAGTTTACGAATGTTAGTAAAAGATATCCTAACGGCGTAACAGGGATTCATAATTTAAATCTGAATATTAATAAAGGCGAATTCGTGTTTGTCATTGGGCCTAGTGGTGCTGGGAAGTCGTCCTTTCTAAAAATGATTAGTTTACAAGAGAAAGTTTCAACGGGACAATTGAATTTTGAAAATTCAAATGTATCGACGGTAAGTCGATTCAAAGCGCATCTTCATCGTAGAAGAGTTGGTGTGGTTTTTCAGGACTTCAAATTATTACCAAAATTAACTGTTTTTCAAAATGTTGCTTTTGCTCTTGAGGCAGTTGGATTGCCAGCTAAAGAAGTGCGTAAAAAAGCAATGAAAGTTATCTATTTAGTGGGGTTAGGGAATAAGGTTTTATCTTATCCAAATCAGCTCTCAGGTGGGGAGCAGCAGCGTGTTGCTATTGCTCGTGCCATTGCCAATAATCCAGATGTGGTCATTGCTGATGAGCCAACAGGGAATTTAGATCCGGAAAATTCGTTCCAAATTCTGTCAATTTTGAAAAAATTGAATGAAGAAGGAAAAACCATTATCATGGCGACGCATAACTATGATTTAATTTTCGATAGTGGCTGTCGTGTTATTCGAATTGATAAAGGGACAATTGTACAAGACGAGGTGATGGGTTATCATGAAGTCTAAATTTCAATTCTATATTTATGCCCGTGATGGGTTCAAAAATGTTTGTAACCATATTTTTATGTCATTTTCATCTATTTTAACGTTGATTATTACCCTTAGTTTATGTGCGGTTGTCTTTATGTTTGTGGTTAATACAAATTCTTTTACACAAGATATTGAAAGACAAGTTACCATGTTAGCTGAGTTTGAATATGATGTCACTAATGCAGAAATTGCAGAAGTGCTAGTTTTGCTAGGGGATCATGAACTTGTTAGCGAGTATGAGTTTATTGATAGGTATACAGAACGTGAGGAAGTTATCGCTGGAATCGTAGGTGATAATGAGGATCTAAGAGAATTGTTTGAGCGAACCAGCAACAATTTAGCGCATATTGTTATTATTGAAACCATTGATATTGAATCG
>Ga0131853_10016550_pt1 | contig 13444 bp, 13 predicted proteins | sample TergutLab28metaG_FD_92764 | JGI IMG/M metagenome (GOLD analysis project Ga0131853, IMG submission 92764) | Labiotermes labralis P1 segment gut microbial communities from Petit-Saut dam, French Guiana - Lab288 P1 (version 2) (version 2) | ecosystem: Host-associated > Arthropoda: Insects >... | reverse complement strand
GATGTGCCCGGCACAGGCAAGACAACACTGGCCAAAACCTTGGCATCATCAATTTCGGGGACATTTAGGCGCATACAATTTACCCCAGACTTGCTGCCTACAGACCTTACCGGCCTTAATGTATACAACCCCAAAACAGGTGATTTCACCTTTCGCAAAGGGGGACTATTCACCCATATCTTGCTGGCCGATGAAATAAACAGGGCCACCCCCCGCACCCAGTCCGGCCTGCTGGAATGTATGGAAGAGCGGCAGATTACAATAGACGGCCACACATATCCCCTGCCCCCGCCCTATTTTGTAATAGCAACTCAAAACCCTGTAGAAACCCAAGGCACTTTCCCGTTGCCGGAAGCCCAGCTTGACCGCTTTCTTATGCAACTAAGCATTGGGTACCCCACCCGGGAAGGTGAAGCCGGTATTATCCAGCGGTTTTTAAGCAGCAACCCGTTGGAAACTTTAGAACCTGTAAGCACAATTGAAGACTGGGTGGCTATACAAAAAACCGTCTCAACTGTAACAGTGCACAATGATTTATGTGGATATATTGCCGATTTAGCTGCCTATACCCGTGAACACGATGCTGTTGCCCTAGGCATAAGCCCACGGGGTGTTTTGGCCCTTGCAAAGGCAGCCCAGGGGTACGCGGCACTAAATGGCCGCGGCTATGTAAGGCCAGAAGATATTAAGCACTTAGCACCCTATGTATGGCCCCACCGCCTTCTCTTGCGCGGCCGGAATATAACAAAGGGGCAGATTGTGACAGACGCGCTGGCAAAAATACCTGTACCTACCGAGGATATGTTCCAGTGATAGTTATAGGAATATTTATAGCGGTTTTGCTGGTCTTTTATATAATACGGCGGGTGTACCGCCAGTCATCCCTGCACAACCTTGGGGTAGAGCTATCCTTTTCCAGCCTGCGGGCTACAGAAGGGGCAAAGCTTACCCTTACCACTATACTAACTAATTCTAAATGGCTGCCACTGCCATGGGTGGCTGTCAAATTTAATGTGTCACGGCATTTGCTATTCGATGATACGGAAAATGCCCAGGTATCAGATAATTATTACCGCAATGATTTATACAGCATACTAATGCGCCAGCGTATAACCCGCAGGCTAAGCTTTGTGTGCGGCAGGCGGGGTTACTACGCCATACCCACAATAGACCTTTCGGCCTGGGACCTTCTAATGGAAACAAAAAACGCGGAAATGGTAGAGTGCGGGGCCCATTTGACTGTATACCCAGCTTCACTACCAATACCGGAAGTGGACGATATTTGTGTGCAGATATATGGCCATATGCGGGCAAGGAATATCATGCACCCAGACCCGTTTTCCTTTAGAGGCTTGCGGGAATATTCCCCAAACGACCCTCTAAAAGCCATAAATTTTAAGGCTTCCGCCAAAGCCCAGGAGCTTATGGTAAACCTTTGGGAATATATGAATGCCCGAGAGGTAATTTTGCTTTACAACGTGCAAAGATACACCGTATGGCACAACGAAGTGCTGGACGAATATACAATAAAATTGGTGGCAGGGCTGGCAGAAAAGCTGGCAAGGGAGAATGTGCCGGTTAGATTTATAACCAATGGCCTACATATACAGAAAGAAACAGACCCCGAGCCTGCCAATAACCATGAAGGCAATTTTGCATCCATTTTGCTGGGCGAACTTAAAAGGGAATCAAGATACAAAGAGGAATCTGGATACAGAACCACAGAAGTGTCCGAAGGGTTGGGCGAGTTGCAGCACGAACGTATACTGGAAGCCCTGGCGCTGCTGGATTTAGAGCAGACCAATGTCACACCCTTTGCCGAAATACTTGCAAATGTGACAGCAGAATATAAAACCGAACCAGAATATTGGATTATCTCCACATACCACGGTGCAGATATGGAAGATGCATACAAAGACTTGAAGGCAAAAGGCGCACGGGTTGTATGGATGCTGCCATTCTCTGTTGGGCTGCGCACCGGGGAGGATTATATTACCCTGTCCCCTGAAGTGCGGGAACAGGTTATTTTACTATAAGGGGAGGCTGCAATGACCCGCAACATTTTTATGGATTTTTACATGAATATAGTTTTCCATGCTCTTTTTTACGGCATTTTCATAACACCTGTGATTCTTTTTTTTGACTTGCAGGTGGTGGCTGTATTGCTGCTTATGCTGGCAGTAGTTGTTTATCTATTTTTGGCACGGCAGCTTATTAAGCCAGCTGTTTTTTTGTTTATTGCACATATACCAATCCTTGCTGCTGCGTGGTTTATTGCGCCTGATGTGTACACTTTTCTTCTTTATTTGGCTATGGCAGCAACCATGGTTGCATTTTCTCTATTTCAGCGCTTTAGGCGGACGCAGACCTTTACACCAGAGTTTTTGATTTTTTCACCTTTGGTATTGATTGCATTGGCCCTTTTTGTAGGCAGCCAAGGGCATGGCCATATGTATTTCCTTTATGCGGTAATATTAATCATTGTATGTGTTGGCGGAAAGCTTCATATCAGGATGACCACAGTAAATACCTCCCTGGACGTAATAGCCCAGACATCTGTACAGCCAGTGCAAAAAATATTGGCATATGACTACAAAGTTATGCTTATATTGGGGGTTATTATTATTGGGCTTGCAATAGCCATCAGCACCATTGTAATCAGGCCTGTCCTTGAGGCTATTTCCAATATCAGCATAAACATAGACCTCAGCGTAGGAGAAGACCCCATTGATGCATGGGAGATGCTACCAGAACCTCCCGCCAACGCAAGCGATATAACCCAACTTCTTACATCATACAACCCAAGGGGCCCGTTTTTCTTGTGGCGGGTTCTTGAGTTGTTTTTAATTTTCGCGGTGCTGCCTTATATCGGGATTAAGCTGCTTATATTTTTATACCGGTTTATAGGTAGTTTTTTTGAAAAGTTGCAAGCAAAGGATACCCCAAATTTTGAAGTAACTGGCTTTGAAGAAATAAAAGAGTTTATACGCACCCCAAAGGTAAAAAAATTGCGGAAGCGCGGCCTTCACAATGAAAATAAAGTGAGGCAGCTTTTTAGGGATACAGTTGTCCGGCACATAAAAAAAGGTGTACCCATTCAAAAATCGGATACACCTGGCCAAATGGCCGGTAAGATAGCAACAGATGATATTAGTGGTTTAGTTGAAGATTACTGGGCTGTGCGTTATAAATAGGTGGCTTTACCCAACTGGGTATGCAATTGTAGTCATCAGCGCCATCTCGGCCTGGGATGTATCCAATCTTGAATATTGCATCACAACCTCGACACTGCTTTCAGCTAAAAAGGCATAGGGGGTATCCATTGGCACAGTTTCTCCCTTTGCTGTACGCAGGCTGTCCATTCTTATATGGTTTGTGCGGCCAGCGGGGCATGTGGCTTTAAATCCCTCTATTTTATCCCTGTCTTCGAAGTATAGGGTTATATCTATAACCGCGTCTTCGTCTGATGTATTAAGTACACATATTGCCTCATGGCTTATGGCATACCCTATGGACTTGGAATTATAAAAACCATCTGGGACTAGCCATGTTTTTTTGCCGTGTTTCATTTTATTTCCTCCTTACATAATTTTAGGCAGAATATAAACTTGCTGGCACTATGTCAAGTGTGGTATAAATTTTTCTTGAAATATTTTATTTGCGGAGGAAACACTAATGAGGATAGAAGACCACCCTATTTTGGACTTTAAGCGTGGCAATGCAATCAATTTTACATATGACGGTATATCAGTATCTGCTTTTGATAATGAAACCATTGCCGTGGCCCTTCATGGGGCTGGCATCAGGGTTCTTAGTTACTCTCAAAATAACCGGCCCCGAGGGCTGTATTGCGCCATTGGCAATTGTTCTTCATGCATGATGGTGGTAAATGGTGAGGCCAATGTTAAATCATGCATCACCTTGGCTGCAGAAGGCATGATTGTTGAAACCCAAGCAGGTAAGGGGGTACTGGCATGATTTATACAGATTTGCTTGTTGTTGGCGCTGGTCCGGCAGGGCTTTCTGCTGCTGTTGCCGCAGGCAAACTGGGTGCGGATGTATTGCTTTTGGAAAGAAGCCATACACCCGGCGGGCAATTGGTTAAGCAGACCCACATGTTTTTTGGGTCAAAGAAGCAATATGCCGCCCACCGGGGATATGAAATTTCAGATATTTTAATGGAATCCCTTAATGCCATGCCCAATGCCCGTATGCAGCTTAACACAACAGTTTTGGCCGCCTATGAAGACGGGGTATGGACGGCAGAAGCTGATGGCAAATACATAAAGATTAAACCACGGGCCGTGGTGGTAGCTGCCGGTGCAAGTGAAAGATCCTTACTCTTCCCCGGGAATGACCTGCCTGGGGTTTACGGGGCTGGCGCAGTGCAGACATTAATGAACCAGTACGGCATAAAACCCGCAAACCGGGTGCTTATGCTTGGGGCAGGCAATATCGGCCTTATAGTCAGCTATCAACTGCTGCAAGCCGGGGTGGAGGTTGCCGCTGTTATTGAAGGCTCCCCTCACATAGGCGGGTACTTGGTGCACGCGGCAAAGTTGCGGCGTATTGGCGTGCCAATACTTACATCCCACACAATCAAAAGTGCCCAGGGCGAAGGCAGGGTTGAATCTGTAACAACATGGGCCCTTGACGAAAAATGGCAGGGGATACCGGGCACAGAGGCTATATGGCCCGTGGACACTTTGTGTGTATCTGTAGGGCTCTCTCCGCTTTCGGAGTTATTATGGCAAGCCGGGTGCAAAATGGTGTTTGTTGCGGAACTTGGCGGCTATGTACCGTATAGGGATGCAAGTATGTGTACATCTGTAAAAAGTATATTTGCAGCAGGTGATGCCGCCGGTGTAGAAGAAGCATCCAGCGCAATGGTTGGCGGACAGCTTGCAGGGCTTTCGGCTGCAGAGTATTTAGGGCTTGATATACCCCATTGCGCGAAAGCAGAATGCCTAATGCAGCTAGAAGAACTGAGACAAGGCCCAGCCGGTGCGCGAATAAGGGCCGGGATCAACAAATCGATGGCAAATACCACAACATAGAAAGAAGGATTCCCATGCTAGAAAAAACCGGGATACCCACGAATGAACAAATAGATGCTGTTTTCCCAAAAACCGAACGCTTAAACCAGGGCCCAGTTGCTGTAATTGAATGTTTTCAGCACATCCCATGCGACCCCTGCGCAACATCCTGCCCACAGCAGGCAATACGGCCTTTCACAGATATTAACGCCCTACCCATAATAGATGAAGCAAAGTGTAATGGCTGCGGCATATGTATCACAAAATGCCCTGGCCTTGCAATTATGATTGTAGACTTTACATGGTCCAAAACCCAAGCCCTTGTGAAATTGCCATACGAGTTTGCCCCACTGCCCAAAGCAGGGGAAACTGTATATGCCCTGGATAGGGCTGGTACAATAATCGCTGATACAATTGTAATAAACGCAGTAAAACCAGCAAGCAAGACCGCAATCGTTTCCATAGCAGTAGACAAGGCCATGGCTAAAACAGTACGCAATATACAGCCAAAACCCCAAGATGTTGGCATAATATGCCGTTGCTCGGACATTGATATAAATGAAATAAGGGCATATATAAAGGACGGTTACACATCTATAGACGAAATAAAGCGCCTAACAAGGCTGGGCATGGGCCCATGCCAGGGCCGGAATTGTATACCGCTGGTAATGCGTGAATTAGCAAATGCCCTAAACAAACCTATAGAAACCTTCAGCCCTGGCACATACAGGCCTGTAGTCAAAAGCATAAAGTTAGGGGATCTTGCTGCATATTCCAATGAGGTGAACCATGACTAAAACAGCAGATATTGTAATAATAGGCGGTGGTATTTCTGGCGTAGCTATCGGTTATTTTTTGCTTAAAAATGGGGCAAAAAATGTTGTTATCCTGGAGCGGGACTACCTTACCGCAGGCTCTACCGGCCGGTGCGGCGCGGGGATTAGACAGCAATGGGGGTCAGATGTTAATTGCATAATGACCCAATTTTCATGCAATTTTTTCGAAAACGCCCAAGAAGAATTATGCTACCCCGGCGGAATAGAATTTCACCAAGGTGGGTATCTCTTCCTTATTACAAAGAAAAATGAGCTGACACAAGCGCTAAAAAATATCACATTACAAAACAGCCTTGGAATCGAATCCAGATTACTGGGGATTTCCGAGGCTAAGGATATTGTGCCTATATTAAATACAGAAAATTTGCTTGCAGCAACCTTTCACAAACGGGACGGGCATCTAAACCCCTTTAAAACCACCCATGCCTTCGCAAATGCATTCACCCGCCTTGGCGGCAAAATATATACAAACACCACTGTTACAGGCATTACCAAAGAAAACGGCCGGGTAAGCGGTGTGGACACATCCATAGGGCATATATCCACCCCATGTGTGGTAAATGCAGCCGGCGGGCATACCCAAGAGATTGCAGCCCTAGCAGGTGTGGGCCTGCCACTGTATACAGAGCGCCGTAATATCCTAGTTACAGAGCCGGTAGGGCCGGTTTTACCAACCATGGTTATGAGTATTTCCCTAAACTTCTATTGCCAGCAAGTACCCCATGGGTCTTTTATAATGGGCCGCGCCTGTGATAATCAACCCCAGGATATGCGGGTTACCGCAGACAGTGCCTTCCCAGAAGCTATGGCAGGTACAGTTACATCTGTAATGCCAGCGTTAAAAAACCTGCGTATGCTGCGCCAGTGGGCCGGCGCGTATAATATGTCCCCAGACAAGCACCCAATCTATAGCGAAGCCCCAGGGTTGCCGGGGCTGTACATCGCTGCAGGGTTTTCTGGCCATGGGTTTATGCTTGGGCCAGCTACCGGCCAGTGTATGGCCGAGTTGATTTTGGGGCTAAAACCGACTTTACCTTGGGACAGGCTAAACGCTACCCGCTTTGAAGAAGGCGGATTGGTTTTGGAGCCTTCTGTTGTATAGCTTTTTCTATATCAATTGAGCGGTTAACAAGAGCGAATTGAGGCGCATCATGGACAGAAAAAATCAACTAATCCTGCATAATGGAAAAGATATTACTGATGATGTGAAGGATTGCGTATACAACCAAGCAACAAAAAAGTATGACATTACCTTTAAAAGTGGAAGGATTTATAATTATAATTTTTCATCTATAGAATTGGTGAAAAATCCGAAATTAGTAGACCCGGAAAAAGTGCGCATAACAACGCAAGCGGGCAATGAAATAAATTCTTGCATTGATGAAGAAAACGCGAAAAATTGTATGAGCTATCTGCGGGAGCTTGCGGCAGTCAGTGAATTGAAAAATGACATGGGTGAAGCACTGCTTTCTAAACAGTAGAATAAACTCAAATTTCCAGGCGCAGGCACCGTATTGGCTTCATATATAAACCCCGAAAAGCATAAGCTACGCACTTTTGATAGTGGTAATTTAATTTTTCCCTTTGGCGGAAATTCGAGCCAGTTTAAGGCGGTCGCAAATGCATTGTCAAACCAAGTCAGTATTATTCAAGGGCCTCCTGGAACAGGAAAAACGCAAACCATCTTGAATATTATTGCAAATTTATTAGTCGCAGATAAATCTGTGCAGGTTGTATCAAACAATAATTCCGCAACTTTGAATGTCTTGGAGAAACTTTCAAGTACATCATACAAACTTGATTTTCTCATTGCCCCTTTAGGATGTGCCAAAAATAAAACAGCTTTTGTCGAAAGCCAAACAGGAAATTATCCTTCACTTGCAGGCTGGAAATTGGATATGGCGCAGCAATCAGATTTGAAAACGAAAATTCAAAATCGTGTACATGAACTCTCAGCTATGTTTTCGGCGCAAGAACGTCTTGCACAGGCACGCATAGACTTAGATTCGCTAAACTTGGAAATGAAATATTTCGACCAATATCTTAGTGAGTCAGAGTTGACATTACCAAAAATAAATTTCCAAACTGGTGTGGATATAGAAAAAATCATGCAATTGTGGCGGGAGTGCCTTGAATTTTCGGAAAGGAACCGCGCAATATCGCTGTGGTTTAAAATAAAAGGCGCACTCCTTTGGGGTATCGCCGATTGGAGTTTGTACAAGAAAGATATACCAACTATTACGACTTTTTTGCAAAATCTATTTTACCACGTACGGCGTAAAGAGCTAACCACCGAAATCGCCGAACTTGATACCCAGCTTACCCGCACAAATGCCAAAAGCAAAATGGCGGAACTAACCGAATTTTCAATGACCTATTTACGGGCAAAACTATTTGAACGATATGGCAATAAAAATGAACGGCAAATGTTTTCGCAAGATGACTTGTGGAAAAATGCAAACATGGTTTTAGAAGAATACCCAATCGTTTTAAGTACAACATTTTCATCATGTAGTTGCTTACCAGGTGTAACATACGACTATCTTATCATGGATGAGGCATCGCAAGTGGATATTGCCACAGGTGCGCTGGCATTTTCTTGTGCAAAAAATGCAGTTGTTGTTGGCGACTTGAAGCAACTGCCTAATGTTGTCACACAGGAGATAAGAGAACGTTGCGATGAGATTTTCAATTCATACAGACTATCACAGGACTATTCATTCACCAAAAACAGTTTTTTGAAATCAATTTGCGGCATTCTTTGCGATGCACCACAAACGCTGTTGCGGGAACACTATCGCTGTCACCCTAAAATCATAGGATTTTGCAATCAAAAATTTTACAACAACGAGCTTATAATCATGACAGAAGATAAAGGTGAAAAAGATACGCTAGCCGTTTTCAAAACCGTAGAGGGTAACCACCAGCGCGGGCGGGTCAATCAACGCCAGATAGATGTAATACGTAATGAAGCACTCCCCTTGTTTGGAAAAGAACAAGAAACCGGAATCATTGCGCCATATCGCGCGCAAGCCGACGCAATTTCAGAACAAGTGGTGGATTCACGAGTTGAAGTTGATACGGTGCATAAATTCCAGGGGCGTGAGAAGAACGCGATTCTCCTTACCACAGTTGATAATGAAGTCACAGCCTTTTCCGACGACCCATATATGTTAAATGTTGCCGTTTCTCGCGCAAAAAAGCAGTTAGGCCTTGTGGTGTCGGGCAATGAACAACCCCGCGACAGCAACATCGGTGATTTAATTTCATACATCGAATACAATAATTTCAAAATTGTGCAAAGCGAAATCCGTTCCGTTTTTGACTTGCTTTATCGGCAGTATACCGACGCCAGAATTGCTTTTCTTAAAAGCCATCCTAGCAAGAAGCAAAGTGTAGCGGAAGTTATTATGTACGATAAAATAGTGGAAATATTAACACACTATCCAGCACTGTATGTAGTTATCCATAAGCCGCTTAATGCCATTATCAATGACGTACATCTTCTAAATGATGATGAACGCAAGTACGTAAGACAGCCTAACTCGCATTTAGATTTTTTAATTTACAGCAAAATAAGTAAAAAGCCCATTGTTGCAATCGAAGTCGATGGTTTTAATTATCATAAACCGGGAACAAGGCAACACGAACGCGACAAAATGAAAAACCGTATTTTGGATTTGTATGGCATTCCCCTTCTTAGGTTTCCAACCAATGGAAGCGAGGAATGTATAAAAATAGAGCAATTTTTAACGAAGTACGCCACAGGAAGATTGTAGTATCTAGGGGCTAGTGATTTGTAGAGGCCATGACTATCGGTGCTTAATCCCAACCGCAGCATAACGACTATAAAGCAAAAAAGTACTACCGTTTAACCCGTCGTTGCGAGGCGAAGCCGAAGCAATCCATGGACTCTGCTGGATTGCTTCGGCTTCGCCTCGCAACGACGAAGATGGTGGTTTTCCACTATTCTTTTGGCTTTTTTTCCTTATGTTTGCGCCAATGGGGCGGTGTGCCTGCAATGTCATTAAGCTAAGATGCACTGATGTGATAGTTATAGATAATAGGTCACAGAAAAAGCGGATTTACACAGATTTTTATAATGGTTTTAATCCGTGTTAATCTGCTTTTTCCGCTTTTTCCGTGGCCCATTATCTTTTAAACTAGCACAAGGCGTTAACTTAATGGCATTGATGTGACACTGCCCCATACGTATATTTCACGCATATTCAATTAATGTGAAGAGATAGTGTTTATTGATTTTCTTTAAGCCACTGTACAGCAGTATTGGCAAAAATTGCTGCCCCTGTATGCAGCCGTTCTATATCATAAACAATATATGGGGTATGCCCGCCCCGCCCAGGGCCGCCTACTTCAAAGTGCCAGAATGTAGCAAATTGCAAATAAACACTGGGCACTTTGTCGGAAATTAATGAGAAATCTTCGGACGCAAGGCCATATGTTTCTTGTATTTCTACATTGTGGCCAAGGTCTTTTACGTACCGGGCTACATCTTCAATCATAGCATGGTCACTTTTAAGAACCGGTACTGAAGCCATCCATTCAAATTCATACTCCATATTAAAAGCCTTTGTTATATTTTCTACTATTTCTGGTACACGCTTGCGCATCCAGGCTTGCAGCTCGTTGTCCAGGGTACGTATGGTTCCTTGCAGCTCTGCCCGGTCTGGGATGATGTTCTGCGCGGTGCCACCCACAAATTTACATGTAGCCAAGGTTACAGAACCTGTTGCGGGTATTTCTGCCGCCACAATATTTTGCAGCGCTACAACTATATGGCTAGCCGTTACAACAGCATTTTTCCCTGCATGAGGGCCAGCGCCGTGGGCGTTTTGGCCCTTTATTGTTATCTTGTAGTTGTCGCAGGAACCCAATGACCCTCTGTTTAAAATGATATCATCTTTACCGCGCTCGCCGCCAGACATATGGATACCTATTGCAGCGTCTACTGCCGGGTTTTCCATGATACCGGCATTTATGCCATCTATGCAACCGGATATTGTTTCTTCTGCAGGTTGGAAATATAACTTTACTGTGCCCTTTAATTCACTTTCATGCATTTTAAGCAACTTTGCCGCGCCAAGAAGTATTACTGTATTAAAATCATGACCGCAGGCGTGCATATTTCCATTTGTGGAAGCATAGGGCAGCCCGGTATCTTCCAATATTGGCAATGCGTCCATATCGGCGCGCATTAATATAGTTTTGCCGCCGCTGCCTACTGTGGCAGTTACATTGTTGTTGCCAATTACCTTGGGTTCATAGCCAAATTCCTTTAGCTTTTTAACCACATGGGCTACGGTTTTATCCAGTTGGAAGTGGATTTCCGCGTTTTCGTGGATGTACTTTAAGCTTTCCGCCAACTCGCTTTGCATTTCATGTGCTTCTTTTAGAATGTTCATGATTGTACCTCTCCCCTTCATTTATTAGAATTTTGCTACGGCTTTATAATATAGCAATATTTTCATAATTCAAGTAATTATTTTAATTTTGTGTATATTAATCCTAGAATATGACGTGCAGTTGTCAAGTTATGTTTTATATAATTCAAATATCCTTCGCAAAGAATGAAATGGAACCACACGGGATATAAATACCACTGTCAGCATGAAACTGATACTAATCTCGAAAATCATCGTCAACAACACATCGCGAAAAACGGCTTAAAGCCGCCTATTTGACCCTCGGTTGTCGACGTGATTTTCTGAGATTCGTATGAGTTTATAAAAAGGAGCTTATAAATGAAAAAAGACACCAAGCAATACGTACAAATCGACTACCCGGTAGAGGGCAAAGAATTTGACCAGCAAGTATACGAAGAAGCTTTAGCCTTTGCCAATGCAATGGCCAAAGAACGGGAATGCAAAATTGGCGTATTTACCAATGCCCAAGGCGCAATGTGTATATTTGAAGCCGAAAGCCTGGAGGAAGCACACACGCTAGCCCAAAACGGCCCGCTAATAAAACACGGGTTGTACAGATACGAACTTTATGAGTGGAACCTAGTAATCACGTCTGAAAATGCTGCAAAGGCAGCAGAATAAAATAAAAAGGAGTACGATTATGAAAAATGCAAATGAATGTCAAAGCTGTGCAATGCCAATGGGTAAAGCCGAAGATTTTGGCACAGAGAAAGACGGCGGCGCAAGTGTAGATTATTGCTGCCATTGCTATAAAGACGGTGATTTTACATGGCATGCGGCAAGCCTTGATGAAGCTGTGGATGGCAACATAGAATTTTGGGAAAAAGAAGGCAATGAAAGCGATGCCGACCTGCGGGCACGGGTAAAAGACGAATTTTCGAAGTTAAAGCGCTGGATGACGGCGTAATATGTGGGGTTGTTGCAATTTTATTTTGCAATAACCTCTTTTTATAACCAGCGAAAGGTATGATTTATAAATGATTGAGTTACCTGAAACATATGTATTAGCAGATCAAATCAACAAAACCATTGTAGGAAAAACCATAAAAAAAGCCACTGCAAACACCCATCCCCACAGTTTTGCGTGGTATTCCGGCGACCCTGTAACATATGGTGCAATGCTTGAAGGCCGCAATATAACAAGCTCTAACCCTGGCACAGGCTATACATGCGGCGGCAACACAGAAGTTTTATGTGATGATTTCATTTTAGTAATTAGTACACCAATTAAATACCATACCCCTGGTGCAAAGCTTCCAAAATCTCATCAGCTATTATTACAATTTGAAGACGATTCCCACATGAGTTGTACTGTGCAAATGTGGGGTGCAATGCTTTGCGGGCCAGTTTCCTCGGTAAAAGAACTAGGACATTTTTCTAACAGCCACTTGCCAGACCCATTGACCGCTGCTTTTGACGAAGCTTACTTTGATGCTTTATGGAAAGAGGCAAAGCCATCGTTAAGCGCTAAAGCATTCCTTGCAACAGAGCAGCGCATCCCAGGGCTTGGTAATGGGGTATTGCAAGATATACTGTTTAAAGCCCGTATCCACCCTAAGAAGAAGCTTGAGACGATGGGGGATAATGAAAAATCATGTATGTATAATAGCGTTAAGTCTACTCTAAAAGCCATGAAAGATGGTGGCGGACAGGACACAGAGAAGGATTTGCACAACCAAAACGGTGGTTACAAGACACTCCTTTCTAAAAATAGCTTGCTATCCCCATGCCCAGAGTGTGGAGGGGTTTTGATACGGCAGTCCTATCTTGGGGGCAATATTTATTTTTGTGATTTTTGTCAGCGATTAAGTTAACCTGATGTGCTTATTAAAAGGGTATTCTGCACTGTTGTGATAGTTATAAATAATGGGTCGGGTCAAAAGCGGAAAAGGCAGATTAACACAGATTTTAAAGATTTTATCTGTGGAAATCCGGCCTTTTCCGCTTTTTCTGTGGCCCATTAGTTATAGCTTACGCAACGACATGTCTTAGCTTAATGACTTTGGCGTCCTCAACACCCCTATACCCCTAGTACATACTGGGCCCCGGGGCGTCGAGGACGGGGCTGTTGACAAATGCAAATTTGCGGGCGGCAGGTTGCCGCCCCTACGCCAGAAATGCCGGGTTT
>Ga0131853_10016549_pt1 | contig 13444 bp, 11 predicted proteins | sample TergutLab28metaG_FD_92764 | JGI IMG/M metagenome (GOLD analysis project Ga0131853, IMG submission 92764) | Labiotermes labralis P1 segment gut microbial communities from Petit-Saut dam, French Guiana - Lab288 P1 (version 2) (version 2) | ecosystem: Host-associated > Arthropoda: Insects >... | reverse complement strand
TAGTTTTGTTATTCCCAGTAAGTGTCTCAAAAATTTCATCTGTGCTGCTTCTAAACGTTGTTCCTCTCTTTTCTTCAGTACCCAAACTTCACTTCCAAATTTCAATGCTGCTTTAGCTGTAATATTGTGAATTCTTAACTTTGTTTCTTTGTTCATTTGTTTTCCAAAATGTCTCCGTATAGGTCCGTTTATTTTGTTTTACGTTTGCAATTTATCTTCTAAATCACTTCCGTATTCTGATATGCGATACTTAATACAAAACATAAATACAAAGAGGACAAAAATTTTAACAATCATATAAAATGTTTCCCTTCCTTCCGAGGCTCCTTTGAGAAATTCGTACCCGTATATTTTTTACTTAGTTGGGGGGTTAGCCCGAAGTGAAACCCTCAACCTGAAGGGCCGGGATTTTTAATCAGGGTTTACTCCCTTCTACAACTTGCTTCCACCACAGCTTACAGAGCATTGTCTACACTTGGTTTGATTTTGGAGTGTCCTTCTCCTAGGAGGGTTGCAACCAAGCTCAAGGGAATGTAAGAAAATAGAATTCCCAAAACAGTATTATACATGAATTTGGGAACAACAAGACTGATACGTAGACCAAGAAAGAGATGGCAAGATGAAGTGAGGGAAGATGGAATAGTTGGTGGAGAAGGGTGGCAGGAAAAAGTACATAACAGAGAAGAATGGAAGAAGCTCCTGAGAACAGCAAGAATCATAGCACTCTACACATGCCAATGGAATGAACGAATGAGTGAATGAACATAAAATGTTTGCCACATATATTTCCCAATACACAGCACTACTGGCAACATTATGTAACTCATTCCTGCTCTCCGCCAGTCTCTTAGAGTTCAGCCTTTTCATTTTACTACAAAAAAATGGTGGTACAACATTAATTATTAAATATCATTTAATGGTATGCTACTGAAGAAGTCTGAGAATCCGTGCTATAAAGACAACACAGATATATTATTAGATGCTAGTACACACAGGGCATATAAATAAATGGTGAGAAAACTATGTATATGTTAATGTTGAATCAAAAGAATGTGTGACATAATCAAAACATGAAGATAGTCCTCATAAAACCAACTAGATGCAGTAATTTCTCAAATTTATTTTTGGAATAAAACTCTAAATGTTTTGGACAGTTCCTCTGTCCATCATCAGGAGTTTTTCACTTTGCACACAGCAGTGGTATATGTCATACAAGTTTGCTGACAGCTTGCGAGCAGGATCAGTTCTGTCCTGATCCTGATCGCAAGCTGTCAGCAAACCTGTATGACATATACCACTGCTGTGTGTACAGTGAAAAACTCCTGATGATGAATTAGTATTACACAAATGTACATCAGCACAATCTATTTATTCTAGAATAAGGCTACTGATGATTGATGGAGAAGCTGTCCGAAACATGTAGAGTTTTATTCCAAAATTAAATTTGAGAAATTAGTGCACCTGGTTGGTTTTATTATAAGAATTTATTGCAATGCACGGGCCACCTGAATGTCAAATATGAAGATAGTCCTTTGAAAATGTGACAAATTTCACATATTTGAGAATGACACTAGCCGAGCAAAATCACACTCACAAATTATGAGGGGTTTAAATTTGGGGAATGCTTGCTATTGTTTAGTCCAGAGTAGTTTGTCTTCCTATCTGCAGGTTAAAAATATTAACTATGACTATGCTGCTTTGTATGGGTGTGAAACTTGGTTTGTCACATTGCCAGAACATGGAATGGGTGCTGAGGAAGATGACTGGACCAAAAGTGGGAGGTACATGAGGTTTGAGAAATTTGCATAATTGTGGAGAGTGATAACTTACACTCTTCAACAAGAAAATGCACATAACCAGAATAATCAAATCAAGGGTGAGATGATCATGGAACATGATGTGCATGGGAGAGAGGAGAAACACACGGTTTGGTGGGGAAACCTGAGAGGAAGATCATGATTGGCAGGCCTAGGCACAGATGGGAGAATAATATTAATATGGCCCTTAAAGAAATGGGATGTAAGGGTGTAAACTGGACTGATCTCGCTCAGGGCAGGAACCTGCCTTGTGTTCTTGTGAACATCGTGAGGAACCTTCAGTTTCTGCAAAATCAGATGTTTATATTTTGAAAAGATAAAGTTAACAGCACATGGAACTACTACAGGCACTAACGAACAGACAAAAACATCTACACTGTATGTGACACTTCAATGTGTCCTTCTTGACTTGCAGTGAATGCTGATATCAAGGATTCAAATATCAGTCCATGGGACTGAGATTTTTGTATTTCTTCATCATAATCTCTGCATTTTGGGAGGGTGGTTGCTCACATGGACTAGCCCAATTCAGGCTAAATGGAGAACAGGCCTCCATACAACCCCAGAACCTTTAAAACTTGACACCAGCAACTAGTAGCACCGTGCCTCTAGTCAGAGCACACCTCCACATATAGAATTACTTTAAGCAATAAGGCCCATATGTAGAGATCCCTGCACCACGTGCGCACTCAATGTATATAGTAGGACCTTAAGTTAAGTTCTCTTAAGACAACCTGAAGATGGCCAGTATAGGCTGAAACATGTAGTTGTCCAGTAGAGCCATTAAATACACCTTAAGTGATATAGTTGTGTTTGACTGCATACCATTTCCAAAGGCTAAACAAAGTTAGGAATCCTACAAAGTAATTTCCGGGATTAACTGAACTTGCCATTTGGAGACATGATCAGGGGCAAGTTTATTAGCACCAAAATGAGTCAAAACTCAAATTACTCTCTGCACACAACACAATACAGGGAACAGAACTTCTACTCACACATGCACATATGCCAATGAGAGCACTCAACCACAAAAGTGCTTTGGAGCATTTTCAGACATCAGGCAGATCACATGTTTATGTAAAAGGAACGGGCAGAAGCATATATATTTTTTTTATGCAGCAGACACATTTAATTTCTGTAATTAGGTCCTATTTGCATGCCTGTAGCAGCTGGGTTAGCGCAGGTCTTACAATGACTAGGCTATGATCCGGACAACTGACCCAGTGTGGGTTTATTACATGGACAGGTGATTTTTCTCTTCTCCAGTGTCCAGTCTAAGTCTCGGACCCACCCAGCATCCTATTCACTAAGTACCTGGCCCAGTTTATCTTGGAGTAATGTGGCTGAGGCCTGAAGCTGACCACTCACCTCCACCTAGTGCTGATGTTAAGAGTGTGGAGTTATACCACCAGTCCCACTTACTCCTTCATGGCATGCACAGAGACAATGTCACCTTAATGTATATGCATGTCAAAGTTCTCCTTTATTACAGAACACTAGAGACTTGTACTAACACAAGGAATATACTTTATCTAGTGTGGCCTGTAGGTCAGTTACTTATTAAAATTTGCTAACTTCATAAAATGTACCTGATGACGACAGTCTTACATGTGAAACTGTAGAAGCAATGGCTTGACAGAGTGATGTGTGTGCACTAAGTGAAACACCTTTTTCACCACGATTATAGTTGATCATTTCATTCCTTACCTGTTTTTTTTTCTGTTTTTTTCCTTTATACTCACAGGAATGCTAAAATTTAATGTTTCTATAAAAGTTTAAACTGAGTAGAACAACTTGGTGGTTTAAAGCCATTTCTGTTACCTGAGCAGAAAAAGGCAAAAGGACACAATATAAAGGTGTAGAGTCTATTTCTGACACTGGGTACTCGCATTTTAGTGCAGGCACTGTATTGGGAAGCGGTCAGCTGCTGGCTCATCACCATGCAGGCGTGGGTTTGATCCCAGGTCAGTACAAATGAAACTTAGGTGGACAAGTGACACTGGTACAAGTTTTACGAAACACTTTGGTTTTCCAATCACCTATCATTTCACTAATGCATTTATCCACCAGCCAAGGCTGATACAACAGGCCCATTAGCAGCTGCATACCACTTTCCAGGAATTATGAATTACACACAAACAATAGGATGGGGGTTGGGGAATTCAGAATTTATACAACCAGTTGCATGAATCTAAAAACAGACTTGTTACCAACCAACAGAATTCTTTGAGTCCAACCAGCTGGTGCAATTAAATGACTTCATAACAAACCAAATGCTTGAAGCACAGTCCTTCTCTAGATTCTAACAGCCAATCAGCTATTCAACAAACTATTCACCATTCACGGAACCCAGTGGCTCATGCCACATTTGTGTGGGCTTGCCACCGGTTCTTATCCTGACCCAAATACATCACCCCCACTCACTTTCATCCTATTTCTGTAAGAAATATTTTTATATTATTCTCAATCCATGCTTAGAGCTTCTTAATATTTACCTAAAGATTTGTAGATCACAGCTGTTGCATACCTTACATCACTCATGCATGCACCTATATAGACAGTAGTGGCAGACATGCACAAATAATCTCAGCAGTTGATGTGCCCATGAACCTCCTCCTCTTCCACCACCACCACATAAATTCACTTCATATAAATAAATAAATATAAATAATTATAATTTGAGTTCAGTTCTTACAATGTTTGGATCTACCTTCCAATTAACAATGGGTTGTCACAGTGGTAGCCCCTTGCAATTCTATACCTCTGTTATTATATTTACATCTACTTGTGTTCTGTTAAAACCAAGTTATGCTTACTTTTGTCTAAATATCTGCCTAGGTTTCTTATTTTACCTTTATTAGTGCATCTTAACATTATTCTGTAAGTTACCTCTTATTTATACTCAACCACTTACCATTTAAAAATTTCAATCTCTGATTTCTAGTTTCCAAACAATCTGACAGTGTGTATAACATCTCTTCACCTAAATACAATAGGCACCTTCCTTAACTGGCATTCCTTCTCATTCCTCTCAATTGCCACAACCCTGCTAGTAGCCATGCTATTACACTTCTTTCTTTCTGTGAACACCATCCTATATACACAATCTTTTACCCCAAAAGGAGGTCATTTCTCAGTACAGAGTTAATGAGCTTTTCTCTGACAGCTTTGCTAAAATATTTTATCTTTCACTATAATTACATTTATCTTTCACTATCTTTGTTATTTCTCTCAAGTTACACTCTTGTTGCTTCATCTACACAAATGCTAATCCAATATTACAGAGTTGCTCTTCTCAACTCCAAGGTCCAACTTCTCACGCTCATATTCCTCTTTGGCCATTAGTAACACTGTTTTACCGGATCTTCTATATCCAAACACACAATCCAATACCAGTATTTTACAATCTCTACCATGTTCCATCTCACCAAATCCACTGGCTGCACAGTTTGGTACACCCATTAATTTCTTACGAAATCTACTATGAGTCTTATCTATTTCTTTCCATGCCTCACTCAATCCCCACACTTCAAATCCATACATAATCTCTGATTCACACACCACTTCATATACATTCCCTCACACCTTCATATTGGGGGTTACTCTTACACATCTGTCTGTAGCTACAAGAGCTTGATATCCTTAAGTTTTGGCCAGTGTTTTCTCTTTATTCCACCCTCCTTCGCTTTCCAACATCACTCCTACACAATTATCACCAACCTCAATGTGCTGCCCATTCATTTCTCATCTCTCGGTTGCCTCTCCACAAGAAACACCATTTAATTTTTTTTCCAACAAATCTACAAAATCTCTATTTTGTAATTTATATTTTAAGCCTTCTATGTTTATAAAATCTACTCACAGCATTCCTGCCACCCTTTCCAAACCCTATGTGTCCTTGATCCCTTTTTTCTTCATTACTGTGTCTTCTTTCCTAAGTGTCAGCCAGCTTCTAATATTGTAGTGCCTTTCTTCTGGTGTGTTCTGAATTGCTGATGCTGAGGTGTTCATGTTATCATCTGGGTATTGTGGTAGACTCTACTTGTCACTGACCACAGTTGATTCTTCTCTGTCAGCTGTTTGTGTCAACTGCCTGATCTCCTATTTTCCTCGTTCATGACCCTGCAGGAATGTGTCCTTTGTTTCCGGCACGTATCTGCCAGCTGCACTTTCTTTCTGTCTGTTGACCTCCAGTATTTGTCTCTATGGTGATTGCTGATGTGTAATATGATTCTCTGTTGGAGGGTTATCCAATGTTTTGTCAGTGTTCTGTACCTGGAAATTTACTTGTAAAAATTCCAAATTATACAATCTTCTGTTTATCACCAATTTGTCTTTTCAAAGGTATGCTGTGTTTCCCTGTTGTCTGGCCTCCTTCAAATAAGGCATCTGTCATCTGTGTACTTCCCCGCTGCTTGGCACTGTAGTGTTGTTCCATTCTCAACTTTGTCCCTGCCAGATTTCCATTTGCATTCAGCACTTCTAACTTCTTTGTGATCAAAATAAATCTAACCAAGAAAGGTCTTCCCCCTCTCTCCTTGCCCAGTCTACAAAACCTCTCTATATTCCAGCTTGCAATGCCAAATTTCAGTTTCATTCTCAATATACCCTCTGTTATTTTCAAAGTATCAAAGTATGAATCCTGAAGGCATTCCTCAATTCTGAATATTAATATATTATTTCTCTGTCGACATTCATCCACGAAGTTATGTTCTTTGTCCAGCTTTGTCTCCCATAAGTTCACCTATCATGTAATCCTTTCTTGTTCCTCCATCAGTATTCTCGTTGTCTCATTCATTTGATCCATTTTAAAACTCACTGTATCCAAACTGGGTTTGTTCTTCTCTAACCACTAAAGTACACCTTTCATCTCTTCCCTCCACTCCACCCTGAAGTCAATCAGCTTTTCTTCCATTTAAGGTCCTGGATTCAATTCTACTCCTCCAGTCATCTACATAACAGCAATTATAATCCCAAAAAACAATGTTTGCACAATTCTCACAATATTTATATCATAAATGTTCACCGACAAGGTGCACTGTCTTATACTGAAGAGATTAATTCTGGCTCTGTACACCCCTGTGTCCTCACACTGCTTCCAAAAGGTCTGCACTCGATCATGTCTGAACTGTAACTCCAATTAAATTTACACGCATGCTACTAGAGTTTTTAAAAGCAAGTTGGTTAATCCACAATGCAGAGAATCCATCTGTAGTAAATTTTGGTTCTACTGGGGTGCTGATAAGTCATTAGCCCGACCAGGAAGGAGACAAGTTGCGCCCATCAAAAGTGTGATGGGCAGAGGAATGGATTGATTTGGCTTGGGTAGGGACAGGTGGTGGACTGTTGTGAATGTGGTAATGAACCTCCAAGTTCCATAAAATGTGGGGAATGTACATTGTTTTCTTCCTGGTCGGGATAAGGACTTATCAGCACCCCTGTACTATATTTAATTCATCAACAGAAAATCAACTACATGAGGATTCAGAAGTATCCCACACATGGGGAAAATAGTTGCTTCATTTTAAAAAAAAACATGCTCTATATGGGCACCATGACAATGACAGCACACACAGATGTCTCTCTCCCACTCATGACGAACTTGCTGTAGCGTTACATGCACATGCATCTCTAACGCATTCTTTTAGGTGGTCCATACTTTGCATTTTCACCTGGCACACCATGGCCTTCAAATGCCCCCACAAGTAAATATCAAGCGAGATGAGGTACGGAAACCTCGGAGGACACTCCACAGGATCATGGCGACCAATCCATGACATGGGAACTGCCGATCTAACCATCAGTGCATACAGATACCACACCCTAAGTATGGAGACTTTTGAGTCATCCTGTTCAATTAGTGTTATCAAAAAGCCACAGACAAATGTCCTACATAAAAATTTAAGCTTATGTGCATACTAGACAAAGCATTAAATAGATCATCAAGGCACTAAGTAATTAGAATGAAAGTTATAGATATGAAAGGGGCCATCCCATTGTGTATCATCATTATATATTATAATTAGTACCGTTTTACACAACGTACATTAAAACCAGTTGCTTAGTTATGGCTGAGTTATACTTGGGGACATGTTTAGGCTGATGACCGGCCATCCTCAGGCCAACTTAGAACAATGTTGTTAATGTACAGTCAAAAACATACAAGGGGTAATAAATGCTAGCACTCATCTACTGGGTAGCCCAATGGCGAGGTCTTGGTGATACCCAAAGGCAGGCTCACGAGTTTATCTCGGGACCTAGTCTGGGCACCAGGACAAAATTTATGACCTTTAATAGGACTCAATCCAGGGCCATGACTGGCCTTCTCACAGGTCATAACACCCTGAGGAGACATCTCCACCTATTAGAACTGCTTGACAGCCCTCTGTGTAGAAAGTGCGGGGTGGGAGAGGAAACCTCGGCTCACATTTTATGTGAGTGCGAGGCTCTGGCCTCACTCAGGCATGTGTACCTGGGCTCCTTCTTTTTGGAGCCCGAGGATACTAGGAGTTTAGGCTTGGGGGCCATCTGGAGCTATAGCAAGGCTGCGGGGTTCCCATGATTCGATATGGGGTACAAAGGGCCCATCTTAATTACGGCCTAGGTGCATCAGGGCTGAGAGGCCCCAAACCCAAATGCAAATCAATCAATCAATCATCTACTGGGTTAACGACACACACCCACACCACCGCCCATAGTGAACTCCGTGAGGCCCCCCTAAAAACATTTTGGACATCCATTATTTACCATACCGTTTTAAATGTTTTATTTATAACTAAGAATCCCATAATGTACCTAGTTTTAACATAAACAATGGGATCCCATTGGTTAACAACGTTTTTGACTGTACCTTAACAATATTGTTCTAAGTTGACCTGAGGATGGCCGTTTAATGGCTGAAACATGTCGCCAAGTATAACCCAGCCATAACTAAGCATCCGGTTTCAATGTACATTGTATAAGACGGTACTAATTATAATACAGAAAGTTATACAGCCAACTCTTCTGCAGACTAATAAAACTGGGCTGTGTCTGTCTTAACAACCAATGTCCTCACTCTGAACAGGCGGCTGATCATGAATATACAGACAACTCCTGCAAACACGTCAATCTACTAAGCGCTAAAAAAAAAAAATTCCAATCAGCCACATTCTTGCAACATGCTTCATACATTTTAATACTTGCCACTCCTATGTCCTAACTCAGCCACAACAAGAAGGTAAGAATATTCCTAGTCCTGGTGCCTGAAATATTCTGAAAGCCACTTCAAAACAGCATTCGGTAATAGAAATCTTTTTTTCATGCTCTTCTACCACAAAACAACGTAAAGTGCCTACGTTCTAAGCCACAGGCACGAAAACTATGTTTGTGTTACAGGACAAAGCTAATAGTGAGGTAAATATACTAAATAAACTGATTTTAACATGTAATGATGATGAGATCTCAGCATCAACTCGCAATATAGGCATATATATGATACTCTTTGAGCAAAATTGTAATAACCTGAAGATGGCCGCTATTGGCCAAAACATGTAGTTATTTTTCGCTATTAAATACCATCAAAAATCCATACTACCATAGTTGTGGTTTCATGACTGATATTTACCTCACTATTAGTCTTTTCTACACACAACGGGGATGACACACCTCAGAATTAGGACAAAGCTTTTACAGTTCTAGTTCCACTCTAGCACACTTGTTATCTATACAAAATACCACAGAAAATAGACTTAAATTGAGGAATACAGGGCATTTTCCCCACGTATGATGGCTCAGAAATTATAACTGACTAAACCAGCAATATAAGCATCTAACTTATTCCTTAATATTAAACTGGTATGACATACTGGATGAAGTTTATGTTGATGTGTGACTGACATCATGCAGTAAGAATGCCAGCTGCAGAATGAATGTGTACACTCTGAACTACAAACATTCACCATGTATCTGAAGCTCCTTCTCTTATCATATGGCAGAGTGAGAATTATTTTGTTGCCAGAGAGTGGCAGTAACATTGGTGCTTATGTAGTAGCGATTATCACTGACCCAGCCAGTTGCTTTAGGCCATTTCAAGTGTAAATATGATAGGTGAGAAAGGGAGGAGCCTTTATCAAAGATGGAAGATCCCACAAATATATGCAAACAAAAATAAGACATTCTTCATTCCTGTGAGTAGCTATGAGAATAATATTTCAAATGCATTACCAGTTATTCATTCTGTACCTGACTCATCACTGCAAAAGTCTACTACATGGGTGTACATCTTATTTTTACTATCTGTATTACTATAAACCACAACCTCTTTTCCACCTTAAACAGGCATATACACACAGAAAATAAACTTACAGCAGAATCAGTAACAGCTTTAAGGATGTTGGGGAGCTGTGCACAAGTATGAGTACCTCCTGAATAATGGTCCATGGCCAGTTTAAATGCCTGGTACAGGAGATCACGGAATCTGTCTGGAGTAATATCGTTTCCATCCGCATACATCTATAAAAGAAACATTAATTCTATTATTACAGCAGTCATCACAGGAACATGTCTACAAGATCATAGTAACAGTAACATATAGCTTGTTTCATTACTTATGAATCTGTATGTATAATTCAAGATAGTGTCCTTTTGAAATTTAAAGCAGAACTGAAATGGATAGTCAAAGTATTATATACTGTGAAGTGTGAAGTTTGCAGTCGACATTGGCAGCGGTTTGCGCAGGAGATGGCTGACCGTTCCGTTGTCTGTGACCAGAAACCCACCACCCACACTGTGCAGGGCATAATGCATTCTCTTCAGTAAGGGACAGTGCGTATCTCTGGTAGTGTTACCATGTGCATACAAGGAAAGCACAAATTTTCCAGAAAGCCCCAAGCCACTACGAATTTTTAGACGCCAGAAGAGTGCTATAAAGCAAGTTCCATACCAAAAATCTACAAATAATGGGCAGCACTGAACAAAATTTAGTTGGCACTACAAACTGGTTCCCAGGATTTGTGCACCCCTGCCCATGACTAAACCCACTAACATTTCTTTCAATTGCAGTCAACTATTAAAGTATCCTGATATCACACTTTTAAGTGTCTATGGTACTTATCTGTTGCAAATTATTATTGTATGTCCCTTCAACTGGTAAATCTGTCCCTGCGCATGCCACAAAGGAATATGGGGTAGAGGTATAGCTCCCTCATTTTCAACCTTGAAGCTTGATACATACACATGGTAAAGTGCGTCCTGGGTAAGGTCTGGAAACTTTATGAGAACAGCAAAACTTCTTGACCCTGCCAGAAATTGAACCGTGACTCCTAGTCACAATACCAGCTATACAAGTGTAGCTCCTGTTCAAGAAACTATTAACTATTATTATTATTATTTCAGCACCTTTATACAGGATATTTACAATTACATACCCGAAACAACCCACATTTCTAGGGTATATAGTGTTGCAGATGTTCTGTATTTACAATTTCATATTACTATTATTATTATTATTATTATTATTATTACTACTACTACTACTATTGTACAAGTTCTTCCGTAGGTGTTACACTGGTTAATGAAATTTATAATCACAGGTTTTTACCACAATAATTACAAATGTTATCAAATTTTGCACAGTACTGACTGCATGCTCCAAACATTGCTGCCCTAACAGGATTACTGGTACTACTGTGAACTGATCTACAAGCCACAGCTGTTTAATTTACTATCAACTTTCAAGGTCAACATAAGCAGAGTATCAGAGTTCTGTATTTACTACTGACAAACAAGTTTTTAAGAAAAATTCCTTCAGAATTGATATAAAACCTATGTTCATAGTAGGGGGGTAGAAATGTTTATTAGGCAAATGTCTCTTGCTGTGCTCCTTATCATTATGTGCAATCCTAACTTATTTCACAAACTATTTTTGAGACCTATGTAACATATGAAATACTTCTTTCCCATGCAACATATTCAGCACACAAGACATATTCCTTTAAAACAATCTCTGTAGAACCATTACTGTATGCATGTGTCAAGAACAGCCATTAAAGTGAAAAATACTGAACACTTCTCAAACAGATGGAATGACACCTTATACTATGAATACGTTACACAAGCAACATCAGTCCCAGCAAAACTTCACTAAATCTCAGGTGCTCTTACCTTGACATAAAGTTCTATAAGTTGACTGTCAGAAATTATACCTAGGAATTTTTCAGCCTGCTGTCTGAAGACCGATGGAATAATCCATTCATGTTTGGTGATGCCAGAAGAGGAATGGAGAAACTTAAACAGCTTTTCTGATAGTTCAGGATAACGTGGGAACACAGTGTTCTGTAGAAATAAATAGCTTTTACTGCTATGTGGTAATGAATGGCATATATAACACATCTGCTACACACGTTCATGGGTTTATGACTTACAGTGAAGGCACGACAAGTTATTCCTTGGACAGACTCTTCCTCCAAACTTTTCTGGGCAAGTATCTAAGAAAACAAAGGGTACCAATAAGAACGTTGATGACATCTGAAATGCATGTCTGACCTTGAAAACATGTTTCATTAGTCATTGTTAATACCCGATTTAACAACTGACTGATTCCAGTTTAATAACACTGCTACGGCAAATTACAACTAACAGATCGATTTTTTTTTTTGGCATCCTCGAATGTCACTTTCTATTCGTATCTTGGAGCCATCGTGTTACTACCCGCCAGCTGCACAAATTACTACATTTGACGTGATGCTTCTTTAACCTCAGCAAGTCCTAAGTGGAATACAAAGTCTATACTGTTCACGCCTTTATATTACGTTAAAGCAAAAACGCGTGAGTACGGAACGAACACGAATTATGCCATAGTGTAAAATGTCGCCACAGGTGTGTGAAAACCATTCTACCTTTGCTAATTGGTCGATAGGAATCATTGGGGTGGGACTTCTCTCGTTGTTGTCACCTCCAGAAAGAGTCCTACTAAGTGAATTTCTGCTTGATCCATCATGACTATGATGGTTACCCATCTTCTCAGCACTCCACACCCCTCACGTTGGAAACGGTTAGGTAGCCTACTAATCTATCACGGATTACCTACATTTGTTGTCGGTCCAACGCCATTGGAGACATAGGTCAGTGCGTGTCACAGATTATGGTGCCAGTCGGTACAAATTGACAAACATCGCAATAGCGCCCCATAGAGTTGCGACTGTGAGTTGTAAAGTCTGGTAACGTTGCTACTATTGCCATCTACTTCTTGTACGTGAAATAACACTCCTATCGGGATTGGTAGCACGGTTGGTAATAAGACCAATTTCGTATGAACCCACGTGGAAATAGCATGCGTGGTAGAAAACGAGCACTGTACAATAACTGGAAGATAAAGCCACAGACAACTTTGCTGAACTCTGCCTGGACAGGAGGAAAATTTCAAAATACACCTGAAAGAAATACGGCGAGCTCGTGGACTGAGTTGAAATGTTTTAAATCGGATGCGAAGTATCTCGAAAAATGTTAAATAAAGTATAACACAGAGTAACAACACAAATATTTTATAGTGCCCTTAAATAAGCAAACCCCCCCCCCCCCCCCCCCCTCCCATCATTTTTTTTATTAATATAAAAATATATACTTTTTTTTTTCCCCTCCCTCTCTCT
>Ga0131853_10016548_pt1 | contig 13446 bp, 12 predicted proteins | sample TergutLab28metaG_FD_92764 | JGI IMG/M metagenome (GOLD analysis project Ga0131853, IMG submission 92764) | Labiotermes labralis P1 segment gut microbial communities from Petit-Saut dam, French Guiana - Lab288 P1 (version 2) (version 2) | ecosystem: Host-associated > Arthropoda: Insects >... | reverse complement strand
GCCCTCGACGGCGACCGTACGACCCGCGAGTCCGTCGGCACCGTAGCGGTGCTCGGCCGCGGCCTGCATCGCGCAGAAGACGCCGTACGCCGTGGAGTAGCCGCTGTCGCCCGAGCCGCCGATGTTCTTGCCGACCACGTGCCGGGTCGCCTCCGCGACGATGTCGAGGTCGTCGGCGGTCGAGCCGACGTCGCCGGCGGTGACATAGCGACCGCCCAGCGTCTCGACGAAACGGCCGTAGGCGAGCAGCAGCTCGCGGCTCTTGATCTGCGCCGGGTCACCGATGATGACGGCCTTGCCGCCGCCCAGGCTCATGCTTGCGGCCGCCGACTTGTAGGTCATCCCGCGCGAGAGGCGGAGCACGTCGGTCAGCGCGGCGGCCTCCGAGGCGTACGGGTAGATCCGCGTGCCGCCGAGGGCAGGGCCGAGGGTGGTGTCGTGGATGGCGATGATCGCCTGGAGCCCCGTGGCGCGGTCGTGGCAGAAGACGACCTGCTCATGGCCGGCTGTGCTCAACTCGTCGGCTCGGTCGAAGACCGATCCGGTGGGCCGGACCAGGGTGTCGGTGGCGGTCATCGGGTGCTCCTCACGGTAGGCCGAGCGGCGTGGTTGGGCCGTCCGGGCTGCGGGGCGGGTCGCCTTCGTGGGGCGACCCTGGCGGGGTCGGCCGCGGGGGTGTGCGACCGGTGGCAACATCCTCGCCCCGCGACTGGCCGGTTGCACAATCGCGATGCGACCCACGTCACACGAATCGGCGCAGCGGTTTTCGGCCGCCTGAACCCGGTCACAGCGTCCCGGTCACGCCTTGGCGGTCTGCCCACCGGGGGTTCGCCGCCACAGCGTGACCGCGCCCAGTCCTGCGAGCACGGGCACTCCGAGGGTGAAGACCCGCCAGACCATGAGGGCGGCCACGGCAGGTGCCTCGACCGCCGTGCCGCCGGACTCGACCAGCGCCGCCACGATCAGCGAGTCGACGACGCCGATGCCGGCGAGCGGGAGCAGCGTGAGCGGGTAGGCGAACAGGTAGGCGACCGCGATGTCGGAGACGCTCGCATCGGACGCCGCGACGCCGACGAAGCGCAGGCAGAGGACCAGGATCGTCAGGTCCAGGGCCAGCATGCCGAAGGTGCCCGCGAGCGAGCGCCAGAAGCCGTAGCGGAACCGGAACGCGATGTGCGCGCGAAAGTCGACGCACGACCGGACCCACGCCTCGGGATCGACCGTCCGCCGGAACCGGCGGACCACCTTGCCCCCCTTGAGACCGACCGTCCGGGCCAGGGCATCGCTGTGCAGCACCAGCATCACCCCCGCCACGACGCCGACGGCGAGCGCCACGCTGAGCAGGTCGGCCCACCGGTAGGTGAGGTCTCCGCCGGCCAGCGCGAGGAACGCGAAGCCGAGCATGGGTGCGGAGAAGCGCACCACCCAGAAGGTGAGGGTGTTCATCACGGTGCCCGCGGCGCCACGAGCCGCCGGGATCCCCCAGGACGTGAACATCGCGACGCGCAGGGCGAAGTCGGCGGGGGACGGCGCGATCATCTGCATGAGGATCGCGGCCAGGTCGTTCTGCGTCGCCCGTGCGATCGAGAGACCGTCGATGAAGAAGTGGAGCGGAGTCGCGTTCAGGATCTGGCGGGCCGCCAGGAGGGCCAGCAGCACCAGCGGCTGCCACCAGCTGAGATGTCCCAGCGCCCCCCGTACGGCGTCCCAGTCGATGCGACCGACCACGCGGATGATCAGGAACGCGCACACCAGCGCCACAGCGAGCTGGATGAGCCGCGTCCACCAGCGTCGCCGTCGCCTCGTCCGGGTGGGCTCGGTCTGTAGGGCCAAACGGACCAACCTCCGATCGGCTGGGCAGCACCACGAGCACTGCGATCCAGCTGGCGACTTCGACCTGCTCGTCAGCCTATCCCGCAGCCCGGATGCGGCCGGCAGCGAACCGCGCGTTCACGTGGTCGGCGCGGCTTCCTGCGGGGGCACGTCCCGCGGGGCCAGTGTCATGCCGAGCAGTCCGAAGGGCAACGGCAGCCAGTAGCTGAACAGCCGGTAGGCGAAGGTCGCGGCGACGGCGGCGCCGGGGTCGACGCCGGCGAGGATCAGGAGTGCGGTCATCCCGGCCTCGACGAAGCCGAGTCCGCCAGGGGTGGCGGGGATGTTCCCCAGGGCCTTCGCGGCGCAGAACGCAATCAGCGCCAGTCCCGGCCGCGGGTGCGATCCGAGCGCGGCCAGTGCGACCTCCAGCGTGGCGAAGTCCAGCAGCCAACGGGCGACGACGTCGGCGAGTGCACGCTTCCAGTGAACGCCGAGGACCCCGACGATCTCGTCCCGCTCGGCGAGCAGGCGATCGGGCAGGTCGGTGAGCGGCGTCGACTTACGCCGCCGGATCCGGTTCCGGGCGGCCTGCACGGTCACGCCGAGCCACCTCAGCGGCCGGCGGGTGCGCATTAGGACGGCACCGATGGCGACGATGGCGACGAAGGCGAGGACCGTCGCAGCGGCGGCCTCGAGCAGGTTCCGATTCACCTGGCCGCGCAGGACGGTCGGGATCGCCAGCACGGGGAGGCCGAAGACGACGGCGAACACGAGCAGATTCACGGCGGTCAGCGCGCTGATGACCCTCTTGCGGTCGAGCCCGGCGGAGACCAGGATCCGGTACTGGAACGCCGCCCCGACCGGTCCTCCGCCCGGGACGATCTCCACCAGCGCGTTGGACGTCAGCTGCGCGGCGATCACCGCCCGCCAGCTGACGCCGCCCAGCGCCAGGCGTTGCACATCCCACTGGCATGCGAAGACGCCCGTCTGCAGCGCGCCCATGCCGAGCAGCGAGAGTGCGGAGAAGCTGGTGATCTGGTGCCATGACGAGAACGTCTCGACGAGGCTGGGGAAGACGAGATACAGGGACACGCCGGTGATCGCCAGCCAGACCACGTTGCGCAGCGGCAAGCGGAATCTCCGTTGCTCACCACGGCGGATCTCTCCGGCCGTGTCCGCATGTCGCTCGATGGCTCGCTCCAGGCGATCCCCGAGCGAGACCGCATCGGCGGCGTCCTCCAGCACAACGTTCACCCTTCCACAGGCGGCGCGGAGGCGGAACGGCGACGTCAGCGCAACCGGCGTCGGATCACGAACCCGCAGAGGGCGAGCAGGAGGACGACGAGTGCAGCCCTTGCGGGGCGGCGGAGGCGGTCGCCGACCGAACCCGCGACGAGGCCGGCAAGATCGATGGGTTCCGGCTCTTGCCGCGATTGCGGTTCGGTCGCGGCGGCGGGCTCTGCGGTCGCTGCGGGGGTCGCCACCTCCGGCGCGCCGGCCAGCCGGGCCGTCAGTTGATCGGCGAACTGCCCCAGCAGTTTGTCGGCCACGTCGTTCATCGCGCCGCGACCGAACTGAGCAGGCCGACCCGTGATGTTGAGATCCGTGACGACATCGACCCTGGTCGCTTCGCCCTCGGGCGTCAACTGCGCCGAGACCACCGCCGCCGCGGTGCCGTTTCCGCGGCGGTCCTTCCCCTGCGCGTTGATGACGACGCGGTGCGCGGCCTCGTCCTTCTCGGCGAACGACGCCTTCCCGGCATAGGTCAGGCTGATGGGACCGAGCTTCACCTTCACCACGCCCGTGAACTCGTCACCGTCCACCGAATCGACGGCGGCGCCCGGCATGCAGGACGAGACCTGCTCGATGTCGAGGAGGACGCGCCACGCGTCCTTGACGGGGACGGGGATGGAGAAGGATTGCTCAAGCTGCACGCCGACCACCTCGTAAGAGACTAGATCATCTAATTATTTCAAGCATATCCGTCTCCGAATCAGTTGACATCTCTACCTATAAGGTCGAGTGTGAGCCACACGCAACCCGCGGCACGTCGTGCGCAGCGCTGAGGAGATCGCCCTGTGAAACCGGCTCCGTTCGAGTATCACGCCCCAGAGACCGTCGACGAGTGCCTCGCCGTGCTCGCCGAGCACGGCGAGGACGCCAAGCTGTTAGCGGGCGGTCAGAGCCTGGTGCCCATGCTCGCGCTCAGGTTGGCCAACCCGGAGCACCTCATCGATGTCAATCGGGTCGCTGGGCTGGCGAGCGTACGACGTGAGAACGGTGCGCTCGTGCTGGGCGCGACCACGCGGCATGTGACCCTCGAGCGTGATCCGGAGATCGCGGCCGCCGTGCCACTCCTTGCCCGGGTCGCTCCCCATATCGGCCACGTCCAGATCCGCAACCGCGGGACCATCGGCGGGTCGCTGGCGCATGCCGATCCCGCTGCCGAACTGCCCGGCGTCGTACGTCTCCTCGATGCGGAACTCCAGGTCGACGGCCCGCGCGGGCAGCGCCGGATCGCGGCCGCCGACTTCTTCGAGACTGTCTTCACGACCTCTCTGGAGCCCGACGAGCTGGTGACGGCGATCCGCTTCCCGGTCCGGGAGGCCGGCACCGGATTCGCCGTGGAACAGGTCGCACGCCGGCACGGCGACTTCGCCCTCGTTGGCGTGATGGCTGCGGTCGAGGTGAGCAACGGTCGCATCGCGCGCGCCGCGCTCTGCATGACCGGCGTTGACACGGTCCCGATGCGCTGTGAGGAAGTCGAACGGGCTCTGACCGGCGCTGGCGTAAGGGATCTGGACCTGGCAGACGTCGGCGCCCAGGCCGTGGCGGGTCTCTCGCCGTCCGATGACGTCCATGCAAGTGCGGCGTACCGCAAGCAGGTCGGCGCCACCATGGCGAGCCGGGCGCTCGGACACGCCATCGAGGAAGCCACGCGAGGTGCAGAGTGAGCAGCGCATCCATGCCGAAGAAGACCGACGTCCGGGTGGTCGTGAACGGCCAGTCGCGCAGCGCGAGCGTCGAGCCACGCAAGACCCTGGCCGATACCCTCCGTGAGGATCTCTGCCTCACCGGAACGCACCTTGCGTGCGAGCACGGCGTCTGCGGCGCCTGTACGGTCCTCGTCGACGGCGCCGCGGTGCGGTCCTGCCTGATGTTCGCCGTCCAGGTCGAGGGCGCTGAGATCACGACCGTCGAGGGACTGAGTCCGAGCGCCGAACGGCTCTCCCCGGTACAGCAGGCCTTCCGCGAGTGTCACGGACTGCAGTGCGGCTTCTGCACCCCCGGCTTCGTGGTCTCGGTGACCGCCTTCCTCGAGGAGAATCCCGCTCCTTCCGAGGAGGAGATCCGCGCCGGCATCTCCGGCAACCTCTGCCGCTGCACTGGCTACCAGGGCATCGTGCGCGCGGTGAAGCGGGCCGCTGAGCTCACGGCGGCGGAGAAGTCCGAAGGAGTCACGCCATGACGACCGCACCTTTCCAGGACGGGACGCCGCGTGCCGGTGCTGCCCGATGGATCGGCAAGTCGGTGCCACGCAACGAGGATCGCCGCCTGGTGACCGGGCACGGCCGGTACGTCGATGACGTGAACCTGCCCGGCATGGTGCACGCACACTTCCTGCGGAGTTCGGTGGCACGCGGGACGATCACGCACCTCGACGTCTCCGAGGCACGCGAGCTGCCCGGTGTGGTCGGTGTCTTCACGGCGGCCGAGATCAACAGTCCCGACCACCAGTTCTGGCAGACGATGATGGGTCCTGACGCCGCGTACCCGCCCGGGCGCGTGCTGGCGGACGGAGACGTCCGCTACGTCGGCGAGCCGATCGCCATCGTCGTTGCGGAGTCGCGCTACGTGGCCGAGGACGCGGCCGAGCTGATCGAGCTCGACATCGACCCCGACCGGCCGATCCTCGACATGGTCGCCGCTCTCTCGGACGGCTCCGATCTTGTGCACCGGGAGCGGAGCAGCAACCTGTCCGGCGAGGCGCGGGCCGACATCCCCGGTCTCGACGAGCGGCTGCAGCAGGCGCCCCACACGTTCAGCGAGACCTTTCGGCAGCACCGCTATCTCTGCGTTCCGATGGAGACCCGCGGGTTGGTCTCCACCTGGGATCCTTGGCGAGAGAAGCTGGAGATCACGATCTCGTGCCAGAGCGTGCACGAGACCCGGCTCTTCTATTCGCGGATGCTCGGCGTCCCCGAGAGCGACATCCACGTGGTGATGGGTGATGTCGGCGGGTCGTTCGGACAGAAGATGTTCCCGGAGAAGGAGGAACACGCGGTCGTCATCGCCAGCCGGCTGGTCAGCGGACGGCCGGTGAAGTGGATCGAGGACCGCGCCGAGAATCTCATCAGCGGCGGGCACTCCCGGGAGGAGTGCCTGGCGGTCACGGTCGGGGTCGACGAGAACGGCGTCCTGCTGGGCGCGCAGGCGCACCAGATCGAGGACGTCGGCGCCTTCCCGCGCCCCGGCGACGGCATGGCGGGCGCATCCGCACTCACGATGTTCCCCGGGCCATACCGGTGGGGCGGCCCGGGGTCGGTGGGCTATCTGGCGCAGGGCGCGTTCACCAACACGTGCGGCCGTACCGCGTACCGCGGACCGTGGATGATGGAGACCACTGCGCGCGAGCAGATGGTGGACGTGGTCGCCCAGAAGCTGGGGATCGATCCCCTCGAGATGCGGCGGCGCAACATCATCTCCATGGCCGACATGCCCTTCATCACGCCGATGCAGCTCCAGTTCGAGACCGTCAGTCCCGCGGAGACGTTGGAACAGGCGGCAGAGCTCATCGGCTACGACGAGTTCCGGCAGAAGCAACAGGTGGGCCGGGCGGAGGGGCGTCTGCTCGGGATCGGTCTCTCGACCTATGTCGAGCCGCAGTTCGGCTTCGGCATCCTGGCCACGGAGGCGACGACCGTGCGCATCGAGCCCAGTGGCAAGGTGAACGTCTACACGAGCACCGGCAGCCACGGGCAGAGCCTCGAGACGACGCTCGCCCAGATCGTCGCCGACGAGCTCGGTGTCCTCTTCGAGGACGTCCGGATCATCCAGGGCGACAGCGCCCAGACGCCGTACGGCGCCGGCACGGGCGGGAGTCGATCTGGGGCGATCGCGAGCGGCGCAGCCCACGCGGCCGCCGCCAGCATGCGCGAGAAGGTCCTGGCCATCGGGGCCCACCTCCTCGAGGCATCGGTCGAGGACGTGGAGATCAACGAGGGCATCATCTCCGTCAAGGGAGTGGCGCAGGCTGCGGTGCCGCTCGCCCAGGTCGCCGCGGTCGCCTACCTCAACACCGACGCGATGCCACCGGGGCTGGCGCCCGGGCTGGAGGTCTCCGAGCGGTACAAGGCGCCGATGCTCATGTTCTCCAACGCCACGCACGCGGTGACGGTCGAGGTCGACCGGCTGACGGGCCAGGTCCAGATCCTGCGCTACGTCGTCTCCGAGGACTGCGGCAACATGATCAACCCGATGGTCGTCGAGGGCCAGATCGCCGGAGGCGTCGCACAGGCCATCGGCGGCGTGTTCTACGAGCACATGGTCTACGACGAGGACGGCAATCCCACCGCCACGACGTTCATGGACTACCTGCTGCCCACTGCGGCCGAGGTGCCCGACTTCGAGTATGGCCACGTCGTGACGGAGTCCAACACACCGGGCGGCTACAAGGGGCTGGGGGAGGGCGGCGCGATCTGCGCGCCCGCCGCGCTCCTGAACGCGGTGCGCGATGCCCTGGCGCCGCTCGGCGTCTCGATCACGGAACAACCGCTCTCGCCGGACCGGGTTCTCCGACTCATCCGTGAGGCGACCGGTTCATGACGCGCTGACGAAGGCTCGGATGCGTTGCATCGCCTCGTCGATCGTGGCCTCCAAGTCTCGCCTCGGGTCGTCCAACCACGTGTCGTACGCGCTCAGCACGACGGCGAGCGCGAGATGGGCCACGGTGCGGGGGAGCAGGTCGTCGGGGTCGAGCCCTTCACGGTCGGCGACGTACTCGGAGATCACGCGGCGCCAGGCGTCGTAGCGCAACGCGGAGTGTGCCACGAGCGCGGGCGTGTTGCGGATCAGCAACATGCGCTCGCGGTGGGGCGGAGACGCGTCCGGCGGGAACCGGTTGAACTCCATCACCGCCTGATGGATGGCCCGCCACATCGGTTCGACGGACTGCGCATCGAGCAGGCGCCGGAAGCCCGCGAGGTGGAGGTCGAACTGGCCCCAGGGGATGTCGTTCTTCGACGGGTAGTAGCGGGAGACGGTGCGCCGGCCGATACCGAGCTCTGCGGCGATCATCTCCACCGTCGTGGCCTCGAAGCCGTGCTCCGCAAACAGGGCGAAGGCAGCCTGCTCGATCTCGGCGTGGGTCGTCGCCGGGGGCCGGCCTCGCAATTCACTAAATGTTTGGCCCATTTCGGTCTTCCATTTTGGCATCCGCTGTCATTAAATGTAGGTGACCGTCGTCACCGAGGGAAGAGGAGAAGTGCGGATGGACACGAACGACACCGCTGCCGCTACGCAGGCCGAGAACACCACTGCCGTCATCGACGAGATCGTCATCGAAGAGGTCTCGATCGACGGCATGTGCGGCGTCTACTGACGATGACCGCCACAGCGCACGGTGCCTCGCTCGCCGAGAAGATCGCTGCCGCGAGCGAGGCGCTGCCCCCCTCGACGTCGCTCCGTCCCGAGCGCTTCGGCGCGCTGGCCTACGACTTCGGCAGCCGCCGCCTCAGCTTCATGCGGGAGCGCGACAGCGCGCCGTTGCGTGACCAGTTCGAGCTGGGCCTGGACGCGCCGATCTGCCTGACCTGGGAGCTGACCTATGCGTGCAACCTGACGTGCGCGCACTGCCTGTCCTCCTCGGGTCGCCGCGACCCGCGCGAGCTGAGCACCGAGCAGTGCGAGGCGGTGATCGACGAGCTGGAGCGGATGCAGGTCTTCTACGTCAACATCGGCGGCGGTGAGCCGACGATCCGCCCTGACTTCTGGCACCTGGTGGAGTACGCCGTCAACCACCACGTCGGGGTGAAGTTCTCCACCAACGGGGTGCGGATCACCGAGGAGCGGGCCGCGTGGCTGGCGTCGCCGGCGACGAACGGGTACGTCGACGTCCAGATCTCACTCGACGGCGCCACGGCCGAGGTCAACGACCGGGTCCGCGGGGCGGGCTCCTTCGACACCGCGATCCGGGCCCTGGAGAACCTCGCCGCCGCCGGCTTCGAGGACGCGAAGATCTCGGTGGTCTGCACCCGAGAGAACATCGGCCAGCTCGACGAGTTCAAGGCCCTCGCGCAGCGCTACGGCGCGACCCTGCGCCTGACCCGGCTGCGGCCCTCCGGCCGGGGCGCGGACGTGTGGGACGAGCTGCACCCCACGGCCGCCCAGCAGCGTCAGCTCTACGACTGGCTCCTCGCCCACGGCGAGGACGTGCTGACCGGCGACTCGTTCTTCCACCTCACCGCCTTCGGTCCTGCCGACGGGAGTGGTGCGCTGCCGGGTCTCAACCTGTGCGGCGCGGGCCGGGTGGTGTGCCTGATCGATCCGATCGGGGATGTCTATGCCTGCCCGTTCGCGATCCACGACTCCTTCCTGGCCGGCAACCTGGTCCGCGACGGGGGCTTCGAGCAGGTCTGGCAGGCCTCCTCGCTCTTCGCCGAGCTGCGGGCCCCGCAGACCGGCGGCGCCTGCGCGGGCTGTGCACACTACGACGGGTGCCGCGGCGGTTGCATGGCGGCCAAGTTCTTCACCGGGCTACCGCTGGACGGCCCGGATCCCGAGTGCGTCCAGGGGTACGGCGAGCCGGCCTTGGCCAGTGAGAGGACCGTGCCCGATCGCGCCTGCGACCACTCTCCCCTGAGCCCGCGCCGCAACGCGCCGGTGCTCCTCACGATCGGCCGAAGGGAACCCGCGTGATGGCGGCCCTCAAGCTGGAGAACCCATGGAAGGCGAACCCCTGGTTCGAGTCGGTCGCCGTCGCCCAGGAGCGCGCCCGCAAGCGATTGCCCACGCCGGTCTATGACGCTCTGGTGGCGGGCTCGGAGCGTGGCCAGACGATCGCGGAGAACGAGGCCGCCTTCGCCCGGATCGGCTTCGCGCCGCACGTCGCCGGCCATCAGGCCGAGCGGTCGATGAGCACCTCGGTGCTGGGGTGCGACATCTCGCTCCCGGTCATCATCAGCCCGACCGGCGTCCAGGCCGTGCACCCCGACGGCGAGGTCGCCGTGGCGCGCGCCGCGGCCGCCCGCGGGACCGTGATGGGCCTGTCCAACTTCGCCTCCAAGTCGGTCGAGGAGGTCACCGCCACCGGAGCGAACACCTTCTTCCAGATGTACTGGACCGGTGATCGTGACGTGATGGTGCACCGGATGCAGCGCGCGCACGCCGCCGGCGCCAAGGCGTTGATCGCCACCCTGGACTGGTCGTTCTCGATGGGGCGTGACTGGGGCAGCCCCGAGATCCCCGAGAAGGTCGACCTCAAGGCCGCCTTGCGGATGGCGCCCAAGGTGGTCACCAAGGTGCGCTGGCTGAAGGGGTTCGCCAAGGCCGGCTACATCCCCGACCTGACCGCACCCAACCTCGCCCCCGCCGACGGCGGCCCAGCACCGACGTTCTTCGGTGCCTACTACGAGTGGATGACCACCCCGCCACCGTCGTGGGAGGACGTCGCGTGGGTGTGCGAGCAGTGGAAGCAACTCACTGCGGCTGACGGCGGCAAGCCCTTCATGCTCAAGGGGGTAGCGCGTGTCGATGACGCGCGTCGTGCCGTCGGCGCCGGCGTCGATGCGATCTCGGTCAGCAACCACGGCGGCAACAACCTGGACGGTACGCCGGCCACGATCCGCCTCCTCGAGCCGATCGCCGACGCGGTAGGAGGTGAGATCGAGGTCCTCCTCGACGGTGGGGTCCGGCGCGGCTCCGACGTCGTCAAGGCGCTGGCGCTCGGCGCCCGCGCGGTGATGATCGGTCGTGCGTACCTCTGGGGCCTCGGCGCCAACGGCCAGGCCGGGGTCGAGAACGTCCTCGACATCCTGCGCGGTGGGATCGACTCGGCGCTCCTCGGGATGGGGCTCTCCTCGATCGATCAGCTCGTCCCCGAGCTGCTCCTGGTGCCCGACGACTTCGCCGTCGACGCGACCCGCAACTCGGCGAGGGCCTAGTCGTGGCACTGGCCGACAGGACCTGGGTGGAGGTGCCGCCATGGCCCGTGGTGATCGTCCCGGTGGGCTCGTTCGAGCAGCACGGGCCGCATCTGCCGATGGACACCGACGCTCGGATCGCCGAGGCCGTGGCCGAGGAGCTCGCCCCGCTGCTGGGCGGCACCGTCGCGCCGACCGTGGCGTACGGCGCCAGTGGTGAGCACCAGGGCTTTCCCGGCACCATCTCGATCGGCACCGATGCGCTCGCCCGCCTCCTGGTGGAGATGGTCCGCTCGCTGCGGACGTGGGCCGGCCGGGTGATCCTGGTCAACGGCCACGGCGGCAATGCCGCGGCGGTCACGGCGGCGGTCAAGCATCTGGTCGCCGAAGGGCACGACGTCACCTGGGTGCCGTGTGTCTGGCAGGGGGACGCTCATGCCGGCCGGGCGGAGACGTCCCTGATGCTGCACCTCTCGCCGCACCGCGTCCGGGTGCATGCCGCCGAGGCAGGGAACGGCCGGCCGCTCGCCGACCTCATGCCCGCGCTGCGCGCCAGCGGCGTCCGGTCGGCGTCGCCGAACGGCGTCCTGGGTGACCCGGCCGGTGCCACGGCCCGTGAGGGGGCCAGGTTGCTCGCGGACATGGTGGCCGACGCAGCCGGCCGGATCGCGATCGATCGCCCGGGGATGAACCTGGGCCAGTCCTATGCCTGAGATCTCACGCGGCACCTCGTCGATCCAGCGCGTCGCGCTGGTGACGGGTGCCGCTCGGGGGATCGGCGCCGCCGTCGTACGGCGGCTCGCCGCCGATGGATACCGCGTGATCGCCTTCGACTGGTGTGCCGGGGAGGAGTCGCCGGCGGGCTACCCGCAGGCGACCCGCGCCGATCTCGATGCGCTCCTCGCCTCGCTCCCGGCCGGATCCGCGCTCCCGTACGTGGGCGATGTGCGCGACGCCTCGGCGCTGCGGGCCGCGGTCGAGCTGGCATGTACGACGTGGGGTCGTCTCGATGCGGTGGTCGCCGGCGCGGCGGTGATCGCCGGCGGGACGCCCGCATGGGATCCGACGGCGAGGGACGACCTCGACCTGCTGTGGGAGGTCGACGTACGCGGCGTTTGGAACACCGCCGCGGCGGCCGTCCCAGCGATGCTCGCCGGCCCTTCCCCGCAGGGCTGCCGGTTCGTGGCGATCGCCTCGGCAGCCGGATCGCACGGACTCTTCCGGCTCACCGGCTACACCGCCGCCAAGCACGCAGTGGTCGGGCTGGTGCGCGGACTCGCGGCGGATCTCGTCGGCACCGGAGTAAGCGCCGTCGCGGTCTCGCCCGGCTCGACCTCGACCTCGATGCTGAGGGCGACCGCCGATATCTACGGCGTCACCACCGCGGAGCTGGCCGGCCACCAACTGCTCAGGCGCGAACTCGACCCCGACGAGGTCGCCGCGACCGTCGCGCTGTGCTGCTCCGTGGACGGCGCCGCGCTCAACGGCTCGGTGGTCCACGCTGACGGAGGCTTCGGCGGATGAGCCCGCCGGCCGTAGCAGGCGCCCGCGCGAGGACGCCCGACGAACTCCCGCCGGGCTTCGCCGTGGCTCTGCGCCCCGACGCGCGCCGGCTCGCGCACGGGCGGGTCCTGATCGGCGGCTCGCCGCTGCGCGCGCTGCGGTTGGCCGCCGTCATCCCCGAGCGGATCGTGGTCGCGGACGCCGCCAGCGACCGTCTGGCGCAGCGGCTCCTCGCCGCGAACATGGCCGACCCGGTCGGCCTGGCCCCCATCGACGCCGCAGCCTTGACCGTCGTCGTCCCGGTGCGCGACCGCGCAGAACAGTTGGACCGCTGCCTCCGGGTCCTCGCGCCGCTGCGCGTGGTCGTCGTCGACGACGCCTCCCGTGACCCCGACGCCATCCGCCGCGTCTCCGAGCGGCACGGCGCCACCGTGATCGCGCTGAGGTCGAACATCGGCCCCGCGGGAGCGCGCAATGCCGGCCTGGCTCGGGTCGAGACGCTTCTTGTTGCCTTCGTCGACTCCGACGTCGTCGTCGATGCCGCAGCCTTGATGCGGCTCGCCGGGCACACCGCAGACCCTCGGGTGGCGCTCGTCGGACCCCTGGTGAAGGGGCACGCCCGTGGGGCGTCACCCCGATGGTTCGAGCGGTACGACGCGGCGGCCTCCTCGCTCGCGCTCGGTCGTCGGCCCTGCTCGGTCAAGCCCGGTGCCGCCGTCGCCTGGTTGCCGTCGGCCTGCCTCGTCGGGCGCACCGACGTACTGCGCGCCCACGGAGGCTTCGCCGCGGAGCTGCGGGTGGGGGAGGACGTGGATCTTGTCTGGCGGCTGTGCGCTGCGGGCCACGAGGTGCGTTACGAACCTGCCGAGGTCGCGCTGCACGACGTGCGTGGCACGGTCGCCGGCTGGCTCGGTCGCAAGGTCGCCTATGGCACCGGTGGTGCCCTGCTCGCCGCAAGGCACGGCGACTCAGTCGCCCCCGCCGTCCT
>Ga0131853_10016546_pt1 | contig 13448 bp, 13 predicted proteins | sample TergutLab28metaG_FD_92764 | JGI IMG/M metagenome (GOLD analysis project Ga0131853, IMG submission 92764) | Labiotermes labralis P1 segment gut microbial communities from Petit-Saut dam, French Guiana - Lab288 P1 (version 2) (version 2) | ecosystem: Host-associated > Arthropoda: Insects >... | reverse complement strand
TCTACATCCTACTGTCATTTCGACTAAATTCTGGACAGCGAACGAACGAACGAATTAATTAATCAATTAATGATGTATGTATTTATGTACGTACGTATGCATGAATGTATGTACGTATGTATGTATGTATGTGTGTACGTATGTATGTATGTATGTATTATGTATGTATGTAGGCATGTATGTATGTATGTATGTATGTGTGTGTGTGTGTGTATGTATGTATGTATGAATGTATGTATTATGTATAGTATGTATGTATATATGTATCAGTGGAGTCTGCTGAGTATACAAGAATGGTGTGCTGCCTGTTAGCAGTAGGTTAATTTTCGTGAGGTATTTTTAAAAATGCACTCGACAAACTTCATTATACCGGTGTCGGCAAACTGGATATTAGTTACTCCTCAACAATATAATTATTTACAGAATTTAATAATATAAATACGTAAATAAATACATAAATAAGCATATTTTAAATATCTATATTAAAAGTTTTTTAATTATCTGAATTTTAGAATAGCCAATTTAATGAAATAATGAACCAATAATGTATTTGAAATCAGTAAGTGGCCGAATTCATATGATTTCCAAGAAATGGATCACAAATTTTCAACACATTTAGAAATTCCACGAAATTTTCTTGTTTAGCCTTTTAAAGCCTACTGGTCACGTGATGCACCAACAGTTTAACATTCAACAACTGTACGCTCTGCCCACACTGTTTTTACGTGTTTTGTATTTATCTGAGAACAAACAGCGACTTGTGTCACTTACAGCATAAACTGGTTGGTTTTTGTAACCGAGATGAAAAGTGTTTACAGCGCGGTACGGACTGGGCCTAAAACTAGAGCGGTCTGCGCTTCGTCTTTAATGGGATAATTCAGCATATTATTCAGAAATATATCTCGACGATAACTACATACATTGTTCTGTCTTGGTTTTATGAGTTATGAAATTGGGTAATGGTGGAGTAGGTCGGCCTGAATTCACTGTTCTTAATTTGTCATGTAGTGGGCGCACAGAGTATGGACTATCTAAAAGTTTTTTAATAACTATATTCTCAGCCATATTAGTCCGTCTTCAAACACCGTAGAATCATGCAAGGACACAGCACACTATCTAGATACAAGTACGATATAAAATACAGCAAGAAATAATGAAAGGATAACAACACGATAAAATTTTCGTGGCGCGTCACTCACTAACCTTCTACAGCAACCTTGACAACTGGTCAAGCTGTGCTTCCGAGCGCCCGCACGCCTTTTAAGTATCTACGACTGCAGTCTCCCCTCACCCCGCACAGCTGGGTAACCGGATAACGGAACACTTATGTGGCGTGCTGAGGAAGTCCAGCACAGATAGGTTCTGAAGTGCAGATGGGTCTAAGACGAGCAGAAGCGATACAGAACTACTTGGAAGTATCAGCTCGAACCGCGCAATTAAATCATGTGTCTATAAACAAATATTGGGGATGATTATACATGGCGCGAGTGCGCCGCACATGGAGAAGACGCCCCTGGTATGTATGTATGTATGTATATACCTATGTATGTATATATGTACGTACGCATGTCTGTTTGTTTGTATGTATGTACGTATATATCTGGGGACCGCGGTAGCACAGTGGTTAAGGTGCTGTGCTACAATTCGGAAGGTCGCTGGTTCGATCCCAGCTGGTGTCATCGGATTTTTCATTGACATAAAATCCTTCCGATCGCACTATGGCCCTGGAGTCGACTCAGCCTCAAACAGAAATGAGTACCAGGAGTATTTCCTGGGGGTAAAGGCGGCCGGTGCGTTTGGCTGACAACCTTACCACCATCCTGTGCCGTTGTCATGAAAATCTGGGAACCTTAACCTCCTGGAACCCTCTGGGCCTGTCCAGGCCTGTAATGGGACTGCTTTATCTTTACGTATATATCTATGTATATATGTACGTATGTATGTATGTATGCATGTAGTATGTATGTATCTATGTATGCATTATGTATGTATGTAGGTAGGTATGTTTGCATCAAATTGTTAATTCTGTTTAGTACATATGCGACTATTTATTTTCAGAATTATACCAAACACAAATACACGGTGAAGGCAAAACGCGGTTTTGAAATGTTCAAGTATGCAGGCACTATGCGTAAAGAGCGCTCTCGGCATGCACTTTCAATAACTGTAAGACAACACACTCCGTAATACATCTACTATAACCTCTCACAGTCATCTTGACCTTACCACAGACTTCCCCACAACACTTCCGTAAGCCTTTCTTGTTTTCTTAAACAACTGGTATGGATTATTGACGCCATAATCGAATAAAACACCAACTGCAAGTAGCTTACGTCAAAGAATATGAACACGAAACTGTGTCACTGTTGTGACTGGCACTGACTAATCGCAAGAATTCAATTTATTTTTAATTCAAACCGCGTCGCTTTAGGTCAAGAGTGACGCGGAGTTGGGGCCTGTTCTGAGGGCAGCAGAGCGAACTATACGGACCGGTACACAGTGAAGTTGTGTTAATTATGTTGAGCAATAAGATCACTTCGCGTTGGGGTGGTGCGTTGTTAGGCGCGTTCGCAGAACTGTGAAAAACGACTAGTATCTTCGTCATGTCTGCCCGTCCGCCCGTAAGGAACAACTCTAATCCCACTGGGCTTATTTTCATTACATTTTATATAAAGATTTTTCGAAAATATGCCGAGAAAATTCCAATTTCAATAAAACCTAACAAGAATAACGGGCACGTTAAATGAAGCCCTACGCAAATTTATAGTAAATCTCGCTGAATTCTGTTTAGAATGAGAAATGTTTCCGAGAAAGTCGAAGAGAAAATCAAAACACAAATTTTTTAATTTTTTGTAAAATCACGCCGTTTATGAGATAACGTGGAAAAATATGCTACAGCCAGACGGACCACAGATAAGAATTTTTTCCGAAAATCGTGCCGTTAATGAGATAAAGGTGGAAAAATATTGGAATAATAGATGACAATAATTTACGGCGCATAAACGATACGATTTGCACGCCGGATAACTAAGGTAAGAATACAGACACGCGCTCATAATATTTAATATTTGGTGCTTTTCAACGGCAACAATGGTCACTCGAACGCGCCCCGATGTTACGGTATACGAACATTGCATGGCTTATTATATTCAGAAAGAACAGACCGTGGGGTGTGGGCACACTGAGGGATACCAGACTTGACCGACGGTTTATAAATCTGGTAACCGATTTAAATGACTGCGATTCCATTGCGTAAGTCACAGCCAGACATGCTAAAGCTTGTTTTGTGCTGTCTGCTGTATGCTTGTGTGCCATACTTTTTCGGTCAGGAGAGCACAGGTACAAGAGACATGTCTGATTTCAGCCACTGACCGTGCTGGGACAAACCTTTCTGTATATTGTAAAGGACAAAAAGCATAGTAACAGGGACATTTTTGGAAGCAGACAGGATGAGAAGGTAATTACTAATGAGACACTGAGGGTCTCACAGCAGTAGTAACGACGATTCAAGTCTCCTGGGTTGTCACACCGTGTCGACTGGCAGACAGCTAACGGTGGCGTTCCAGAGCAGCGTAGCGCCCCATTCTCCAGGGTCAAGCACTCGACATGGCATAAGATACTACCACACTTGAACTTCATCAATACACCAGTCAGTCCAAAAAAAAAACAGTCCCTGAAGATGTAGGCAGTACGCTCCTCCGAAACTGGGCAACTATTTATCAGTCGGCACGGTGTAACATCTCAGAAGATTGTAACAACAGCACTGACGTGAGAACCTTAAATCTTGCAATAACACTTACCATCACATCTTATCTCCTTCCCGACATCCTCCCACAATTATTTTGAAGTTGTCCATTACGTGCATTTTTTGGATCAATGCACTCAGTTTAAAGCACCAACAAAGCGCACAATATTAATTATACATAAATACTATAGGCGTGCCGAAACACGTCGGAGATACGTCTTTAATATTTATATATAACTAATACTGTGCATTAGGTTGGCGCAAAAACTGAATGCACTGATCTTGCCACTATGTTTCTATTACTAAGTGTTTTATCGTTTACATCATATAGAAAGATCCATCCCACAGCAGTGTCCAAACTGGACATATTTCCTGTTCCACTATGCGTACAGGCCGACAGGTTAACACACAAGACGCCACGCCCCGGACAAAACAAAACAACCCTTATCATGCATGGTCGTGATAAATGCAGTTGAACTGCTGGCATTTAAATGTTACGAGTTCTAAACAGATAGTCTGGTCCGGTCTGCTTCGGTACGAACGCACCCTAAGGTCTAATCTTTGAATCACAAAAATGCACCACCCTACCACAAGTGATACGAATTGTTGACAAGTATCCATTTACTACTCTACACGGCGTAACATCCTCTATGTCCTGATATGTAAAAATTATGTAATGTAAACCAACAAATACACACTTTTTTATTTAATGTCTTAATTCAGTTCTTCTTGTCTTCTACATGTTTCGAACGTCATGTGTTCATCATCAGGAAGACAATTTGTACATGCAGTTTTTATGGTACGTTTTTCATGCATTTATGTGAGCAGTGTAGACTGCTTACATAAATGGTCTTCCTGTTGACGAACATATGATATTCGAAACATGTAGAAGACACGAAGAATTGAGTTAATACATTACATTTAAAAAGTGTGCATTTTGTTGGTTTCCATTACATAATTGCATCACAATGCACGGTACAAACAACACAAAATGTAAAAATTATTTACTTAAACACCCATTATGTAAAAATTTAGTTATTAACCTCTTGAAACAAACTCGGCCACAAATGTAAGAAGAAACAGAATTCTGGCTTCCATTTATGCGATGAACCTATATATAATTTAATAATAAAAACACAAAGCAGAGCAGTGAAATAATTTTTATAAGCCTGTTTCGGCCGCTCACACAGCCATCCTCAGGGAAGCAACACAAAGGATAAAAATTAAAAGATTATACAATTCCTGAAGGTGAGCCGGGATAGATCAGTCGGTCCGGGGATCGAATCCCCGTGGAGGCGAGATTTTCCGCACCCGTCAGACCGGCCCTGGAGGCCACCCACTCTCCTATGCGATGGGCACCGACTCTTTCCCGAGAGTGAAGGGGCCGGGGCGTGGCGTTAACCAACCACCACATCCAGCCCCGAGGTTAAAAAAAGAGTAGAGCTATACCTCTACTCCCCCTATGGGCCTTCGTGGTCTGTTCTAGGGTGAAATTTACTTTTTTACCTTTTACGATTACTGAAGTGACAGAATCAATCCAAGGTATAAAATGAAAATGAAAAACCACAAAACACACAACATAAGGTGTTACTTTACACAGTCGTAGTTTAAAATACTTCAGGTGTTACTGCAAGCTTACAGTAACAACTTAACTTGTGTATTGTAAACTACGATTTTATTACGGTCATATTGTAACTTGGATTGGTTCTCTCACTGCACAACTGTACACGTTAAAAATACGTAGGATAAGGTGTTACTGTACGCTTACAGTAACACCTTATGTTGTACAGTATCACTAACATGTCTTAGAACTAATTCCATCGTCACTCCAAACAAAATACCCTACACAACGTTTCGAAAACAGTGTATTTTCGAAACGTTGTGTACAATATTGTACTTTGAGTGCCGAAGAAAACAGTCCAAAGACATGTTAGTGATACTGTGCATATTGGACCATTGTCAAAAAACTACATGGTTCAACCTTACGTTGTGTATTTTAAACTACGATGTTATTATTGTCAGTTTATATCTTGGATTGGTTCTATCCCTTCAATAATTGTATCATATTTTAATGTTTATCCTTTGCATTGCCTCTCTGAGGATGGCTGTGTGAGCGGCCGAAACATGTAGGAGGGTACCGCATATAAAAACTATTTCACTAGTGTACATTTTGGTTTTATTATTATATTATATATGCCCAATTAATGCACGAATTGTTCATCAACCGAAGGTGTATATTTCTTTGTCGCTGCGGTCGCCAAGTGACTACTGCAGTTGATCTACTTGAATTACCTGTCAATGTTGGCAGAAATGCGGCACCAGACTGGTCTCTCCGACTGCATGTATTGGATCACTCTGCCTGCAGCTTACCGCAGTAATGTGCGTCTTGTCTCTGTCTGGTCCGGTCTGGTCTACACTGACCTGTGTGTGGCGACCCTTGTGGTTTCCGGTACTACCCACAGATGTCAAATGTCACCACATTAACAGAACTTGAAACGTTAAAGTGGTTCATAACGTGTTGCCACAAGTCCCCATCTTGACACGGTACAGCGAAACAGCAACATTACGTAAGGACAAGTTTTGAAAGGTCGTATATTCGCGTTAGTGTTTTCAACCCCACATCGGGTGACCCCTGATGGTATGCTGTTCGGAGAGAGTAGCGAGAAAATCTGTTAATGAATGTTTCTAATATCTATGTCTGCAATGTAATTAACAGGCGGTTGGGCGGACAAACACAGATCATTAATAGGGCTGTAGTCATGACTCTTGAACTCTATGGTATAAAATACAACCATATTATGATCTGTACCAATTACGTAAACCTTTATGACATTAAGATTGAGTTCTTTTGGGATGTGAAACCGTGCACTTTGGTAGATCTTCGCCAATCTGCTGGTGATTTTTCCACATCGCGAGTCGCTGTCTATGTATCATCCGATCACAGATGACAGTACGAGTGACGGACATTCCATTTACACAAACTGATACAATCTGGGCGCGATGGCCTTTAGAATGAGGCACAATAACTCTTACAGAAGGTTACCGTAATTTACAACATAAAAACCGAGGAAGGGTCATGAACCGCGCGTGGCATTCACGTCTTCCATCTTCTTTACGAAGAGCTGATAAAGCGCCGTCAGGTGCACACATGCAAGGCGGGTAATTAGAACTGATTAATCAACCCTTGCCCCGGACACCAGTCCCTCCTTTATCTCAGTCCAACACGTAAGAAACCAGTGGGTGTACGCGGAAACTAGACTCTACGTTAATTCTGACAATCCAGTGAAGTTAACTCTGGGGAATGGCAATTCTTCTCAATAGTGTAAATGTATAAGGGATGAACGAAAAATGCACGCCCAAACATAAAACAGGTGAATCCAAACCACGATACAAGAAAACAATGTTACATGAACACAGCCCTTCTGTAGCACGGTTTCCGCGTTACGGCGTCCTTACGATCAAAGAAAGTGCTCAAAGTGGCCACCGTAAGTTACAGCACTGGATACTGCACGTCTGAACAGCGACTGCCTAACTCGCTGGAAAATCCCAGGTGTCATAACAATAATCTCAAACCCGGATTGTATTTATTGCTGCGAAAAGTGGATGTGCCGACAAGGACTCGTTCATTGCTCATGCAAAATGACGCTCCACCAGTTCCTCCTTGCAGTTCTGGAATTCCTGGACTTGTTTCTGGAGCAATGGATGGGACAAGACGGACCGACCGCACAGTCTGCCCGTGCCTTTGATAAAACCCTTTGATTTTTAACTCTGGGGACAGATACAGTATAATGTTTATGATACAGAAGTCAAAGACGTCCAGTACTTGCAACAACTAAAACAGAATGGGCCGTAATTGGGAAACTATGCTACAGAGGCCTGCTTTCATACAATATATTTTTTTCTTGTATTGTGTAGATTCACCTTCCGTAAGTTTGGCCGTGCATTTTTCGTTCATCCTCTGTACTGGAGTCATGACACAAGAGAAGAAGAGTGGTGGCTACCAGATGCTGTACGAATTAGCCGCAATTCCACTGCCCGAGAATCAACAGCACGTACTTCATGGAGATCTTCGAGTTTGTTGTCTGTATGTGTGTTCCACACCGTACCGAGTGATGCTTTCTACAGCCAACTGCAGGACTCTAGGCACACGCGGCATTTTCTTATGTGTTATTTTTGATTTTGTATCTCCTACTCTCTTAATGTTTGTTTACCACGGAGTGAAGCCTGGCAACAGCCATCCATCAGAAGAGATAACTGGTTTTTGTGCTCGGAGTTCCTTCAGACAAAGCTATCAGCATAGCTGATTACATTACATAAAGAACGAATAACTCTTCAGTTCGTCAAATGCAGTTGACGTCATAAATAACGAGTCCCGAGCAGACCTCATATAGCCTACTGCATAGATTTCTAGCCCTACAAAATTATTACAGTTATTATTATTATTATTATATTTTTAATGAAAGGCTATATATCACGTTAAACATCTCCTGTCACAGAGACATACAAAGAATACTAATACCGTCTATACCACTTTTACTTATGTATTTTCTGCAAATAATATTATTCGGACAAGTTTAGACCGATCTTGGTTATTTTCAGGCCTTCTAGCATCACAAAAAGTGAGAATATATGGTTTAAACAAATGTGTTAAAATAACTGACATCTCGGTAGTACATTCGATACGGTACATGCCGCATATCGTTTCTATTATAATCAACAATTGTTAAAACGGGACACTTGTGTTTAAAATATTAAATTATTTGTTAATGTTAAATTTCTAGTTTATGTTCAAGGAAAGGAAAATTCTTGACAAAATATGTATTAATCAAGGAGTACGACAAGGGTGTAATCTATCACCGGCTCTTTTTAACATTTACAAGACGATCTCCTAAGAAACTGGAAACACAAAGCTGACACTGGTATAATGCTTAAAAGAAACCTCTACCTTAACACATTACTCTTCGCAGATGACCAAGTAACAATACAAGACTCTGAAGACAAACTCCAGAAATCTGTCTATATATTAAACCAAATGAGCAAAGACTACAGCCTCAAAATATCTACGGAAAAAACAAATATTATGGCTTTTAAAGGAAAACAATTAGTGCGTTCTAAAATAGAAATAGACGGATCAATACTAGAACAAGTGAAACAATTTAATTATTTGGGATGCGAACTGAGTTTAGACGGTGCACCAGATTTTGAAAAAAAAACAGATTCCAAGGAATATGCGGCACTAACAGAAAGCACTTAAAGAAAACCCGTACAGATACCCAAATGAAATTTTATAAAGTTGTAGCTAGACCATCACTACTGTATGGCAGCGAAACATGGGTAACCACGAAGAGAGACATGACTCGCCAAGAAGTTGCAGAGATGCGCTTTCTAAGAAGTGTTACGGGATACACAAGACTGGATAAAATAAGAAGCGAAGTCATAAGGAAAGAACTAGAGATCTCTGGAATACAAGACGTGAGACTCAAGTACAAACAAAACTGGATCAACCACCTTGAAAGAACGGTCAACACCAGACTCCCGAAACACGCCCTCAACTACAAACCTTGAGGAAGAAGAGACCGTGGACGCCCCAGGAAACGATGGCATTGCATCGATGCCGGAACAGGTCAAACGACCTAATCCATGGAGGAAGAAGAAGAAGATGATGATGATGTTCAAGGAGTTTTCCTAATTTTGTGACTAGTGGTATGCATGCTATACGGTAGTTCACTGTATTTTCAATCAGTGTTTAGTATTAAAATGAGTATAAAAGTATTCTAGTTCGTACACACCAGACTAGTACCCGTATGGTGTACGTATAGTTATCATACCTGCTCTATGTTTTGGTACATGCCGTGATGTTACTTTTTGGACCTCGTTTGGTAACTTACACTCTGTCACGGTCTTCCTGATCCTGACATAGTGTAAGTGATGAAACCAATCTCCATGTCTTCCACAAAATCTCCTGGAAGACATGGAGATTTTAACGTTAACAAGTATTTGAATATTTTAAACACAGTATTGCATTTTAACATTTGCTTATTACAGTAGAAGCGATAGTAGACATGTACCATAACTAAAGTGAAAATGAGACCTCATTTATTTAACACATCTATTGCAACTAACACTCTCACTTTTTATGACAATAAAAGGCTTGAAAATAACCAAGATCAGTTTAAACATGTCACCTGAGTAATATCATTTGCTGAAAATATATACAATGAAAGTTGAGTTGAAGGTATTCCTTTCCTTGGTATGAATAACTTATTACTTAAATACAGATTCGGTCTGCACTAAATCTAATTTAACCTCAATATAATACATAGTCGCCATGACTGTAGTTGCTGACTCAAAAGCAATGTTTCACACACACAGTGTACACGTATGTTTGTGATACTCCTCTGTGCCATATAGTTAATTTATTCTTCATCTAACCGAAAGCTAAAAATCTTTTCTCATGGTCAGGCTTATTACGAGAGACAGGGAAAGGCCAGTGAAAGTTGTGTAACTTTTTTACATCATATCAGGAAAATAATTTAGGTTTCTTTCCCATCTCATAAGTTCGCTCGGTCGTTTGATGGGTGAAGAAAAAAGAACTGGACTTGCGTTTGGGAAATAAAAAAGTCGGTCAAGAAATAACACGATATTTCACGACAAAAGATCCTACAATGTATGTGACTACGTCAGGGAATTGGTCGCCTATCGATTGTCACCTGTTTCCAGAGCTGCAGTAAAATCTTGAAGCTGTAAGCACAAGGATGATCGCGAGGTGGAAACAGTTGTGATACGATGGCTGATAACACAGTACAAGGGCTTCTTTGAAGAGGGAATACAAAAACTAGTCCCACGGTCTGATAAAGGCAACTGTGGCGTACATTGTGTGGAAAACTAGTGGCGCGACAGTATAATTCAACTTGAACTACTCTTATTAAAGTCAGAAATACATAATCCAAAACTTACGTAATGTAAACTCGTTTTCTGACGGGCCCTCGTGCTATATTATAGCGTTCCTAACACAGAGGTTAGAAGATGGGATACAGTGAAGCACGTTGTGCGTGAATGATCTAAACGCTGAAGAAAACTCTCAAGCGCGGACAAAAAAAATCACCTCCAGGGACCAGAGGCATCTTACGAAGCTAGTGTAGTGGCCCTTCGACATTTTATACAACCTGAAGGTTTATTTAACGTTGATTAAAACAGATATCTATCGCCCCCGCATGCTGAGCGAAATAAATCCAGTACACAGCCCTTTCACCCAGTTCCTTCAAATCCATTTTAATATTACCCTTCCACCTACAATTAGGTTTTCTATACGGTCTGTTACCTTCAGTTTTCCAAGCACAAGCCTATATGTGTTTATCTCTCCCGCGCGACTTCCCCATTGTCCACGGAAGGAGAATATCGTTTTAGTGTACTTCTACGTTATAACGAACTAATTCGAGATTATACTGTAATTCACGTGCCGCAGACAATCAGCTGCTGAAAACATTCACGTCACTGAACTCACCACCATCACCACAAAAGCTCGCAATCGGAAAAGTCCTTGTGGCAGTTCAATCCAGTTTATATATTCATGACCTACGACCACTTAACGCGACTCGATACGGGCTGAACGGTCCGGGGATCGAATCTGGAGGATGCGAGATTTTCCGCACCCGTCCAGACCGGCCCTGGGGCCCAGCCAGCATCCTATAGATCGGTATCGGAACTTTCCCGGGGGTAAAGCGGTCGGGGCGTGGCGCTGACCACCCACCCCCATCTAGCGCCAAAGTAAAAAAAAGAGTAGAGCTATACCTCTACTCTACCTCTGGATCTTCATGGCCTGTTTTACGGTGAACTTTACACCCATTTAACAGAGCAATCTCGAAATGGATACTGGAGAAACAGATGGTCAAAGTGTGGACTAGACTCAGCTGGCTCACAATAGAATTCAATGGGTCGCGCTTGTGCACATAACCATTAACCTAATGGGTTCATACAAGAAGGAATTTTAATCGTGACATCCCTTTGCGTTTAATCATAAATGCAAAAGTACAGCATTTTTATCAGCCGACACAACCGTAAAACTGTAATAACATAAGTTCTGGCTACATGTTTCGACTATACGCTGTCATCCTCGAGCAAGTCTCATCAACTTGCGCACATGGTATACAATACGAAATAAAATTTCATATAATACCGGGACAGTAACTTTTCACATAACATAAATTTTATAACATGGAATAATTAAAATAGTAAGGTCGAAAGAGAGTGCATGTTAAAATTCACTGAGCAGAAACACTTCTGCGTAGGTTCGTACAATAAAGCCTTGCGGAAATTTGACTCTTCATACGACGAGTTCTCTTGATTATACCACATGTCAGTGCGCTAAGTGTGCACTTCGTCAAATTGGTATTTTTCTTGTGTACTCCCCAGTGTACTGGGAAACGACTAGGCCTGGGGGAAGGAAATTGTAATTGTAATAGTATCCTTTACATAAGGCATATATGCCATACACATTAAATGTAACAACTTTCAGAATTTAGTTATCCGTATTGATTAATTAATGCGGTGTGAGCTAACAGGTTTTAATTGGGTCGAAACTGGTTTTGTGCATTAACCATGGTTTATCATGTTGTTAACTCGCTTCTCTAGTTGTTACCTGAAAAAGGAACGTTCATCCTGCCACCCTATATATGTTACTTATAAATTAGATTTTATTATCAAATGTTTTTCCAAAATATGTTATTTATGGTATTGCTGAACTGCAGTGCTTTCTTAGTGCAGCTGTGCGTAAGACTGTTTTTACAGAGCGTAAGGTAAAGGTAAAGCTTTCCCGTAACAAGTCATGAAGACTCAGAAGTGGGATGGAATGTTGGGCTTCCAACCTTACTTTGACACAGACACAACCAGCACGGTACAGCTGTCAGCTACACGCGCCGCCCACATTTTACCCCCAAGGTACTTATTTCTGTTACAGGCTGAGTGGCCCGCAGGGCTACCGAATGCGGCCGGAAGGAATTGGTCACTTGAAAATTTCCAAGGACCTTACCTGCAATCGAACCGGTACCTCCCGTCTTGTGGCGCGGTGCTTCAACGAACTGCCGCGCTCGCCCTCCTTACTACAGAATGCGTGTCTGTGTATATGAGAACCGAAAGGTTGGTTAGCCAGAGGTACCACATGTCACATCATACTGGATTAAAGTAATGAAAACTGGATTTGAAGCAATGATATACGTATTATTTAATCGTTGGATATTTTTTACTGCTGTATATACGGACCCCTCCCTTTGCTTTCACACGTATAGGTGAAGTACGCCCACGACATCCTCAATGTTACCGAAAATGTGATTACTTTCTAAACTATGTTGGGCAAAATTAAATTTTGTTTTGTTACTCCTAAATGATTGGGTGTGTTCTGTGAGTCTAGTTGTAAATGTCTGACATGTTCTTCATACGCATTCTTTACGAAAATCACGGCAATTTAGCTGACACTCGCCACTAAATTCATTTTGTCTTCTTTTCCACTAGCACTGTTATTCGTAAAGTCAATTTCGAATTTGGTATTTCTCGGGGTGGGGGGGGGGGGGGGGGGGGGGGTTTATTAAATATAAAACGGGTACATTTTTTTTTAGGCTGTTTGTTTTTTTTTTTTTCTTCACCAAAAATTGTATTTTTTATTTTGTTTTTTTTGATGAATTTTTTTTTTTATGTGATTTTCTTTTTT
>Ga0131853_10016545_pt1 | contig 13449 bp, 8 predicted proteins | sample TergutLab28metaG_FD_92764 | JGI IMG/M metagenome (GOLD analysis project Ga0131853, IMG submission 92764) | Labiotermes labralis P1 segment gut microbial communities from Petit-Saut dam, French Guiana - Lab288 P1 (version 2) (version 2) | ecosystem: Host-associated > Arthropoda: Insects >... | reverse complement strand
TTACTCCGCCTTTTGCTTCACGGGCTTTTTTAAACAAATCCCTTACTCTTGCTGCACCAACCCCTACATACATTTGAACAAAATCAGAGCCGCTTACAGCATAAAATGGAACACCAGCTTCACCAGCCATTGCACGAGCCATTAAGGTTTTGCCTGTTCCCGGTTTACCGTGGAAAAGAATCCCTTTTGGCATTCTTGCTCCGTATTTTTTATATTTTTCCGGGTTTTTTAAGTAGTCGATTATGTCTTTTACACTTTCTTTTGCTTCAATGTTTCCGGCAACGTCAATAAAACTTGCTGTATTTCCACTTGTGTGGGCAGCTACAGGAGTAAAACCGGTTGTAGCTTTTGCAGTAGTTGAGCGTTTTTTTATGACGAATATAACTCCAATAACAAGAATAGCTACAAATACAATTTGAAAAATTAAATCAATAGAAACAGTAACCATTATGTATTCCCCCTAATATCATAGTACAAGCATTATAACTTTTTTTGACCAAAGGTACACATGTAAGTTATGGAATAACGGACAATCTCATGATATAATGTGCTTATTCTTGTAAGGAAAGGAAGCCTGGTATGCGTAGATCAACATCACCTTTTTTGTTTAAAATTGTTCTTGGGCTTACTTTTTTTTCAATTCTTGGGCTTATTATTTTTTTTGTTATCGCAAATACATTAATCCGCAGTAGTTTGTATGAAAGTGTCTTGGGTGTTTCCGAACGAGAAAAAAGTTTATATGCACGTGAAATTGATACATGGTTTGTAGCAGCAGAACAAACTGTTTATATCTTATCCACTGTACTGTCTTCCCTACCAAGTGCAGACTATTTTGAGGTTATTGCTGAAAGCTTTGTTCGTGATTATGACTTTATTGAAAATGTATTTATTGGATTTTCAAATGGTTCTTTAATAAATGGCGTTAACTGGATACCGCCAGAAGATTGGCGTACTACAGAAAGACCTTGGTTTACAGCTGCATATGAAGCTGGGGCAGGGGTTATTACAACAACAAACCCGTTTTGGTCAAATTCTACAGATACCCTAACAACAGCAATTACAATATGGCTACCAAATTTACAAGGTATTGGTGCAGCTATTGGATTTTCGATATCAATGGATTTTGTATTGGAAAGGCTTTCCGAGCATCCGGTTATTGATGATGGTTATTTGCTTTTAATCACATCAGATGGACATATTTTACATCACCCAAATCCCAGGTATACTCCTAATATATCTGAAATGTTTCATATTCGTGATATCCCAAACGGCAACTTACTTATGGACCTTGTAGAAAGCAGGGAAATAATAACTGCGTTTGATGACTATATGCTTGGGGAAACTTACCTTGTAACTACTCCGCTTGAAGTTGTTGATTGGGTTTTACTTGCCGTGATACCAGCTGATGTTGCCCTCGGAGATGTTTATAATACTTTGATAATTATAATGGTGACATTAGCAGGTGTTTCAACAGGGCTATTATTAGTTAATGTATTATTTGTAGCAATTACAACAAAGGCAATGGAAAGAAATCGCAAAGTTCTTGAAACAACACAGGAATATTTAGATTATGCACCTTATGTAGTTAGTGTGTGGAATAGAGATATTAAAATTATAGGTGTTAGTAAAAAAGCAGTTGAGCTTTTTGGCGTAAGAGATGAGTTTCATTGTTTAAAAGTATTTAACAATCTTTCACCGGAATTTCAACCTGATGGCAGTAAATCAGAGGAAAAGGCTGTAAAGTTAATAAAACAGGCATTTGAAAAAGATTATATGCATTTTGAATGGATGCATAAAACAATTTCCGGTGAGCTAATTCCAACAAATATTACTCTTGTGCGGTTGGTTCGTGATAATGAGCCTATTGTACTTGCTTATATTACAGATACATCACAAATAGTTAAAGAATCAAAAAGACGAGAAAAGGCTGAAGAGGAAAGTAATGCAAAGACCCGTTTTCTTGCCAGAATGTCTCATGAAATTCGCACACCAATGAATGTAATTCTTGGGCTTGCTGAAATTGAACTTCAAAAAGAGTTTCATTCAATTGAAACAGAAGAAGTTTTTAACCGTATAAGAAGTTCATCTCTTACACTTCTTGATTTAATAAACAGTATTTTAGATTTATCTCAAATTGAAGCAGGGAAAATAGAAATACTGCCAAAGCCATATTTAACAGAGGAGCTGCTTATAGACACAATTCAAATGGCACTTTTTTACCTTAAAGATAAGCAAATTGAATTTAAGCTAATCCCCGGAAAAAATCTTCCTCTTTACATGATTGGTGATGGAATAAGGATTAAACAAATATTAACAAACCTGCTTTCAAATTCTTTTAAGTATACATCTGAAGGTGAGGTAAATTTATTTGTTGATGTAAAAAATGAGTCAACAGGTTTGGTTCTTATTTTAAAAGTTGTTGATACTGGGCAGGGCATGACCAGTAAACAGATTAATATGCTCTTCCAAAGTGCATTTAATAGGTTTAACGCTGAAGAAAATTATGGTGTTGAAGGTACAGGTATTGGTTTTAATCTTTTATACAACTTTATTAAATTAATGGATGGAGACATAAAAATTGAAAGCGAAAAAGGCAAAGGTACAAGTATAACCGTGTTTCTGCCGCAAAAAATAAGATGTAAAAGAGTTATAAGTGAAGAAACCTATGATAGCTTAAAAAACATGGAGTTTAGGTCTATTAAAAAAATGAACTTAATAAAACATGTAAAAATGTCTCATGGTAAAGTGCTTGTTGTTGATGATATGGAATCAAACCTGTATGTTATAAGAGGTTATTTACAACCATACGGGTTAATGGTTGATACAGTTTATAGCGGAAGTGAGGCAATAAACAAAATAAAGTCTGGTAAGGTTTATGATATTATTTTTATGGATCATATGATGCCGGAAATGGATGGTCTTGAAGCAACAAAATGTTTGCGTGAGCTTGGTTATACTGCTCCAATTGTAGCTCTTACTGCAAATGCAGTAAAAGGTGTGAAAGCCATGTTTTTAGAAAATGGGTTTACTGCATTTCTTTCAAAACCTGTAAATATAAATAAACTTGATGAATGTTTAAAAGAATTTATAGGAAATTTAGAGATAAATGAGACTGTTGCTATAACTGCAAAAAATAATCTAGTTAAGTATGCTTTGCGTGATGCAAAAAGGGTTCTTTTGCAGATAAAAAATATTGTTGAAACTGGTGATGACTGTGACGAGAACATGAAAATTATAACAATAAGCGCACATGCTATGAAGAGTGTAATGAAAAGTGTTGAACATCACGAGTTTTCAAATCTAGCAGCAGAACTTGAACAAGCAGGGAAAGAAAATAATAAAAATATTGTTTTTGAAAAACTACCAATGTTTTTTAAATTTTTAAATGATTTTATAACGAAATTTGATATCTCCCATGAACCTAAAGACGAATTGACGAATGAAGAAAATGTTGCTTTTTTAGTAGTTGAGTTTGAAAAACTAAAAATTGCATGTGATAGTTACAATATAGGGGAAATGAAAAAAGTCTTAAAAATAATTAATGAACAAATACTTTTAAAAAACACAAAGGGTTTAATTAAAGAAATAGAGCTTAAAATTTTACAGGGTGATTATGACGATGCGGCTGAAATTGCGGGCAAGTATAAAAAGGGGATTTAAAGGATGAAAAGAGCAGAGATAATAGCAGAAGTATCAAAATGTGTGTCAGTAGAAAGAAACAGTGCTTATGGTGAGCCGGAAGAACATTTTAAATCAGTAGCAAGTTTTTGGAATGTCTACCTTTCTTCCCGTGGAATCATAAAAGATGAACTTTTAAACCCAACAGATGTTTCGATTCTTATGGGTTTGTTAAAAATTGCACGTGTTGCAACAGGTGAAGCAAAATTGGACAACTTTATTGACCTTGCCGGTTACGCAGTTTGCGGTGGTGAAGTTAGTTCTAAAAACGAATAAGGTTTCGGCAGGAAAATGCGAAGCAATTTCCTGACACATAAAACAAGCTCCTGCATAAGATACATTAAAATGTATGCAGGAGCTTTTTTATGTGTAAAATTGCAGTATTTGCCGGTCATGGCGGAAACGACCCGGGAGCAGTAACCGGTAACCGCAAAGAAAAAGATTTTAATCTTGAAGTTTCAAACCAAGTAACAACTCTTCTTCGCAACTGGGGTTATACCGTAATAAATAATAGAACCACAGATGTTGACAGAAATATAACAAAAGATGCAAATCTAGCCAATGAAAATAAAGTTGATGCACTTGTGGAAATCCATTTAAACAGCAATAACGGCAACCCTGGTACCGGTACAGAAGCTTTTGTTAGTGTAAGAAATATTGGAAAGTCAAGGCAGCTTGCAACTGAAATTTTAAAAAGGATAAGTTCACTTGGTTTTGTAAACAGAGGTGTAAAAACAGCTGTAAGTTTAAATGGTACAGATGCATTCGGGATTTTGCGATTAACAAACATGCCGGCAGTTCTTGTTGAACTGGCATTTATAAATAATTCAGCGGATATGGCAAGGTTTAGGGCAAGTGATATGGCTTTTGCCGTAGCTTCCGGGATTCGTGATGTTTTTCCAATTATTAAAAATCCAATAGTGAGTTTGCCGCCATATCCTGGGGCTTTGATTAGATTAAATTCACGTGGTGAAAATGTTGTTCTTGTGCAAAAGGCATTAAACTCTGTTGGAAAAAAGCATCCTGCAATTAAGCCACTTGTCGAAGATGGTATTTTTGGACCAAAAACTTTGGAAGCCGTTACTACTTTTCAAAGACTGTTTTCTCTTGTACCTGACGGTATTGTTGGTCCACTCACATGGGCGGCACTTGCAAGAGAAAGCTAAAATCCATGTTGTTGTGAAGACATAATTTATCCATATGTAGACCATTTCTTAAAACACTTGCATTAGTCTCCTCCTAAATATATATTGATACTATTTCCATTCTCAATCATTGAGAATGTAGGAGGTATGGATATTTTGAGAGTATCTGAAAAACTGGGGGCAATACCTTTTCCAAATAATGAATTTTTAAATGGAAATTTTGCTCCACCAGTGTACTTATGCGGCAGGGCTAAACAAGAGCCAAAAATAGATGGTGATGTATTTAAGCCTTTTTGGGATGACGCACCAAAAACTGTAGCTTTTCGTGATATAGAAGGTAGCTGTCGTCCAGCTCCAAAGTTTGAAACGTGGGCAAAGTTGCTTTGGGATGAGGATAACCTTTATATTGGAGCAGTTTTATATGGTTCTGAAATTTGGGCATATGTAAGTGGGCGTGATGATGTTGTATTTTTTGATAATGATTTTGAGTTCTTTTTGGACAAAAAAGGTACAACACATGAATATTTTGAGCTTGAATCAAATGCATTAAATACACTTTGGGATTTAATGCTGACAAAACCCTACACGGATGGAGGAACTCCATATGATGGGTTTAATTATAATGGAATTGAAAGTGCAGTCAAAATTTGTGGTGAGTTAAATAACCCAAATACAGAAAATAAATATTGGTCTATTGAGTTTAAAATTCCGTGGAAAAGTATTGCAAGATATGGCAGTGCTTCCGACCCACCAAAAACGGGAGATTATTATCGTTTTAATTTTTCAAGAGTTCATTGGCAAACAGAAGTAATTGATGGTAAGTATGTAAAAAAAATAAATCCAGAAACAGGGAATCCATTTCCGGAAGATAACTGGGTTTTAGCTCCAACGGGTGTGGTAAATATCCACTATCCGGAACTTTGGGCATTTTTATGTTTTGTTGATGATGCTTCAAATGCCTCATTTAAAATTCCGGAAGTTGAAAAAATCAAATGGGAGCTTCGTAAACTTTATTACTTACAACGAGAATATTTTGAAGCGAATGGAAAGTTTTCAAAAGATATAAAAATTGAATCAAAGTACGAAATAAAAATTGAAACAACAACGAGCTTATTTCAAGCATATGTAGAAAAAGATGGTTTGCGAATTAGTATAATTCAAGATGGCTACACATGGATTGAAAAAATATAAGGGAGTGAAAGAAATGGGGAATCCCATATTTGATAAAGCAGCCCACAAAAAACGTATGGAGTGGTTTTTAGAAGATAGGTTTGGTATGTTTATCCACTGGGGACTTTATGCAATACCCGGTAGGGGTGAATGGTATCGTGGCACAATGAAAGTTACAACCGAAGAGTATATGAAGTACTTTGAGGAATTTAATCCAACAGCATATAATCCAAAAGAATGGGCTCGTATGGCAAAAGCTGCCGGCATGAAATATGCAGTACTTACAACAAAACATCATGATGGTTTTTGCTTATTTGATTCTGCTTTAACAGATTTTAAAGCAACAAATACACCTGCCGGTCGTGACCTTATACGTGAATATGTAGATGCTTTTAGGGCAGAAGGTATCAAAATAGGGTTTTATTATTCTGTAATTGACTGGCACCACCCACATTTTCCGCATTATGAAGACTCAATCCACCCAAGACGTGGCGACTCGGAATATAAAGACTACAAATATGATTTTAATATATATTTGGACTATATGCATGGGCAAGTAAAGGAGCTTTGCACAAATTACGGCAAAATTGATGTGTTGTGGTTTGATTATTCCTATGACAATCTTGTTGGAGAAGCTTGGAAAGCTACAGAGTTAATTAAAATGGTACGGACATATCAACCAGATGTAATAATAGACAATCGCTTGGAAGGAACAACAACAAGTTCTTTAAAAACAGAAAATCCAAATTATTATTCAGGTGATTTTATAAGCCCTGAGCAGTTGCTTCCACCTGACGGTATTTTTGATGATTTTGGAAACAGATTACCTTGGGAAGCTTGTGTAACAATGAATGAACACTGGGGTTATGCTTCAAGAGATACGTTTTATAAGCCGGCAAAAATGATAGTACGTAAACTGGTTGAATGTGTAAGTAAAGGTGGCAACCTGCTATTAAATATTGGACCTGATGCAAAAGGAAATTTCCCGGATGAATCAATAAAAATACTTGATGAAATTGGCAAGTGGATGAATAAAAACAACGAAAGTATTTATGGCTGCGGTTTTGCAAATATCCCAAAACCGGAATATGGTCGTGCAACAAGAAAAGGTAATAAAATTTATTTTCATGTAATGGAAAATACAATTGGCTTATTGCCGATTATTGGTATCTCAAAAGATGAAATTGTAAAAATCCGCAGAGTTCATGACGGAAGCGAAGTTTTAGTTGTTGATGACTGGCGTACATGGCACTATGACAACGTGTTTGTCCACCTAACAGATACACCGGAATTACCCTGTGACGTTGATACAGTTCTTGAAGTTACCTTAAAATGAAAGGGGATTTAACATGATAGTATCCGGATATATTGCAGAGGGCGAGTTTAAAGGCTTACGTCCCGGTGATGAAAAGATTTTAACCCATGTAAACTTTGCCTTTGCGGTTGTTAAAGAAGGACGTGCAAGCGTAGACCATTGGAAAAATAGTGAAAAAGTACGAGAATTTATTAAAAATAAAGGAAATATTAAAGCGTTGCTTTCAATTGGAGGCTGGGGTGCCGGTGGGTTTTCTCCGGCATGTGCAACACCGGAAGGGCGTGAACTACTTGCCCAAACATTGGTTGATATCGCAAATGACTATGGTTTTGACGGAGTAGACCTTGACTGGGAATACCCCTGTGATGACCAGGCAGGAATTGAAGCGTCTCCTGACGATAAAGTAAACTATACTGCATGGGTGCAGTTACTACGTGATAAATTAGGAAATGAAAAGCTTGTTACAATGGCAGCCGGTGGGGGGCAAACAATTGAGGGTGGTTATGGTTATATTAACTGTCTTGAGCTTGATAAACTAACAAAAATTATGGATTTATTTAACATTATGACCTATGACATGTGCGGCTGGAAAGAGTCTTCATATCACACAAGTTTGTACTTGTCTAAAACATGCAGAAATAGAGCCGGTGCAGATGCAATCCGTCAATATTTAGAAGCAGGAGTACCTGCAAGCCAGCTAACACTTGGTGCGGCATTTTATGGTCGTGTTTATAGTGGGACGGAAGGTATTAATACATTCACTCCGGGGCCTCCGGGCTTTACAGGCGGTTATAAAGATACAATGGAACGTGCCGAAAAAGCCGGTGGTGTAAACTACGACGAAGCTGCTGAAGCTCCTTGGTTTCACAACAATGAAGATAAAACATTGGTCACTTTTGACAATCCAAGGTCATTAAAGGCAAAAGTTGATTTTATAAAAAGTGAAAATCTTGCAGGCATTATGTTTTGGGAATATTCTTGCGATGATGAGAATAGTACACTACTTAAATCAATTGAAGGGGAGTTAAAATAGTTATGGCTGATGATGTTAATCAAGGAATACATGGTGCGCTTGATATAGAACACTATGTTAAACCGGAAGACCCGAGGATTTTAAACAGGCTTGAATGGTTTCAAGACCAGAAACTAGCACTTATGATGCACTGGGGGATTTATTCTCAACTTGGTATGGTAGAAAGTTGGGCTTTAAGTGATGGTGACTCTGATTGGAGTCGTGGCGGTGTTGATTGGGATACCGATATCCAAGGATTTAAAAATGATTATACAAATTTAAACAAGTCCTTTAATCCTGTACGTTTCCAACCAGATAAATGGGCAGAAGCGGCAAAAGATGGTGGCTTTAAATATTTAATTTTTACAACAAAACATCATGATGGGTTTTGTATGTGGGATACTAAATACACAGATTACAAAGTAACAAACCCAAACTGCCCGTTTTCGACAAATAAAAAATCGGATATTGTTGCCCATGTTTTTGAAGCTTTCCGCAGGAAAGATATTGGGATTGCCGCATATTTTTCTAAAGCAGACTGGAATGTTCCTTCTTATTGGGCTAAGGACCAACTAAAGGGAAGTTTTACATCAAGAGGTCCTTCATATATCCCGGCAGAAAACCCGGAGCTGTGGGAAAAATTTGTAAACTTTACTCATGACCAAGTTATGGAGCTTGTGACGGAGTATGGCAGGCTTGATATTCTTTGGTTTGATGCAGGCTGGGTATGTTCTGCAGCCGGTCAAGATATAAGAATTGATGAACTCATAGCAAAAGCAAGAAAGGTACAGCCATGGATACTTTCTGCCGACAGGACTTGCGGTGGAGCGGCAGAAAACTATATAACACCAGAGCAAAGTGTGCCATCAAACCCTCTTACTGTGCCGTGGGAAAGCTGTGTAAGTATGGGAAATGGTTTTGCATATAGCTATGATGACAACTTCAAATCAACAAAAAAACTTTTAACTATGCTCATTGATATAGTAGCAAAAGGCGGAAACCTTGCATTAAACGTTGCACCCCAGCCGGATGGAAGACTGCCATGGCCGGCATATAAACGTATGACTGAAATGGGTGCATGGTTGAGGAAATATGGTGATGCAATTTATGGTACAAGAATTTGTGCCCCCTACGTAACAAAAGAATTTGCTTTTACTCAAAAAGCAAAAGAAAATAAAGTTTACGCTTTTTATAAGTTAGAAGAGGGTAATAGAACCGTTACTATCCCTTATACAGAAAAAAAAGTGGTGAGCATAATAAATAAAACAACTGGAGAAAAAGTTGTTTTTGCTGAAAAAGAAAATGGACTTGAAATAAAAATAGGAAACCTGCCCATTTGTGAAAAATATGGTGGGGAATTTATTGGAGAAGTTTTTGAAATGACAACAGTTTAATTAATTTGTGCAGACCCAAACTTTTATTTCGGAAGGATTTAGAACTACTGTTTCTTTAGTATCACCATATATTAATGTAAGCTCTTTAGCCAAAAGGTGTTCGTCTAAAGAAAGCTCCACTTTTTCAAGTTTACCTGATAAAAAGTAAATGGAGACACTTATACCACCTCTGGCTCGTAAACCTTTTATATAACCATTGGAAATTGCCCTTGGTAATGCAGGAAGAATGTGTATTGTCCCGTGACTATTGACTATATCCCAATGGCTTTGCATTAACATCTCAGCAATTCCTGCTGTTGCTCCAAAATTTGAATCAATTTGGAAAGGAGGGTGTGCTCCAAATAAGTTTGGATAACATCCTCCAATGTTTTCTTTAGCCGGTCGCAATTGTTTTTTAAGGCATGAAAAAGCTCTTTCTCCTTTATAAAGCCTTGTCCACAAACTAATCCTCCATGCCAAAGCCCAGCCCGTGGCTTCTTCCCCTCGTAAATCAAGTGTTCGTTCACAAGCGTCACCAAGTGGTGTATTTGCCTTGATTTCTTTCCCGGGGAATAGTGGATAAAGATGTGATGTGTGCCTATGCCATGGTTCTGCTTCAGGGTACTCCTCGCTCCATTCCAGTAATTCACCTTTTGAACCAATTTTATAGTGAGGAAGTTTATTTAATGCATCATATGATTTTTTACATATTATTTCCGTATCAATAGCAGTGTTTTTTAACAAATTACAGCAGTAGATAGTGTTTGTTAAAACTTCACGGATTATCCCATTTGTCATTGTTGTTGTTTTACTTACGGAGCAAACTTTTTTATAGATAAAATGATTTTCTGGTGATGTTGATGGTGAAAAAATAAGGCTGCCGTCAACATCTTCAACCAAAACATCTAGGAAGAACTGTGCAGCACTTTTTAAAATAGGCCATGCAGTTTCCATAAGAAAATCTAAGTCCATTGTATACAAGTAGTGTTCAAAAACATGGGAACTTAACCAACCTCCTGCCAAAGGCCAAAATGCATAACAAGCACATCCCTTGCTACTTTCACCTACAGGATTTGAAGCCCCCCACAAGTCTGAATTATGATTTACAGTAAACCCTCCGGCATTAAAATATTGTTTTGCTACCGTAGCCCCAGTAATACTTAATGTCTTGATAAAATCAAATAGTGGCTCATGACACTCAGAAAGGTTTGTAACTTCTGCCGGCCAGTAGTTCATTTCAGTATTTATATTTAATGTGTAATTACTGCTCCATGGTGGGTGTAAATATGGATTCCAAATCCCTTGTAAGTTTAATGGAATAGTGCCTTTTCTTGAGCCTGAAATCATTAAATAACGCCCAAATTGAAACAGTAGTGCAAATAAGCCAAGGTCTTTTTCTGATGTTTCCCAGCTTTCCAACCTCTTAGGTAGAGAAGTGTTTATATCACCTTCGCCTAAATTAATTTCAACTCTTTTATATAACTTTTGATAATCATTAATATGCCTTTCTCGTAATGTTAAATAATCATATGAAAGACATTCATTTAAGTCATTTTTACAATTTATTAAATAAGGAGTTCCGTTAAGTTTAGGTGAAGAAAATGCATCTTTATAACTTGTGCGGCAACAAAAACGTATTGTAACCTGGTCGGCATCTTCCACAATAAGTTTATTTTCCTCAATAGAAATATTACCACCGCTTACTTCAAAATCTGCAATTGCAACAAAATCCATACCCTGTTTTGCAGGGTCTTTTTCATATACCACCGGGTTTTCCCCCATGCTGTATGATGGTCTTACTGCCGATGGGGCAGAGCCTTTAAGTATTAATCTATTCCCAATTGCGTTAATGCTGGAACACAATTGGCATGTAAAACGTGCTGCAAAGGAAATTGCTCCTGTTTTATTGGCAGACAACTTAATTATAAGTGCTTTATCTGGTGCACTTGTGAAGTACTCCCTTGTAAAACAGGTGTCATCTTGGTAGTAAGACATTGAGGCAATAGCACTTTCCAAATCAAGAAAACGTGAATAATCATACATATTTGAATCATTATTTTTCATATCCAACAGGAGTTCGCCAAGTGGTAGATAGCTTTGTGTAAATGGTCCTGTTAAAAAAGTTTCGATATAGTCCTGTGATTCATTGTATTTACCTGACATTGCCATCTCTTGAGCTTTTAAAAAATGCTCTGTTACATCGGGTGCATGGGTGCAATTTGGATACCCAGACCATAATGTGTCATCATTTAATGATATTTTTTCATTAAAAACTCCGGACCATACCATTGCACCAATTTGACCATTACCCAAAGGCAATGCTTCCTCCCATATGGCTGCTTCATTTTCATAAAACATTTTCATTTAATATTTCCTCGTTTCTTTAAAATTTTATGCTTCCACAATTTCATTCGAGTTTAACAAGACTTTTTAATTTTTTCTAGTATAGAAACACTTGAAAAATAACAAGTTTATTTTTAAGAAACCTTTGAATATGTCAATATGATGACAAAATATTGCTATTAAATGATTATTGGGTGCAAATTAACACATTTATTCGTCATACGTCCATTTACGATTATTTATTTAAAGGATTATAATTATTATACAAAAGCAAAGGAAATTTTGTTCTGTGTAATGTGAATTATGCACTAATGGCTTTTGTATTATTTCCTTAAAGGAGGACAATATGAAAAAAAACCTACTTATTCTTGTTGTTTTAGCTTGTGCTTTGGCTTTCACAGCGTGTAGCAATGATGATGACGATAATGCTGCCGGTGAAACAACAGGAACAACAAATGAAGTAACCCAAACACCTACAACAACAGATGCAGATGTTTCGGGTGACACTGGTGCAACCGGTGATGTAACAGCAGATGCCGGTGGAGCTCCTGCGTTTGACGTTAATGACCCAATGCCTTTTCTTGACTGGCATTTCCCGGCTGTAGACCTTGGTGGTATTACACTAAGCATGGGCGGAACAGGTAGCCCATACTCAGACAATCCTCAATACGCTGCACGTTATTCAGCTGCAAGAGACAGGGTTGAAGAAAGATTTAATGTAAATCTTACATTCGATTACGAAGACATTGGAGCTCATGTTGGATGGTCAGATGTACCTGAATTTATTATGGCATCTGTAGCAGCTGGTGATCCTGTTGTTAATATCTTTGCTGGTTCAGCAGGTTTCTGGTATCGCACACTTGCAAACAACAATGCCGTTGTTGACATGACAGACTATATCACAAACAACTTTGCTACCAACTGGTGGAGATTTGTTGGTGAGCAACGTGGAGCCGTTCATGGTGTTGTACCGAGACTCTATTCATGGGTATTCCCTGTGTACAATCGTGAACTCATTAGAGCTTCCGGTATGCAGTACACTCCATCAGAAATGTTTGTGCAAGGGCGTTGGAGCTGGGAAGATTTCTATGATTATATGGTAGAACTTCGTCCGCTTCTCCCTTCAGATGTTGAAATGATTGGTATGCATATGCTTCACTGGACACGTATGTTGACACTTTCAAACGGTGCTGACCCATTTGTAAGTCCGGTTACAAATGTACCTGCATTTTTGACACAGCCTTTCCTTGATTCAATGTTATTTACACAACGTCTTGTTGCTGATGGTTTGTGGAGACAGCCAGGCTTTATTGAATACGGTATGCTTGATGGTATCCCACCAGAAGGACAATGGTCTTTTGTAGAAGCATGGATGGACAACACAACACCTCATATGCAGCTTTTCAGAGATGG
>Ga0131853_10016544_pt1 | contig 13449 bp, 4 predicted proteins | sample TergutLab28metaG_FD_92764 | JGI IMG/M metagenome (GOLD analysis project Ga0131853, IMG submission 92764) | Labiotermes labralis P1 segment gut microbial communities from Petit-Saut dam, French Guiana - Lab288 P1 (version 2) (version 2) | ecosystem: Host-associated > Arthropoda: Insects >... | reverse complement strand
TTGGAGCAATTTTAAATATTTTTAAATAGTTTATAATAATTCTAATTGTATCTACGAATTATATATTTGTGTATCTGTTAGGTAATAAAGTGTTTTAATAGTAATTGACTGGTTTCCTCTGAAAATTCAGTACGCAGATCGTGCCTCTGTTACTGTCATAGCCTGGTAATGCTTGTGTAATAACAGGATAACAGAGAGCCCTTGGCGGGTATTGAAATGAAGAGTACAAAACATTCTGCCGTGATTCCGGATTTTTATGCACATAAAGCCTAATTTTTTTTTAAGAATTGTCCTTGGGAAATTAAGAATACGAAAGTGGAGATGTCACGGGGTATGGGTCAGCATGACGAGTGATGAATCATGATCATATGACAAGTGAACTGTGTGTGCGGTGCTATATTGCAGGTACAGCCACTCATGTAGGAATTGCACGTGCGCCCGTCGCTCTTTCTAATAACACAGCAGCTGAGAGTTTACAATTGTATTGCAACTCGATATGAACTGCCTGACCCTGGCGGTCTTCGTATGTCTGAATGCTCACGCCAAGCTTTATACACCCATACAAACAGATGCAAGTAACACGCCCACACAAACATCAGTTCACACTCATGCATCTGGTATCGTCACACCTGTAGGTGGCCGTCCCGTGCACGGGACGGCCACCTACAGGTGTGATGATACCAGATGCTGTATAATACAATTTTGACCTCCTGATGATGAGCACATAGTGCTCGAAACATGCAGAGGAATTTAATAAACTTATTATAAAACAAGATTTTATGCATCAAGTTCGTTAATTATTATGATTATACTGAGATGCACGGTCAGCAAAGCATCAAAATTTGTGTTATTTGCGAGTTGCATAACTGTCTTGCAAAGAGCAGCGCTAGCGAAAAAAGTGCAATAAGTCCACAAAACATGCTTCGTTTCTCTCTGGAGCAGTTTTCGGCAAGATAAATATTTAGCGAGTGGGGGTACGCGGTGGCCCAGTTGGTTGAGGCACTGCGCTACAAGCCATAAAGTGGTGAGATCGATTCCCGATGGGGTCACTGCGATTTTTCATTGACTTCATCCGTCCTGCCGCATTTGAACCTTGGGGTACCAGGGATTTCTCCTGGGAGTAAAGGCGGCCGGTGCGTAGGGCTGACGATCTTACCACCTTCATGTGCCTTAGCTTCCTGCAGCCCTAAGTTCCTGTTGAGTCCTGCAATGGAATGGCTTAACTTTAGGGTAACGTGTTAGTTTTTGTTCTCCGATTTTAATCAAAATTGGAATGTATTCATAAATTTAGTTAATTTCTCCGAGCTTCAAATTTTATCAGAAATTGTTTATTGACTCTCGAGATTCTGCGTGCGGACGGACGGACGGACGGACAGACACATAAATAGACAGACGGCCATGACACGTAGTTGGCTTTGTAAGGTAAAGTGATCCCTTTACAGACCAGGTGTGGCCCAGAGGATGGGTAGAGGTATAGATCTACTCTTCCATGACCGCGGCACTAGAAGGGGGTGAGTGGTCAGCAGCACGCCCCGGCCGCAATTTACCCCCGGGAAAGACCCGGTACCCATTTTACAGGAGACTGGGTGGGCCCCAGGGCCGGTCTGGACGGTGGGAAAATCTCGTCCCCACCGGGATTTGATCCCGTACCGTCCAGCCTGTAGTCAGTCGCTATACCGACTGAGCTACCTGGCCCATAGTTGGCTTGTACTCCTCTGTATTCCCTATCAAGTTTGACCCTGAATGCGAAATAAAATGGGCGGGTTAGGGACAGTCCGCATGTGAAGCCTTCAGTTGCTGCATTTCAGTCACTTGGCAACATTTCTGAGTTCGGCTGTGTATCATGTGAACTGACCGGAACTTGCCGAAAAGCTGGCCTACCCCAGACACCACACCCTGTTCTAAGGCTCTATTCTGATTTGCTTGTGCTCAGGTTTTACGAGAAAAGGAACGGAGTATAAGCTGTGTACACGACCTCATTAAAATAATATATGTGACATCCAGCAGGTACAGAATGGATCAGTGATATGAATTAATGAAAAATCGTAAATTATGTATGGATTGTTAGAATAGGACATATCTTTCCTAAAGGAAGGCTGAAACAATACATAGCTCAGCGTTGAATTGTTAAACAAAGATATAAACCAGCGAAATAACCTTGTCCTACTTACATTTTTGCTTCAGTAGTACCATATCGTTCTGTAAGCAATGTAAAATCCCTGGGAACTTCCGTGTTACAACGGCCATCACTGCTCTGAAGCTATTCCCTCGGCAGAGGCGCTACAGCCGTGCTGTGGAGGGCCACGTTCTATCAGAGAGACTAGCCTGAAGTCTACCTTAAGCCCTTCTCCTGGTGTGGTTATAACAGGAATGGTTGAACCGTGGGATATGTATCATGGTTTTAAAATTGCAATGTTAAGAAAATGTCTGTAAAATGGGGCCGTCCTAGACTGGTTCAGCGGTTACGCAACTTTATAAAATAAAACCTCTGTATAGAGGATGCAGCGACTCGCACTTCAGGTATGACATGCTATTTTCCTGTATAAGGAAAGATCGTCACGCGGAATCCTGTTGCCCGTCCACACTGATGGCAATGTAGCACCATACATGCGCACGCTAGGATGTCACATTCAACTGTCTCTCGCTAAGAGCGGTAGCGTAGGTTGAAGTGACGGGAAATTATTTAGGAGGCGATGGAGCCGTTAGTTGCGGACGTCAGCACCGTCGTATATAGGGGCAGGCGGTAACATGAGATATAGGTGTGTCTACACGAGTCAGCAATTTAATGTATAACAGCACGACGAGAAACAGGGAGGGGATGCAATGGCTGCAGTAATTTCGATATAAGTCTCCAGTAAAGTATGCGTTATTTTTGGCTGATAAATTATTCGCCAGAAAAAAAAACTGATATAGAACCTCGAATATAAAAACTGCCGTTGTAATCGACGGCATAAACATGAAAAAAAACTGAAGAGCTGGCGAAGCCGGAACTGACGGCAGAACTGGCCGAATGTTTCTCCTGTCTGGAAGGCTGACCCAAAAACTCCCTTCGTCGTGGGCATTCGTTTAATTGTTTTCGGCCAAAAGTTGGGCAGACAGACGTACGGACCGGAGGGATCTCCACGTGATGAATGCCTTTTCCGTTCCCTCTATAAAAATCACATGCGAGGGCTAGGCCTACATGGCAGGGTGGTGTAACAGTAAACCTCCGGTTTTATTGTGATCCGTAACCGTGCACTGAGCAATTAGATATGGTAGCGAAAACCAACGAATGCCCATAAGTGCCTGAAAGTGTACTTTAAACTTATACCTCCTACATGTTTCAACCAGTTCTGTGGCCGTCTTCAAGTAGGTGCGTTACAAAGGCTGGATACATAGAGATATAACAAACGTTTGTGAACCAGAGCACAGCATAAAGTACGGTATTAGGTTTCAGAAATAAGTGGTTTAAAATACATGTTAAAGCTTAAAATACCGATAAAAATTTTTGTTAATTTTTATAGACACATATACAAACTGGAATTCTCCTGAAGATGGGCATAATGATGCCCGAAACATGTTGAGAAATTGTTGAAAATAAACATCTAACTGTTGCATCTTGTTGGTTTTCTCTCTCACTTCACAATTTAATAAAAACATATTATCTTTATTGTAAAATTTAATATGTATTTTTAAACCACGTACTTTTTAGAACTTAGTATTTTACTTCTGTTCAGTAGTCCACGAACATTTGTAATATCTCGATGTACCCATTCTGTTTAACAAATCTCCCTGAGGATGTCTACATGTGTGGCCGAAACATGTAGGGGGTTTACTGTGTTTATAATATACTTTCATACACTTACGTGCATTTGTTAGTTTCGCTACTATATCTAGTAACCGTCCAGATCTGTGTCGGCTAGGTGCCAGGTTAGAATTTCGGTCGGCATGTGGGTTACCCAGATGGGAATATTTTGTGGTTATACTCCGTTTCTCCTGTTATTAGTAAGGACTGGAGGCCTACCTCGATTAGGATAGGGCCGGCTCCTTCCACATTCTTTCCAAGTAATTGTTTACCAATCTTCCCGACATAGACATATTTTGTGTTCCGAATCACTAATGGACAGCAAAATAAACTACAAAACTTAAAGGTAAAAGGTAAAGGTTACACCGTAACGTGCAATTTGAACAAGAGTGGGGGGTTGAGGTTTAGCTCTGTTCATGCGTAACCTAGATGCATGATGGGGGTTGGCCATTTTACCCTTGCGAAGGAGTCCCATTGCCCACTGTACAGGAGGAGGAATGGGCCCCAGGACCTGTCTGGACGGGTGTGGAGAAGAGAAAACCTCTTGACTCTATCGGGTTCTAACCCCGAACCGTCCAACCCGTAGCGAGTCGTTATTCCAACTACGAAAGCTAGGGATTACTATACGTGCTTTTGAATGCAGTGTTGGTCAAAAATTGATCACAACTTGGAAGACTAGCTTTATGTAAAAACATATTTGTATAAATGAATATTTCCGAAAAGTTACGTCCTACCGAAATGAAATTTAACGTATATAAACGTATATAGACAGTGTTTATGTGGTGGTCGACATGTATATTTATTGTAAGTTGTGTGTAATAACTCTCGAATAGCCGTACGTACTGGGCTATGTGGACCTCTTATTATGCCGTACTACTAACTGGCACGACTCCCAAGATACGTAACATGTATTTTTAGAAGTAGATGGGTCCCTGGATGGGGCTTCTTTCCTTATCGATATCATGCTGTGTGGTAACTAAAAGCTAAACGAATTAACTACACTAAATTAGATTATATACATGTAAGAGTAGTTGAGGTTAAGACTGGTAATTTGGATGGTATTCCAGTCACATGCGACAAAACTACGACAGTTGCTTCATCTCACTTTATTTGCCTTGGCTACCGTAAGAATTCAGAAGAAAATGAAGTAAAACAGCGACATAAAACACACTTCACTACCGAAACTTGTAGTTTGTTACAACGTTTAGGCTATTCAAGAGCGTTTTGCACAATAGTAGCTCCAGTCTTTATGTCTTTGACTATGAATTTAAGAAACAATTGCAATTTCAGATCTGAATGTCGTTTTTGCGTACACTGCAGGCTATAAAAGAAATGGAAATGCAACTAATAGAGAAGTAATTTTGAAAAAGGTGTTTTGGTTTTTTTTTTTTCAAATTATGAGACAACATGTGGCGGGTTACCGTAAAATTAAGAAAATAAAGCAACGACGCAAAAATTATGCTGCAACTCTAATTTTGTTAAGGCAGCTGTAGTAAGTTCACTGTCTTCGCGTAGATTCAAAGCGTAGAAGAATTAGCTGCATCAATATTTCAATTACAGCTAGGAAAGCAGGCACCCTTTTTAATGTGTATAAGATCGGTCTATGCCCGTAAAAGGTATCCGGACCCGTAATTGAATTACTGAACGAATTAATTTTGCGGTAGAGCAGTACTAGCCTGTGTTATACAAGTTTGTGAATACGAGCCATAGAGGCGTTAGTGTTGCCACAGTTTCCCTTATCTGCAACTAGGCGGCAGTCATCGTTGGGTCGATATAACCCACACCAACCCAACCCATTTTGCCACTTCCCAGCGCGCGCGCGTGCGCACACACTCGCCCGCGCGCGCGCACACACACACACACACACACGCACGTAACACACCTTTTTCCTTCTACTAACCTTCTTCCGCATTTTTCTTTCTATTTTTCTTGCTACTTTGCGTCTTGCTCTTCCGCCTACTTCTTTTTTACATTTCCTCAGTTGCTGTTCAAGAAAGGAAAAAGTTTCGTTGGAAGTAACGTGGGGAGTGTAGGAACATGCATACGTAACTGCAGTTTGCGCAGGTTTTCAACCTTGGAAAAGAAAACTCCTATCTATCTGTACACAGAATTTGGACTTCTCCATCCTCTTAATTTGTAACTGATTTTCTCCCTCACACAATATTTATACATTATATAGCTTAGTCATTATGAGATAATATTTGAGCTTAAATTTTATGTTAGACGTGATACATGAGGGTATATTAATTAAGCACCACGTCATGAAGACGTGCATGGCGTGAAGGTGTAGTTCCATCCACTCTTTATCTCACCGTTAGGTGGGTTCAGTGGTCAGAGTTCTTAGACTGGAAGAAGGTAAACAAAATAGATCTTAAGTACGTAAGGTGTGAAGCTGTAAGTTGTGTTCGACTGATTCGAGGTACGGCTCAGTGACCTGCTGTTTTAAGTACAGCGACGGACATTCGAATTACTTAACCAGTTGTTTTTTTTTCTTCTAGAAGAACTTTTGTTTTACGTAATTTGTGACTTTCCTCCAAAACACCCCAGCTGTAAAAAATTAAAGGAAAAGATAACAAAAGTCAGACACTTTGGCTTTTGCGATCCTTTCCTTTAATTTTTTACTTCAAACACTTCGGGATGGCAAACGTTAAGTTTAACATCCCAGCTGATTACACGGTTAAGGCAGACCCTACAGATTGGAGATTTTGCTGAGTATCAGCTGATGGCTGATGTTTTAAAGATTCTGGAAATGTAAAATGAATATTAGGGAAGAATTCAGGAGGAAAATTATTGGTAAATTTTAAGTAAAAATCTACTGAAGAAAACCACAAGGACCCCTATCGGGGTAAGTGGTTCTTGTTTCGAATTCAACGAAGGCGCCTCATTAATGCAAGCCAGACTCGCTGTTTATTGGTGCAGAGATATTTATTACGAAGGCGAACTTTAAAGGGAACTTTGTGGATAGACTGCCAGTCCTGTCTTTCAGCACACGTGTTTTTTGTTGCCATTCCAAAGCACTAAGGCGAAGAAACTGGTTGTCATGCAAGACTTGCATACTGGCGACTTGATTACGTTCTGGATTGCTTAAGGCTTCTCGCCATTTATTCATTCTTTTCACGTACCTCTGTTTCCACCCCACACTCCTTTCATTATATCTTTACGTAGCTCTAACAACACATACATTAATCGTAACTTGGTTTATTCTATTGTTTTCAATTAAACATGTGTATCTCATCTACAAAAGCGGATAATGCGAAAAGTTTGGGTGCGGAAACAGTTGAATTCATTGAAATATTCTTCTTTCTTTGGGCGTTGTCCACCATCTTTATTTTAATAGGGTAATACGTTATGAAGACCGAATTTGCTTCCGTCTTCACGTAAAGGAAAGCACCTAAACTGGTGGACCACTTACAAAGAGCTGTTCTTGGTCACTGGACAAAGTAGTTAAGTAAATTGGTTCCGTGCATCATAATTCAATATTAATAAAACTCCAACTAGATGCAACAGTATGCAGATATTTATTTACTGTAAAATCACTCTACATGTTTCGGGTGTCACAGCACCCATCATCAGGAGTACTAAAAACTGCAACTGCAGTCACAGTTTTTAGTACTCCTGATGATGGGTGCTGTGACACCCGAAACATGTAGAGTGATTTTACAGTAAATAAATATCTGCATACTGTTTCGTTAAGTAAACTTGTTAAGATATGCACTTGAGACCAGAATTTGTCCACGGTTAGGTACAGGAAAATGGCCTTTGCAAATTAAACAGGAGACTCATAAATAAAATATTTCTGTTTCTTACGGTATTAAAATTAAGACGATGGACAAAGTCCAGAGAAAGAAGATTCCTTGTCTAACTTATGTCGCCAGAGCCTTGTTCGTTTGGATACATCACGTGAATAAAACACAGAGGGACAGAATTGCTAAATTATTGAAGTGTTACAAAAAAAAACCGTAGTGAATATAAAACCTAGTAACACAACTGAAGAATAAACTGGACGATTGAGTTTTGAAAGAAGTGGATAAGTGACGTTCGACATTGGCTGCCATGTTTATCACATACGTAGCGATCTGTTTTTAACCCATAGCCGGGAGACAGTATTGATAGAGATACAGATAGTTTGACATATGTCACATCGGCTACGTAGTGTAACGATCTCAGAATTCACACGTCTTTGGTGCTGTTTTTACCGTTTATTTCTGAACTCCCGAAATTCGTGTTTTTTCTTTAGATAGAAAGGCCCAGTTTTATACTTCTATTTGTGAAATAACAGTGTAATCGCTAAAGCTACACGAAGGTAGAATAATCTTCGGGTTTGTCACCGATACTGTGAAATTTGGACATGGGCCATAATCACGAGCTAGTTTCGCGAACCTCCCTTTCTCAGAATTTATCTCACCAAGATGGAAATTAATGTTCATATTTTCTGTGCTTTATTCCAAGTGACTATTTTTCGAGGTAAAGTTTCTCTGTAGTTTCTCAGAATCCTACAAACGTTTGGGAGTATATTACTTTTTTCTTCTTCACGGTAGGAAAGATGACTTATCTACCCTGAAGATAAAATTAGCAGCTTCGTGTGAAAAGTTTGTACGTATGTACCAAAGAGTATGTCCTCACATTCGGGAGATCGTACTTGTAATATTCATCACCTGGAGAGCCTCAGACCTATTACCTATTTTTTTAAAGGGGTTTTCCCCGTCAGAATTCTCTATGCTTTCCTAATCTGCTTATTGTGCTAATAATTTATCCTCCAGTTGCAAAGGCCGTACATGGGATGACGAAAGTTTGTTTATCATGTATGAGTTTGCTGTCGAATTTACTCAATATATTTCGGAGCTCTGATTATTGCCAAATTGTGTCTATGCATTTCAACTGCAGCAGTGGAAAGGAAGACAGAAGGCTGAGCAGAGGTTGCACTGTCATGGACAACGGACGGAGGATTTTCAATTTCAGTGAGAAACTTGATGTATGAGTAGTAAGACTTTTGCCAAACCTTGAACTAATCAGCGGAAAAAGCTGCATCTTCTGAGTTATGATGTTGAGCAGGCACATACAGAATCAAGAAGACAAAGCGGCCTTTCTCTCTACTTCTCCACATTTTCTTCTACTGGGATTACGCGAATACCAAGAAATGGCGCTCGCAGACATCGGATGCCTAAGCCCTTTTCATTCCTGCAATTTATCCTCCTAGCGTCGTTCAGAATAATCGAAGTCATAAACTTTCCTTATTTTCCATTCGTACTACGTCTCCTGGCGTTTTCCTTTCCACGCTGCAGTTTATTTTTGTGGAGTGAAACCTGCCTGTAACGGAACTGCAACGAACCTAAATTGTTTTCTTTTGCAGGTAGGTTCTGTTTAACAGCGGTACTTCAAGTTTGTATCCTCGGAAATCCGGATCCTCTGGACTGTAAAGGATTTCCGCTAAACATGGGTTTCCGATTTTCCTAAGTTCCATTTAATGGCGGTTTCTCTGTGTGAGTCTTCCGCACACGTTCACGTTTTATAAGTACTTTCTTAAGCGTTTTATAATTAAGCAACAAGCTCATTAATTCAATGAGAGGGAGGACGATCTCGCCTAGAAAGTTGATAGTAGTTCAGAGTGTCAAGAAATTGGCCCCCTTGTGTCGAACCCAAACTTTATTTGAACCTACCGTAGGACATTGTCCTGAAACGGGGACTCCATTCCACATCAATCCCGATTCGTACTAAGGCACATTATAATACAGGGTTATTCGAAATGATTGTCGGGGTTTTAACAACTGCCACCTCGTTCTCCAGATGCAAACCCCTGTGATTTATTTCTATGTGGTTACGTTAAGAATCAGGTTTATGTTCCTCCTCTTCTCGCAAGTAACCCGGAGCTGAAGGTACGAATGAGAACCGCCATTGGAAACATCACCGCTGACATGGTACAAACGGTTTGGAACGAACTCGATTATCATGTTGATATTTGTAGAATCACAAAGGGTGCACATATAGAGCATCTGTAAGGTATGTAACAAAAACTTGGAGTGTTTTTCTATTAAATAAAAAATACATATAATCCTATCTCAAGTGTATTGTGTATGACAAGTTGTTAAAACTCCGACAATATTTTCGAATAACACTGTATTATGCTTGCGCCTATTGGTACATCTGTCAGAAGTTATCATAGGTTCAGTTTACACTATTAAAATTTTATGCCAATGTCTTCTGTCTATCGTGCATTCCCAGTCTCCTGCTTCTTGATTAGATCACTCTAAAAACATTTGGCGAAGAGTAAGAAGATAGGCAGCGAATGCAGAAAGTAACACTGTGGCGCTTTCGGGTAACTTTTGTTGCTGTGGAAAAGCAGTAGTAGATTCTGTGTTTTCCCATATTATCTCATAAACGGCACGATTTTCGCGGAAACATATATTGAACTTAAAATATATTTTGGTTTTCTGTACTACTTTTGTCTGAAACATTTCTAATTCTAAGAAGAATTTAGCAAGATGTTACCATAAATGTACGTACGTCGGTATCCATGTAACGTACCCATAATTATTGTCGGATTTTAATCAAACTTGAATTTTCTGGACAGATTTCTAGACAAATTCTCAAATACACAATTTTGTGAAAATACGTCAAGTGGGAGCCGAAATGTTCCATGCGTACAGACAGACGGAGAGACAAACATGACGTAGTTAAGAGTCAATTCTCGCAATTTTTCAAACGCGCCTAAAAATGATGGGGCCAATATATAATAAGTGTATGTAATTATAATTGTACTTCATATTAATTAATTACAGACTTTTTAATTGCATATGTAGCCACTACCACAATTTATCAGCAACACAGATTTTACCATACAACGGTCTACTGTATTTTGCAGTTTCAATAATTTTAATATTTTATAACTTTAGCAAACGCAATATCAAAGCATCTTGAAGATGGCGCAGAGGCACCGAAACATATAGGAGCGTTTGTAATAAAATTTAATATTTTAATATATATATATATATATGTGTGTGTATGTGTGTGTGTGTGTGTGTGTGTGTGTTTATGAATTTGTTGCTACAAATAATAAAAGGATTGTTGTGTTGGCAAGATAATACCAAGTATTTTCAGTTGTAATTGAATTATATAGCAGAACGAGACGCCAGAATTGAAGAAGCAGATCAGGCGAGTTGAATGTCGGAAAGAGGCTTTCTGTTTATTTCGTCCTTCAGTTTTGATAATTTTCTTACGTCCTCCATCGGCTTTTAAATCTTTAGTTTTTTAATACAATTTTATTTCCACTTTTATAATTATTTTATTAATTTTTTTTTGCCTTTCACTGTTGTTTTCTTAATATTTTTATCTTATATTTCTACGTTCTTTTCCCCTTATCCTTTCTATTATTCATTTTTGTCTTCCTCATTTTCGTGTTTTCTTTTCTTTCTTTCTCCTGGTATGTAGAACATGTATGCACGTTATGTGTTTGTCACTTCACGGAATGATACCAACCGTGTGTCCACGCTGAGCTAGTGCTTGTTTCTTGTGGAGGTAATAAGGCAGAAGACGCTCAATCTGTCAAGACGTATACTGCATGGCTCTGGGTATCAGCAGTGAATTCCCTAGGATTTTTCCGCACTAAGCCTTTCACATTTGTATCAATGGACGATGATTTCTCTTTTATGCATTACATGGTCTCGATGTAAGTTTTCTAAGCTTTACAAGAGCTTATGAAGCATACTGAAACAGACTATGTATCATATGAGTTAGTGCAGAATCTTAAACAGGGATTTTCCACTCAGATTTGATAAACATTTCACATATGCACATCCAAACTGCCTAATCTCACCAATAAGAAACAGTCATTGTGGGCTTTGTGTTTAAAAATGTTAAAAAACAAGACGGTTTTTTGGAATTTGCCTGAATGTGCTGAAAATAGAAAAAAAACGTAGTTAGCGGATTGTTTGAGGCGCATTGCCAAGATTGGGCTAGGACGGGATCTCCTTTTTTCGTCGTATTCCTCCGGATCTCCTTTTTTCGTCGTATTCCTCCGGATCTCCTTTCTTCGTCTTATTCCTCCCTAAATCGAAGAAAATGGTAGCGTCATCCACACAAATAAACGACAGCCACTACCCTTCTTATCTCGACGGATTTATCACTGGCAGGTACCCTTAAACGCGTCGCTTAATTATGCATCAAGCTACTAGTTTATTCGGCATCGTAAAACATTCAGTTAACCATATATACGACCAATAACCGAATATCCTTGTCATTTAGATTCTGTTTGAGAAAGGATTATACATGTTATAATTATAGAAAATTAATTTTTCAATATTAACTGTTTTAAACTTTATTAATATTGTAAATAAGCATGCTTAAACTTTATTGAAACTTTGAATACTTAACGTTGACTTTTGTGCTTTCAGACTCGGCTGATGATGCTTCATCGCGGGAATATCTAAGTAAGTATTATATTGTCTTTTGTGTTACTTGCGCGGCATGTGTGCGCACTGTGTTAGTTGTCGGTGTATCTGCAAACTTTTATTATGTTATTTATTAATATATGGCTTATTTAACGAAGATGTGCATATATTCGACTTTGTTGCATTGATGGTTCAATAACTGACGAATAATGAATCGGGGGACTTTATGTAAGAATACAGTCATGGCCTGTTTTGAATTATTAAAGCGTTCTTCGCCAGGGGGGACTAAGAGAACTCTTAATATCTTAGTATAATCCGTATGTCGGCCGACAGTCGAGCTGTGTTTCTCTCAAATGTGAAGGAAGAGGCTTTTGTTGCCTGAGCCAACTCCGTCAATAGACCTTCGCTTACATGCGTCTTGTTGGCTGTTGTCATTAGAGGTCTGTTTGTAAATTGACTAAAATAACATTTTTAAGCTGGAGTAGGAATCAAACATAATTATATATATATATATATATCAATAAATGCATAGAATTGGTTTACAAACTGTATATAGGTTTTCAAAAACTACCTCATGTTTCGGCGCCGAGGCGCCATCGTCAGGAAGTCTAAAATAAGAAGGAGGACCAGAACCAATACATCAGTCTAGAAACACAGTGTCAAATATTGAGATATTTAAAATATTGAAATTATAAAATTTTAAAAATAAGTTGTCAAATTACAACTTTGTGGACATTATGGTTATCCTAATCCTGACGAATTCGTGATGAGTCCAGTGTTTGTTTATATTTTGTGCAGTGCATGCATGCAAACATTCCATTCTGTGCGATCCCAGAGGAACTGCTCCTATAAATATGTTCACAATTTCGAAAATAATGTATTGAAAGATGATATTTCTTTTCTTATCGGCATTCATATTTTGAAACTCTTGGAAAAGTTCCATTGATCAGCATGTAGTAGGCCTATGTCAGCCGGAGGGTCAACGGCCGTGAGCTGTGGGGTGGACAATTTTTACACGAGTGTGAATGTTGTATCAATGTAACAGCTAATATTTAAACACGAATCAATGGATCGATGTCGACGTAGGATTAGGCAACTCTGTGTGTATCTCGTACATCGAGCAGGCTGGAATAGAGTAAGCATAAAAACACGCTGTTCATTCTCTTACGTGTTATTCCTAGAACATTTCAGCACAAAATACGATGGTCATTAGGAGTTCTACTTTTTACTGCGAAGTTCACGAACATGCAACACACACACACACACACACACACACACACA
>Ga0131853_10016542_pt1 | contig 13451 bp, 6 predicted proteins | sample TergutLab28metaG_FD_92764 | JGI IMG/M metagenome (GOLD analysis project Ga0131853, IMG submission 92764) | Labiotermes labralis P1 segment gut microbial communities from Petit-Saut dam, French Guiana - Lab288 P1 (version 2) (version 2) | ecosystem: Host-associated > Arthropoda: Insects >... | reverse complement strand
CCCCCGGAAAATCTCTCGACTTTCATTGCACTTTATGTAGCATTTACATTTTTTGTTAGTACAACACCATCGTTCCATTTTTTCAGCAAAAAGTTTTTGGAAACGGAACTTGAAGACTTTAATGTCAACAGCTTTCCCTTTTTCAATATGTATCACTTTAGCAACTTTCACTGGTTCCATCTTCACTCCAGCAGCGTGGGACACAACTGGTACACAACTGTCATAGCTCAAAACTGACCGCGGGACGCAACTAATACTCTGACCCTCGACAGCCTAGTACACAAGTGTTATACCTGAAAAGTGATCGCGGGACGCAACTAGTAAATCCCGCCTACTGCATGTGAGGCTGCAGTATGTAACGTGCAGTCCGGATACCAACTCAGCATTTGGTCCAGTACCCAATGAAACCACGGAACACTTTCTTCGAATTGGCCAACTGGTCCTTAAAACTTAAAGAATAACGTGCAAGACCTTTTCTGTTCGTTGCTCCGTGACGTCAGAAGACCACTGTTATGTTTGAAAGTTCCCATGCTTCGCCCGCTTGTCCTTCTGATAAGGGTAATATACAGACGACGATCGGTATGGAACATTGGTGAAATGATAATGGAAGGGCAAAACAGACGTACTCGAGTAAAGCCTGTCCCACTTCAGGCTGCCAAAACGACGTCTCCATTGGTAGACTGCGTTTGAAATGTGATGGCACACGCGCAGAAACCAGATTTTGTCTTTCGGGGAAACGGACGAGTCCATTTAAATCGGCAGGGGCGTAGATGGGTGGATGGTATTAGGATGGATCTGCAGGAGGTGGGATGTGGGTATATGGACTGTACTGGGCTGGCCCAGTGGCGGACGCTTGTGAGTGCGGTAATGAACCTTCGGGTTCCGTGAAATGCGGGGAATTTCTTGACTAGCTGCAAACCAGTTAGCTTCTCAAGAAGGACTCTGCACCATTGAGTAAGTAACGGGCGTCAGTTCAGTCGACTACTGGCAGCCGAGGTGTGCGCATCAGCGGTAGTAATGCTGGATACACCATGATCGGCGGTGGTGTGAAGGGTACTGGCTACTCATTCCATTCGCCAGTTTCCCCTTCACTTCCCCTCCCGTGCGTCACCGTGTGCCATCACGTTCCAACTGGACTCTACGACAATGCCAGCAGACGTTGAATGACATCTCAACACGGCATGCTGTGGGGCTATATAGGGTCCATGGCCATGCTGGAGTGAGAGGGAATGAAACTGCCGACAAACTCGCAAGGTGTGGCTCCGCTCAGCGGTTCGTTGGACCTGAGCCTTTCTTGGGGGTTTTTAGGCAGAATATAAGAATGAAGTTGAATCGCTGGATGGGGAAGCAACAGCTGGCATTGTGGCGTGGCACCTGTAATACGCAGAGACAGGCTCGAGGATTGATCTCGGGTCCGGATCGGGCTACAGGGGCCCGGCTATTGACCTTTCATAGGACCCAAACCAAGGTTGTTATTGGCCTACTTACGGTATATAACACCTTGAGGAGACATTTATGCATAATGGGGCTAGGTAATAACCCCACTGTAGGAAATGTGGTACTGGGGAGGAGACCTCAGTCCACATTTTATGTGAGTGTGAGGCCCTGGCCTCACTCAGGCACACTTACCCGGGTTCCTTCTTTTTGCACCCGGAAGACATTAAGAAACTAGGTACGGGGGCCATTTGGAGCTTTGGCAAAGGAACAGGGCTCCTTTAACCTAGTTTAGAATGCGGGGCACAAAGGGCCTGTCTTAAGGCCTAGATGCATCGGGCCCGAAAGGGCTCGAACCCATATATTACTATTCTATTCTATTCTAAAGCCTGTTCCAGCGTCATTTGTTGCACCAAAGTACCCGCACGAACCGACCCGGGAAAGAACCCAGTCCCCGGCCACAAAATTTACAGGCCGGCGACTAAATGCTTGAGCCACGGCACGGCCTTTGAGCTTATCTCACCCATCCAAGGTTTAAGACTTCAGTTTCATGTCTCACAGCAAACATACTGCGTACACATTACAAAGACCAGCCAGTTAAGGGCGTAGAGGAAAAAAAAATCACTGTTTACTGTGCGATTCATGAAACACATAAAGGCACTGAACAGCAAAGGGCACAGTTTCTGAATACAAATGCAGGCGCTATACACAATTACGACTGAGCTTTGTGCGGCTGACATAAGCAGCATTTAGGCCATTCAATTGCTGCCCATCCTGAATAACGTGTGTGAAATTAAAGCGATTACTTTCACCCAAAACGGCGCGGAGTTGCTCGGAATTAGAAAGGCGAGACGAACTTGTGGCAGCGAATGCCCAACCGACCGACCGCAGCGCATCCTTGTGCCAGGTCGTGGCAACGCATACCGTTCTCTTTTGTTTACACATTGCGACTGTCGGGCTGGACTTGTGTTCAGAATGGAATGCACCTCAACTGAGCGCCATATCCTTCAGGCAAGAACCACTAATGAACTACTCGAAGGGTGTAAAACTGCAAAACAGCGAAGTTAGGAGCTCACATAAAATAAACACATGTTAAAAGTGCCCTTTCTTGGAGAGGGGTTCCGCCATGTTCCCAACGAAGAGGTGCACAGAATGCCTGTTAGTTTCGCAAGAAGGAAACAATTCTACCCGCCAATAAAGAAGGCTTTCAATGAAATTTCATTTTTGGGGGGGGGGGGTGTTATTAAAATGTTACAACAACCTAATTTTTGGACAAAATCGGACAATGGTAAAGGACACTTCACATAAAGAGATGTACATGTTTCTGCTCGCATTTCGATGCAACTCGCTTAATAACGTATGCAAAAAAAAAAAAAGCTAAACAAGTTTCGGACGAAAGCTGTCGAGAGAAATAAAACACGCGTTTTATTTATATTACAAAAATTTCTTTATACTTGAGGTGTTCGAAAATATCAGACAAAACGAAGCAAACGCGGAAGAATACCCTAACGTGTTAGAAATTAACTGCACTGGAATAACGAAAGTGCTTATTTATTATGCGTCTTATTGAGTAACGTATTACTCACCGCCGCGACGAATTAAGTGTGAATTTCTACTGCATTCTATGCCTGCAGTCAATGGCGGGACAGCTGAAGGCTTTCAGAAAGTGAAAATTATTTATGAGTTCTTTGACACGTCTAATCTAAGGCCCCTGCTGTCTAGGGCAGTGTCACGGCGCGAGCGGCTAGTCCCTGGTCTCTGACCTCGGAAGCACGGGTTCGATCCCGGCCAGTCCACGTGGAATTTGTGGTGGATAGAGTAACACTGAGACAGATTTCTGGAGAATGCTTGTTTCCTTGTTGGCATCATTCCACCAACGCTCCTTGTAATCATATTTCATTCACCTACCACCGAACACTGTCAGACTAAACACTCCTATCTCTCTCTCACTCTATCTCAGGCAATTCTAACCCGATCGATGTTCGAAGTCGCTGGAAGCTAATCCTGGGCAATGTAACTTAACGATGTACCTGAAAAAGATCTACACAGAGGCATGAAGAGGTACTAAGTTCGGCGTTCACTATTTTCACGCCGGCAACCTTCTTTCACGGAAATGCGACCCTGCTGTGCAGGTTCAAGAACTGTAGCAGAACATTCTGACGTGCTGCTGGATTGACACTGGGCCTTGCGCTACGTTTATGAAATAAAATCCGCGGTGGGCCAAACGTGGCGTTACATTAACAGAATCTCAAGCTTCTGGCTCGGAATTACACCCGTTGGTATTCACGCTGTACCAATTTCGTTACGCCCCCACATTTACAAAAGTACCGTCACTTCCATCCGATTCAGATAGCGAGATATCGACAGACGGTCGTGACGTAACAGTATCGAGCCTACTAAACTGACGAAAGAAGACGGCAGATGTTTGTTCCTAGTTCTTAGGGTGTTAAAATATTAGGCAAAAAAAATGCCTTGTCCCATAGGGGTAACTTGGCTTGTAATAATGGGGGGAGGGGGGAAGGGGGAGGGGGAAGAAGTCGACCATGGGTATTAGAACTTTAATTTAAGAAGGATTCCAGTTAGAAAGATGGGGAAGATTAATTCGAACCAGTCTTTGATATACAATGACTGCAGGCACAGGGCAGAGTGAATTTACAGTGGCTGTCTTCCTTTGTAAACGAGTGACTGAGACGCCTCTATTCTGCGTAACGTAGGACGCGGGTTTTCCATTTTGTCTGTCTTTACACCACCAAAATAATTGTCTAGAAAATATTTCTACTTTTTATTTGTCCCTCTTCAACAATGTTGCCAAGAAAACTATTCTTATGCTGAAAAAATAATGGAGGGACTTTTCCTCCACCCCTGCATCTCCTCAACTGACGCCTATGCCTGTACCGCCCCAAATCCTTTTCTGTGTCCCCATCTTCTTCCGTTTACTCGTCCATGCCCCCTTCAACCACTTTTCCTCAACCATCCTATTGCTATATTCAGCGACACAGATTAGTGTACCATGAGATGCGAAGATGATCGTGAATGAAGACGAGGCGAGGTTTGAGGGAAGGCGGATGTGGTGTGTCCTGTAGTTCGCATGGAGACACCGCAAAGTGTATTTTGGACCTCGCGGCCCACTTCAGCTTCGCACGTAACTAAAGTTCCAATCAAAGTGTACACACGATGGCTCAGCGACTTTCACGGACTTCACTTATAAAATCGGGGTTCAATCCCAGAGCTTTCATTAATATTTCCGTCTGTATTTTTAGGATGCAACACTCTCAACTTCATAGTCTGGGACCCGAAAGCATACCCTGGGTCCTCATTCACTTTGCGCCGTTCCTGTGCCCAGCTTGTGAAGCATGAAGTTCCATCTAAATAATACACAAACATTTACTTCCTACCTCACAGTAAACACACTGTATCTACAATACAAAGACCAAAGGAACATGCTGTCTGTGCAAGTAATGACTTTTTTAATGTGAGAATTACGTGACAACACATAATTACATTGCCTAGGAGAAATGCACAGGACAGCAGTGGTACATATATTTACCACTGTTATTTACACAACGCAGACACTGTTAGTGCCCTTTCCAGCTGTCCAGAAAGCGACCTGTCATGAACAAACATCTGTCAAATACATTGCCTTTTGGTCCGTGACAAGCAGTCCGGTAGCCAAATAGGTCTACACATTTTTCAAAGAAACCTACTGCTTCCACCTTCAAATCAGATCGCACGGCGTCTGTGACATTAACATTTGCTGCCGGAAGAAACTAAAATTCCGACACTTAGGAACTTTTTCCAGGCGGCCAGTTCCAAATATGGCATGAAATCTGCTATCTGACTTTGGGGATGACGTAAAGGTAAAGCAATCCCTGTGCAGGCATGGACAGGCCCCGAGGGTTCCAAAAGGTTCAGGATCCCACATTTTAAGACAGTCGTTACATGAAGGTGGTAAGTTTGCCAGCCCTACGCACCGGCTGCCTTTACCCCCACCCCCGGGAAATAATCCTGGTACTCAGTTTTGTTAGAGGCTCAGTCCACCGCATGGACATAGTGCGGCCGGAAGGATTATGTCAATGAAAAATTCTAATGACACCATCGGGAATCGAACCCGCGACCTTCCGGCTCGTAAAGCAGTGCCCCCTGCCTTTGGGGGTGAAAGGAGAGCAATCACACAGTAGGACAGCGACTGTTACACTACGGAAGTCCATGTTGAATGACACTAAGGCTATTAAAGCAAGAATAGGCGGCACATATAGCACGAATGGAGGAATGAGGTAGAGGCCTGCGTAAGGATACATCAATGACCGACTAAATCTTGGCTGATTTAGGGACTGCGCCAGTTACATGGCGATCAGTGGTGGGGTGATGAAGAGCAAACTGTCAGAGAACTCACCCATGTCCAACGCCCAGTCGAAACACAGCAGTTGATTGTATTATTTTCAACTACATGTTTCGGCCTACAAGGCCACTGTCAGGTGGAGCGCAGTAGTAAAATAATATACCTACACAGTTTATATGGAATCGAGATCTCGAAACCTCATTGCGTTGCAACTATGTAACTTTCTTTAAAAAAATTCTTGTACTTATGGATTTGGGGGTCAAAAGATGCTGGTTGAATACCGAATTGGAAAGCATGTGGAGTGGCGGCGGCCAATTTTAAAGCAACAGCGCCGCACATGCCTGGAGAAACTGAGAAACATCGCGAAGAACCTCACTAAATGCTACTCGGGTAGAGACTCGAACCCCAGACTTCATCGATACGTTCTGTGTCAAGCATGAATGGGCCTCGGACCCTCTTATGGCAAAGGACCACACCAGTTATTGTGTGTTGGTTCGCTTGCCACACTGGGGAAGGGACGACGACGTAAGTTTCAATCCATCCGTCTAAATTATTGTTTAATTTTTATAGCACATACATACATAAATTACAAATGTGGCCGCGGGTGTAGACCCACGATACAGACTCTTATTGGAGCGGTGTGAGATGTGCTGGCTCTAGTAGCGTGCATTTGCGAACGCGGCACACGGGGCACTCTGACCGAGGGTTGACCCCCGTCGCCTGACGCGAAAGCCAAGGGCGACAAGAGGCCAGCAGGCCAGTCGAGACCATCGCTAGATGATGGCCAATTCGACTAAACGAATCGCGTTCGGCGCTATCAGCCGAGCAACTTTCGGATGCCCTGACTGACGTTTTCCCGTGATTTTTCCTAAGTTGTAACGCAAATACAATGCAAAGTTGGGGCACGGCCCGCACTCCCCTCCCACAGGCGCGGCGGCTCACCAATGCATCTGACAATAGTCGTATAACTTCAGCTTGCGACGGCGCCAGTCTGGGTTCAAAATCCAGACATCCAACCAACTAAACATATCGAAATTTAGTGTTACCTAAGCACTAGTCTTGGTAAGTACAGTCAAGGCCTTCAGCCTGACTTACAGTCGTTAGTGTAAGCGAAGCGCAAGTCGACGTCCCTCAGCACTTTGGCTTGGCTTGGCTGGCGCACGGGACTTGAGAAAACAACAGCGACCAAGCAAGCCGATGCCTGCAGCTGATCGCCTCTACCGAGCCGCGGCCTCAGTTCGTGCACTATGTGCCTATTATGCACAATACACAGCTCGTTACCACGGTTACGGCACGTAGCCAGCAACAGAACTGACAAACATTCGGTCCATCTCATATTAAACTGTTTTAATTTATTTGCAAAGCATCAGCCTACAAGGCCGTCATGTTAGCACCCTGCTGTTCCAAACAATTAGTGCTCGTAACAGCGGTCTCAAATCGTTTACGAACGAGCAGATTAAATTGGGGAATATCGGCTGATTCCCCGCGTATTCAATTGCATATGAAGCCAGGGGAATGAGCACCCACAGCTACCCAACCAAGATCCAAGTCTCAAAATCCACTCAGGCCACAGCAACTTTGAAGAGAGCGGATAAACCACAGTCGCCGACCGCGGTGCACCGAAACATTGTCACGTCAGTGAAGACAACTAAGACCCAGCGTGGTGTTCATCTAGAAGAAAATAGGCTTTCGGACCGCTTTCGGTCGCATCATGTCCCAGACGCGTACCGTTTCGCCGAACACAGCTGTGGGGGCCAACCCTCGCGTGACACTAATGCATCAGGACTGTCCGGCTTCAAATCCTTAATACATAGTATTTCAGTACAGCTGTAGTACCGAACTGGCATATAACATTCCACCCGACACTTTGACGGCTGCTCAGAAATTACCTTCATCATGTATAAACACAGATATACTGTTCTGTTGATTCTGCATATACATCAAGCTCTTGTTTTACGACCTACTTTTGTTCCTGGAAAAGGAGGGGTAAATAAAAATGATATCCCGGCAAGAAATAATGAAATATTCAGGGGTTAGCGTAATAATGCGCAGCCAGCCAAAGGGCGCTAACCTTTTAAAACCTAAGACTTACTTTATGTACCACCAGCTAGAACATTCAGAAATTCTGTGTTCTGCCCACACGGACTGGGACTTTACATCAAACAGATACAGTTTCGTCCTTAAAGGGGTAAACCGAAAATGCGAGGATGTCAACCCTTTGGCCCTGTAGCTGGACATTTAAATTTCAACACACCATTTATGTAAAAATATGAATATTTTATAAACCAAAAAAAGGTAATATTAAGAAATACACGACATTTTGTGCAGGAATAAACGGAGATGGTGCGAGTATAAAAAGTCATTGAATATATTTGTTGACTAAATATATAAAGAGCATTGTCTGAAGAGTAGTAGTTCGTCTATCCTATATATAGCACGCATGGTGCCTAAATGTTAAGAAGTTGTGTTTACTGGCAACTGGCGTTAAAGGAAAAGGGGGTAGAACAAGGTCTACGAGTACTGTCTGAACGTGTCACACCTATCACAGATCATCAGTCATAACACACAATAGCATGTATCATACTTGATGTTTTGTACATATTTATTAATGTGGCTGTCACTCTGAAGTTACTGTAACGTCTTGACCTGAAAGTGGGGTCGAAACACGCAGTCAAAACTTAAATGTTCAACACAGAAAGTTGGTTGTGATGACATCAAACTACAGTGTCGCATTCCATACAACAGTTGGTACACACACAACGGGGCGCCGTGCCCCAAAATAATGTCAGGGTTAAACCTGTCGGTTTCAGAACGTGACGAAATAAGAGATCCGAAAGATCGTGAGTTCAGTTCTAGGTAACAGTGACATAGCGACAGTCAATGGGAGTGGCGAATTTGAATTTCCGAAATTGTAATACAAAAAGATATAATTTAAGTCACTGTATCTATAGCATTTGCATCATTTATAGTAATCACAAGAAAGTACTTCGCACAGCCGCCACCTTGTGTTATTTTCAAATTTCGTACAATACAATAAAAGATCTGTCTACAATTCAAATGGCATTACCACCTCAGACATTCGCCGGCCTCCTATTGTCTGCGACAATTTTTTCATGTCCTACATCACGGAATACGGACGGACACTCAGATTCGACACTTCTGAATCTCACAACATCGCAAAGTGACGGAGAAGCAACTATATAAGCTTGTTCCTTGTTCCATAACGACTGTTTGCTCTGGAATAAAACGCGATGATGTAAAATTTGGCACCATTAGAGCCCAAAGCTGAATTCAAACTTTGAACCAACTCAAAAGTTTTGATCACAGCCGCTTGCCAACAGCCAGTGAGACAGAAGGTCACATTCTGCGGCGCAGGACAATCAGGATAGTTCTGTCAGCACAGTGAAGAGGCCACGGAATGTAAGACCGGGGGACTGGAGTTCGATTGCTGGGACGACAGAGATGTTTCTGTTCTACATCACCCCTCCATCCGGTCTCTACTAGACAATGTGTGTCGGTGTCTGGTTAATTACTTCCAGTCAGTAACGAGGCCAAGAATGCGTGAAGCGATTACTCTGCCAACGCAAACGTCTCCACAGTACGGCGCTTAATGACGTACTGGGAAAGTTGTACTGTGTGAGGAACTGGTAACTGGAAAAGTGTAATCATGCAGGCAAGTTGAACTACTGAGAAAATGGAGTAATTAAAGACACAAATTAAGACGGAAACGAATTTAACAAGAACGAAACAGAGACGGAAAAAGAACGAGATAAAATTAGAAATAAAGCAAGAAACAGAGAAAGTTACGAAAGGAAAGGAAGAATGAATGATATCCGGCAGAGCTACTTCGCCTTGGCCATATAACTAAATTTGTGAACCAAGGAGCTGCACACACGTTCATATGAAAGGCAAATTGCTGAGTTTCCGTTCACTTCTCTTTCTTTCGGAGGGTGTGGACACAACAAGCGCATCCAGAGAGAGGTGAAAGTGCGGGCGTGCAGCGATGACGCGGGGCTATAAAACAGGCGCGAGGGCTCCAGTGAGCATCCACTGTCCCGCAGCTCAACACCAGCAAAGCAGCAGCACCATGACACTCTCAGTAAGTACAACACTGCTGTGTGCTTCCCACATACCATACGAACGGCCCTATAGGCTGAAGTCTCCTATTAGACGTATGTAAACACACAGGCAGGACATGCAGCACGCGTGGCGTAGATGAAAAAAAAGTACAGTCACCCTATACACGGAACTCACTACAAATACAGGAACGATGTTCATCAGGGATCGAAGATAAATTAGATGTTCGTATACAAAGAAAAACTACAGCCCAGCAACATACAGCTTTTTAACACCACTTAATGAAAATGCCGCAATACGTATTGTTGTTTGTTTTTTCAATATATTGTACTTTCAACAATACTACTTCAATCGCAGTTTGTGAAACCCACATGTTTTACATTAGCTGCAAGAATACTGTAATATAATATGGACTACTTTTTTATGTATCATACTGTAGTAAGCTGTAAATCTTGTTGTAAAGCTCCCTGAGGACGGCGTGACCTTGAAACACGTAGCAGCGATACAAGACTGTGTTTCTGTATATCTAAGGTGCATATTATGGTGCCAAAATTAACAATTTATTTCGTACAATACTTCTTTTGGAAAATCAGAAGACGTATCTTGGAATACAAAGCTGCAAACGGGAGGATAATATTAAAATGGGCCTTCAATAAATGGGCAGTGTCTCGTCAAACAGAGTCCCGTAGATTACAGTACGAATTGGTGGCGGGCCACTGTGCGTGTATCCAGTAACGAAACAGCTGAGTGCTACACGTTTCTGAAGGATTCTGTTCTGTGCAGTCAACCGCAAATGCCTTATTCCAGACTTGAAGTGCGCTGTTTTCTATAAAGGCAGCTAACGCTCCATTGCACTGGAACAAGCGTCAGGGCTGCAACAGAACATCATAAAATCGTTCGTGTGCGAGATATAACAGCTTTGGTCGATCATTTAAACAGAGTCAGCGACTGCAACGTAGCCATGAACCCCCCCCAAAAAAAATATATCTTCCAGCATTCACTCAGTATCTTATATCATTGCTCGGTACCTTTATAAGTCTTTCCTTGTTACGCACGTGGCATCTCATGCAGAAGCGAAGGCCGATTCGGTTTGCATTACTCTAGAAATGACATTGCTGACAGAAACTCATTCCGCCATCTGTCCATATGAACAGCTAACAACATTGGGATCTTCGAGAACATAAATTATACGTTCGCACAGATATACCGACAGAAGGGTCTTAGGCAAATCGAGGCATAACCAATGTTAGCGTCGGTGGCGAGCGTGGCGAATGGGCGTAGCGTTTACAGCCAGGATACATGATAGGCAACTCTGAACTGTGTCACAGGTGGCCTTCGTCCTCGCCATCTTGGCTGCTACGGCGTACGCTGAAACAGTTGAGTATCAGCACGCGATCGAGAAACGTGGCATCAGCGGCTATGGAGGTGGCGAGTGGACCAGTGGGGGTGGCGATGATGGTGGCTATGGGGGTCACGAGGAGCAGGAGGTGAAGGTCATCAAGATTCCGGTGCCAAAGGCGGTGCCTGTGCCAGTGCAACATCCTGTGCCCGTGCCTGTGCCACAGCCATACCCGATACACATCAGGGTAAGCTTACACTTTGTCTAAGTCTCTCCCAAGCCTCAAGGTCACATAGAAAGTACACACATATTCAGTTCCTACCTCACAGTAAACACAACGCGCCTGCAAGATAAACACCGACCTTCTGAATGCTGTTAAGGGTCATACTAGATGTTTACCGTAAGGAACACATGAAACATTTAACACTGCCATAAAACCCGCTGACAAAACAGAGTTTTAAGTATTTAATGATGCGACATGTTTCGACCTTATTAGCAGGTCATCATCAGACTAAATACATTCAGCATAACTTCACCCTATAACAGGCTACGAAGGCCCAGAAGGGGAGTAGAGGTATAGCTACACTCATTCTTTAACCTCGGCGCCAGATGGAGATGGGTGGTAAACGCCACGCCCCGGACGCTTTACCCATTAGAAAAACTCGGAACCCCTTGTATAGGAGGCCGGGTGGGCCCCAGTGCCGGTCTGGACAGGTGCGGAAAATCTCGCTCCCACCGGGATTCGATCCCCGGATCGTCCAGCCCGTAACGAGTCGCTATACCGACTGAGCTATCTCGGCCCACATATTCAGCATAAGGCACAAGAGAACTGCACAAAACGCTTTACTTTTTGAGCTGAGATTTCAATTTTACAAAACGATCTCCACGTTTGATTATACTTAATGGAGTAAAACAACAATTAAAATAACAATAATGGCAACGAAATGGCAAGGAGACTGAGACAGTCTGTTTAATTCCACATTCCATGGGGTTTTGTGTTTTTATCCCGGTGGTAAGAGGTATTATCTATATTAGGGATAGGTTAAGCCGTCGTGAAGCGTCCAGTAGCTACTAGTAGGGACATTACACACACACACACACACACACACACATATATATATATATATATATATATATATATACGAATTTTAAACTCCTGATGATGGACAGGGAACTGTTCGAAACATGTAGAGTTTTATTCCGAAAATAAATTTGAGAAATTAGCGCATGTTACTTACTTACTCCATGGTGCAGAGTCGTTTTTTAGAAGCTAACTGGTTTGCAGCTAGTCAAGAAATTCCCCGCATTTCACGGAACCCGAAGGTTCATTACCGCACTCACTAGTAGGTTTTAATATATGAATAAGAATATAAGAATAATATATACATGATTAATATACGTGTATAATATATAATACGTAGGTGGGTGGAATGCAGAGCTTTGTATTTGTTAAAGCCGATGGTGTATATCGTTACCACTGGGATTTAAAGGGTTAACCATGAGAATGTTGTAGGGTTCAGTAGCATTTTATGCGACTTACACACACTGGGATATAAACAGTATTAATAAAGTCTGGCCTTACGGCGAATTTTGAGATAATGCGAATCTAATAAAAATTAAAAACAAAACGTTATTAAACTAACTTTTATTATTCTGCCTTTCTTATTCCGACCTCTTTGTACCTACTCACTGAAGGTGCAGTGGGTTATTGTCGCACCCGCATCACAATGACACACAGTCGGTAGGACTCCTCTGGACGAGGGATCAGCTCCTCGCACAGCCCTCTACCTGACCCAACTCACAGCACTCACAACAGACAGACATCCATGTTCCCGGCGGGATTCGGACCCACAATTCCAGCAGGCCTTAGACCGCGCGGCCACTGGCGTCGGCTACTCTTATCTATGTACACACTTTCCTTTAAAAAATGTTCAAAAGAGAAAATTCGCTTCCCCTACACTTTACAGTCATTCCTACCGGAAAACTAATCGCAAATTATACGAGGTCTTCAGGAAGGAATGGGCCGGGTAGCTCAGTCGGTATAGCTTTGAGCTACGGGCTGGACGGTCCGGGATCGAATACCGGTGGGGACGAGATTTTCCGCCCGTCCAGACCGGCCCTGGGGCCCACACAACCTCTTGTAAAATGGGTACCGGATCTTTCCCGGGGGTAAAGTGCGGCCGGGGCGTGCTGCTGACCACTCACCCCCTTCTAGTGCCGCGGTCATGGAAGAGTAGAGCTATACCTCTACCCACCCTCTGG
>Ga0131853_10016541_pt1 | contig 13451 bp, 7 predicted proteins | sample TergutLab28metaG_FD_92764 | JGI IMG/M metagenome (GOLD analysis project Ga0131853, IMG submission 92764) | Labiotermes labralis P1 segment gut microbial communities from Petit-Saut dam, French Guiana - Lab288 P1 (version 2) (version 2) | ecosystem: Host-associated > Arthropoda: Insects >... | reverse complement strand
GGGCCCCCGGGGCGGGCCCCACACAAAGGGCAAAAAAAAACCTCTCTTCCCCCCCCCCCCCCCCCCCCCCCGCCGCCCCCCCACCCGCCCTTTTTTTGGGGGGGGGGGGGGGGTGGGGGGGGGGGGGGGGGGGGGGGGGAGCGGTAAAGCGACCAAGCGTGTAGTTAACTCTTCACCACCATCTGCTGTTCAAATTTGGGAATAAGTAGAGCTATTTCCCTACTGCCTATATATGCCTTCATGACGTGAAAAGGGACAATTTTACCTGTTATGGGCGCCATGCTAGATGACGGAACAGTGATGTCCTGTCGTTAGCGATATTTATTGACATTTTAAAATTTGTTTTTTTTTGTATTCCTTTTTTGGAAGTTTATCAAGATGCAACAGACAGCTTATTCTTCTGGGGCGTGATGCTTTGTCTTTGGGTGAGTAGCTGCCGATTCTTCGAAGCACGCAGTTTCTGTTTCTTCAGAACGAAGCAGTTCAGGACTAAGAATTACGCCTATAAATCTGTTTGTTGTTTAATAAGTATCCACTCTTTGTCTTCTTTCATAAAAACGTTTGCATTTAAATTCCTCTGGCCATAATATCGATACGGCGTGAAATGAAAAGTCGACGTTTCGAAAGCAGAAACACGTCTACCGCAAATATGGATCTATATTCCGTACAAACTAACACGACCGGCCGCTCTAGCAAATGTTGTGTATATAGGTATACAGTATCGTGAGACTGCCAAATGTTACGGTCACAATTTCAGTTCAGCATTCATCACACAAAAGAAAAAATTTACAAAATTCATATCATTTATTTCATCCTTAAACATCATGAAGTTTAACTCCATAGTCACACATCTGAAACAATCTTCTTGGGCACTACATCGTATAATATCACATTTTTAATCAGACGTTTCGGAAGAACTGCCTCCGGTAATAATTGCGAGGAGAAAGTGCTTAGACACATTTCCTCCTCTGGTTTCCAACATGATTCCTCATAATCTTAGTAATTAACCAACTTAATACACAAATAATTTTATAAAAAGTTTAATATATTCCTCTACATGTTTCGGGCACTATGTGCTCATCATCAGGAGGTCGAAATTGTATTATACAGCAACTGGTATCATCACACTTGTAGGTGGCCTTCCGGTACACAGGTCGAGAGAGGACTCCGTGCACGGCACCGCCACCTACAGGTGTGATGTTACCAGTTGCTGTATAATACAATTTTGACCTCCTGATGATGAGCAAATAGTGCTCGAAACATGTAGAGGAATATATTAAACTTATTATAAAACAAGAATTTGTGCATTAAGTTGGTTGATTACTAAGATTATACTGAGATGCACGGTCAGCAAAACATCAAAATAATTCATCTAATTCTGCCACAACGAAGATGAGGGAAGCGCTTTTCCCCCAGTGATCTCAGTCAACTTATGACCCTACACGGTATAACAAGCCAGAAGACTCTCATTTCAGCAACACGACTTGCAAGCCTCAAAACTTGTACGAGGGAAAACACTTCGGGCTTCATATATCTCATCAGCCGTAAAGATGTACTTTATCTTCCGCACGAATGATTCGTTGTGCTGAAACAACGCGCCTGTCAACATCTGCATACAGTCCTAATCACAATCCACTTAGCGCCTATTTGACCGTCTGGCGAGTTATTAAATATGTATGGGATAACTTACTCTTACAAATGGAGCGGATATAAGGTGTGGGTGGCAGACACATCGCCATTAGTCGTCTTAACTCTCGCACAGCGATCGATTCTGTCAGATCGAAATAAATGAACGGAGCTCTTATCGAACAAGCAGAGGTGAATGATTTAGTGAATCATGTAAGAGAAGGCGATGAATATGCCTTTTTGGAGGGGGGGGGAGCAATTAGAGTTTTGTACTTGCAAGTGGTTAACATTTTGAAGTTTCAATAGGCCTAAAATTGTCTTTAATTTCATTAATAGGTTATTTCTAGAAAAATCATTCACTGAGCTAGTCATAAATGTTTAAACATGCACAACATCTAATATCTGTTACTTTTTCCAAAGGGACCAGACAGTAAACTCCATTTTAGTCAAACGCACGCGCTGTAAACTCACTGAAAAATTCCGTTAATCATTATTCTGTTATTAGAACACTTTTCCTTCGTAGTCTTTTTCTTTCAAGTTGGCTGTTCTATTCACGTATACTGACCAACATGTCGTATAAATTTATTACACATTCCTGACGTGCAAAATGATCAGTCTGAAATTGGCCGTTAAAGAAAATAAAAAAAAAATGCATGATTGAAATCAAAACTCTTCAATCAACCTATATCCGTCAGTTTTAAGTTTTTGCGTGTCTGTCGGTCTATCTGTCTTACTCTCCATCTGTCGTGTTGTAACGTTCCTCAACGGGGCGAAAGGATTGTAATTGGAGATGGCAGACTGATAGACTGAAACATTTTAATGAAAGAAAGGAGAGAAGATATGTGTTTTTACAGAACGTTTTGTTGTGCGGAAGTGCACACAATGGCCACAAGAAGAGCAGGAACATTGTTGTTCATAATAATGATGATAATTATGATGATGATGATGACGACGACAATAAAGATAATAACACTATATATATATATATATAGTGCGGTCTGCAATACATTTCATTCTTGAATAAAATATTAAGTTTACCATTTAAAATTAATGGTACAGTCAGCGACGTGTCTACATGGGGACAATAAAGGAATCGAATCCCAACGTAGACAAGGACTTTTATCTTGTATGACAACTCAAAGCGGTTCTGGGCCCCACCCGACTTATTATCCAACGGGTAGTTTGGGCTCTTTCCCACACAATACAGCCTCCGAGAATAATGCTGACCACTCACAACATTCTAGCGTTAAGACAAACTGTGTAACTTTGCTACCACGGTTACTGACTTTTGCATGTCTTGAATTTTCAGAATGAGACAAATTCCACTTCGAGTCCGGGCAAAAGATTAAGTTTCTACGGCTGTGAATCAATGAAGAACATAACAGCTATCAACGTTTTTGTATCCACCAACTGATGCTCAAATGAATTGTCTTAAAAACAAATTTAAAATTTACACTAAAATTTACATTAAAACAGCTCCGACATTACTCGTGCTTGCTTTGAGCAAGCACGAGTAATGCGCTCCCTGATGATGGTGTGACTGCGCCGAAACATGTCGGAGCTCTTTTATTGTTAATTTTAATGTAAATTTTAAAATTGTTTTTAAGACAATTCACTTGTGCATCAGTTGGTGAATAATAACTTTGACAATATCAAGATGCTGCACAGTATGTATTAAAAAAAACATACAGATTCTTTCTTTTAGGCAGTGGGGATCTCCTTCGTCTGGCAGAGGCAACAATTTCGTCTGGAATAGATACCATGATTTCACTCTCACTTTCGTCTGTAGAAGTTGGACGGCGATCCAGGTTAATACACAGTCTGTAGAAGTACAGTCTCACAAAAATAGACAGCACCCATAATTACAACCCAAGTAATAAGGACGGGGGAAAAAAAGGTGCTAGAAGGCAAACAGTGACTCATTTTCACGAACGTCAGTAAAGTGCGAGTTATGTTCTGATTTAAGTGTTCATTGCCACGCAGATTTAGTTTTTAGCCTGTCTCGATTCTTAATAGGCGTGGCACCAGACATTAGACAGTTACATCTCTTGGCTTTATCAGCTGCAATGTGCTGAGGTCCCAGAATACATGTACCTAAAAAAGAATGTCAAGTAACTTCATTGGCAGTTTTCAAAGCAATTAATTTTTTCTATTACCATTATGATTGACTATTTTTGATACATTCGTCTAACGACACTATGTAGCAGCAGGTCTTTTTCTTTTTGTACTCTTAGTACCATAACAATACGATTATTGTTAACAAAACTAACATATTTTAACAAATACTAATTCATAATTAAAGGTAAAGCAGTCCCGTTACAGGCCTGGAGTGACCCAGAGGGTTCCAGGAAGCTAGGTTTCCCAGATTACATGACAACGACAGAGGATGGTGGTAAGGTTGTCAGCCTTATGCACCGGCCGCCTTTACCCCAGGAAATGCTCCTGGTACTCGTTTCCATTAGAGGCTGAGTCAACCCCAGGGCCATAGGGCGATCGGAAGGATTACGTCAATGAAAAATTCCAATGACACCATCTGGAATCGAACCAGCGACCTTCCGATTTGTAGCACAGCACACTAGTGCATAATTAGTTGTTTAAAATAACAATGAAGATGCTCGATGGACTGCAGAAAACTTCCTGAAAATGTATCTTATAAATCTTAGTGATATCGTCCTCCTTTATATTGCTTATAATTCAGGTGTCATATTAACCAAGAAACACAACTGTGCAAATATGCATTATTTTGCTTCTGTGAATCGTTACAATACACGGCAGATTGAAATACGAGTTTCTACCACCTCAGATGTAATACACTAAAATATTACAATTCTTTTTCAGAAGAATTTATATTTGTGTGACCGTGCATCACTGATACAATAATATAAACAGCCATCTAGATGCAACAATAATAATTTTATTAATAATTTCAATCAGCTCAACATGTTTCGGGCGATAATTTCGCCCATCCTCAGGAGCACTAGACTGTGGTATAAAGCACCGACGATGCTGCCTGCTGGCAGCATCGTCGGTGCTTTATACCACAAGCTGTAAACACAGTCTAGTGCTCCCGAGGATGGGCGAAATTATCGCCCGAAACATGTTAAGCTGATTGAAATTATTAATAAAATTATTATTGTTGCATCTAGTTGACTGTTTATGTTGTTGTATTATTCTCTCAGAGGAGTCAGCTGTCTACATTTTCCGAGACCAAACTGTGTGTATGTAAGTTTACACAAAGAGTTCTCTTTTATTTTAGTATATCGTGCTACTGTGATAAAATAATTAGGTACAATTTACGTGTGTAGAACATCACACAGAAAACAAGTATTAAATACTTGAAAATGTCAGCGCACGTATAGAATATTAAGAAGACTTTGATAAGAGAAACTTTGCAGCTCGGCGCATGCAGACTTGAGAGAATGTGAACAATTTGAAGCACGACTACATACGTGTTTCACGTTCCTAAGGCGATTCTCCGTAAAGTAAAAAGTAGAGATGAAAGTTCAAGCACTGTAAAACGTTCATAAAGCGGAACTTGGATTAATTGGAGCTCTGTCTTTGTAGGAAAACGTATTCCATCCAGACAATAAAATACGAAATGCAGTGCACATTTCTTGCTGGAATTTACATTAGATGGGATATTTCTGTCACAACAAGACTAAGTCTGACAGATGACAAAATACTGTCATGGGGCTATAAAATATGAGGAAAAGGAGAATAGGGTGTAGAGTACAGGATGGGAAGAAAGATAGGAAAATATAAGTAGATCTAGTAGGTGAGAAATGCCCTAATTTTTAGATGATACAATATTACATTCTGCCGATCCCAGTGGCCGCGCGGTCTAAGACGTAGGTCTGCGGCCGCTCACCCGCTGAGATCGTGGGTTCGAATCCCATCGGGGGCATGGATGTTTGTCTGTTGTGAGTGTTGTGTGTTGTCAGGTACAGGTCTCTGCGATGAGCTGATCACTGACCAGAGGACTCCTACCGAATATGGTGCGTCGTTGTGTGTGATCTAGAAACCTCAAGAATGAGGAGGCCATGGCCCGCGTTGGGCCGCAGCGCCACAAGGGGGGAAAAAAATATTACCTTCTAACAGTATAAATGAAGCAATTTAAGAGAACTCGAAAGTAATGGAAGTTTTGTTTTGGGGTATTACACAACTGCCAAAAAACCATTCCCTAAAATTAGCATACAAATAAGTGCTCAATGATTTCTGAAATTTATTCTTTAAAATACAAAATATTTAAACTACAGTTATTAAAAAAAATAATTTGCAAACACTAAATCTGGTAAAAGTAATCGATTCGTGAGATTTACTGGTGTAAGGAATGAGATTTATTTCGTATCATAACTTAAGTTTTAGGTGATAAATCGTAACCGTTGCAGCTTCTATATAATTTTAATTTTTACATTCACTTCTAAAAATTCCTCATTATTCTGTGCCCTGAAAGAAGGCTAGCTTTGTTACAAGTCAATATTGGTTTCATCCAGCCTAAGGCGATTTCTAAAGTTCAGAGATAAAAGGGTGGACTCTTTCATATGTAGACTTTAATACTGGAACTGACCGCGAGATGGCTTGAATATTCTAAAAACATCTGAAGTGATACATGGGGTTAAACGCCCTTTGGGCTATCCCAATACAAGGTCCATACATTTTTTATTTTATAAAATGAGTGTGGAAGTGCTTATTAAATTTTTTTTGTGGAGGGCAAAGATGAAATCATTATGCATGCGTTTCCGGCGCATGACGTGGAAATACAGCTCACAGTAAGTTCAGCGTACAGTACTGTAAGAAGGATGCTTCAGTTCGTATGTGTGCATTCTTCGTGGCAATTTTATGTACCACACGTGCCGTGTTGCTGTTTCTTGTCTTCTGTGCGACCGTCAACTTCTCAGCACCTGTCTTTTACACGGAGTTCGTTTGTTCAATTTAAGTAGAATCTAACAAAGATCATGATAAATTTAACACAGCCGGAAAGGACACCAAACTGTACTCGTATACACAGCAGCAGAAGAGTTTAGTATACTTCTGTAAGTAAATTTTAGAATATATAAAGGTGCTATTTTAGCTTAATATGTTATTACAATTCCACGGGCAGAATTAATGTAAACTGAAAACAAGATGGAAGAAAGTGATTGTAGCTAGTCTCAAGGTACGGTCCACCAGTGGCATACCGAGGGGTTTTGGGGGTTCAAACCACCCCCGAAATTCAGAAGGCCCTCCAAAATCTTGTCAAACTTAATCTAATTGTAAAAACTGTTAAAAATTTCTGAATTTAGGATGCCAACACCCCAAGATTTTCGAAAAGAGGGCAGTAAAATTCTAAAACTACCTGGGTTCTCAATTGTTTTATATTAGCAATGGCAAATAAATTGGTTGTCATCATAAATAGTCTTAAAGTACCAAAAATTAAGAAAGTTTTACTGTATGAAATTTCTTGTATAAAATTACAGCTGCCTCCAGAAACCCTGACTAGTGGGCCACCGTCCCCCAGATCCCCGTTCTCTCTGGCCTCTGTCCTCAACTGAATTTGTTGAACCCCCCAAACAAAATTCCTGGGTAAGTGCAGTCCACAACAGATATTTCAAAGCGATAAATAAGATCACAAATACACTTAGTAAAATTCAATCAGTTCTTGGACCGAGATTAGAAATTGAGACTTGCCAATTCGCATTGTGATTATTACATATCACTCGACAGCAACATTAGTTCGGTTTCTTTACGCTGAGTCTTTCTGTGAACCGCACTGCACTTGAACCAATATGGAAGTTGTAACAGCGACTTGTGAAATAAATTGCTGAGGATGACGTCGCCAATCATCGTGAGATCTCAAAAACTGATAAATATATAAGTTTCGGGTCGGACAGCACCCACGCTTTTTCGGGGCGGTAAGGTGATTTGTGAGAAATAAATTCAAGGCACAAACCAACAAACGTACTAGCTGCTTGATATACTAAAATCACGCGACCTAGTCATGACAGGTGCACTCAGCTCTTTTAGTATTAAAGCGTACAAGTACCGACACTTAGAATTTGAATTTTAGAATTAATAATTTCTTCTGACATTGAATTATCTTTACAGAAGATGCAATAGCAATTAATATTATTGCAGTGAAACTTGCCTATAACATAGCAGAAAAGGACCGGATTTTTCCGTTGCAAGAAGGTTCCGTTTAAAAGAGGTACTTGAAATTAAATTAAAGATACTCGGGATTAAGAAATTTCTCCGCTAAAGATGGGATTCCCTGCTATCCATGTGATATTTAAGGCAGGCTTCGCTGTTATTAATGAATACGAAGACAGCTACTGGACACGATTCTGATCCATTGTTAACGTCTCTCATCATTACAATCAAATTTCCTTAAGTTCATTTGTTCTCAGCTCATCTTCATTTAGGTCTGCCCAGTGGATCTTTTGCAAGAGATTCCACATAAATAGTCCCATTTCCACATAGCTGACTAGCAGCAGAATCGCAATGCTTCACTCTGTTACTAACAAAGATCGCCACATGTCCAGTCTTCATTTTCTTATACACTACTGGTTCAATGAAAAAAAAACACATGATTATCTTATTCTCCAAATAGCCTTAACTCCGTCACGTGGAAATTTCTCTAACGCATTTTTTAATTACCACTTTTCGAGCAGCGCGCCTAGTCAATTGGTGCTTCTTTGACTTAACGACTCTTAACCGGTACAGGAGAATTCCGTAATTCTGAGATCTTACTTACGTGTACCTAATAATGTCCTTTCCAGAAATGCGTCTTTGATTGAAGAAATTCAACATTCTGGACAACCCAGTTGTACCACCGGACCCTTTTGATATTCTTAAATAGTATTTTTCCAATATTAATGCTAACATATAAAGCAGGTTGTTTATTGTTATATGTTTTAATTTGTCAACTAAATAGGCAATGTACATGTAACATTGAGGCGTGCTACTACAACCATTGTTACAGTGGAAAACCAGTAATTATTACATATTTGTTTGTAGCCTTAGGTATCCAGCATGCATTGCGCATGCGCCTTATTGTCATCCGTGGCCTATCCGGTTGTACAATATTTTTCCACATAATCTCACGAACGGCACGATTTTCGAGGGAGGGGGGAAGTTATTGAACATAATATGTGTGTTTTGATTTTCTCTACAACACGTATTTGACACATTTCTTATTCTAAGAAGAACAGAGCGATATATGGGCGTTAATGTTTACTGGTCTTCTCGTAAAGTACCCCCCCCCCGCCCTTTATTCTTGGAAAATTTTAATGCAACTTTAATTTTCTCGACAGATTTTCGAAAAATTCTCAAATATCAAATTTCATGGAAATCTGCCCAGTGAGAGCCGGACGTACAGACAGACAGACATGACAAAGCTAAGAGTCGCTTACCGCAATTTTGTGTTCGCGCCTAATATGTACTCTGCTCAGGTACTTGTACACTTGTATATACTATTCCACAATCTGCAGATGCATGAGGCAGCCTGTCATCATTCCTTCCCCAGTCTACAATTCGCACTAACCTCATCCGTAATATATCTTCTTCCTTTTAATTAATGCGATCATACATCAGTGCTAACCGCATTTACGTGTAAAGGATAATGCAGCTATTGTATAGACAGTTCTAATTCACATAACTATTATTTTAATGTTTGTGTGCCCGTGCATCACTGATATAATAATATAAACAGCCAATTAGATGTTTCGGACGATAATTTCGCCCATCCTCAGGAGCACTAGACTGTGTTTACAGCTTGTTGTACATTGTACCACAAGCTGTAAACACAGTCTAGTGCTCCTGAGGATGGGCGAAATTATCGCCCGAAACATGTTGAGCTGATTGAACTTATCAATAAAATTTGTTATTGTTGCATCTATTTGGCTGTATATATTATTGTCACACAACTATTTCTTACCGCATTAAGAACCCAGAACAGTAGACCAATCACATAAATAATTAAAATCCACCTCAGGTAAAGAAGTCACCCGAAGAGACTTTCTGACCTAATGCGACCGGACGGGGAACCTACCGCTACATTGCAGGGTCACTGGAGCGTGTGAAGTCATTAGTGTAACCTTAAGACTGTAATGGTCAGGGCCGAGGGTAAGAGGGTAGGGGGGGGGGGTAGCGACGTACGTCACAGGTCCCAACCAATGATCCACTTCATCGTGTACAATCAGGTCCCAGAAATATCCCACAGTGACAATTTCCGGCCTGCATTATCCATTCGGGAATACTGAAGGAAGGGCTCTTATCGGAGCCCAGGGTTCGCTTTCGAGATAAAAAAATGATTTGACTTTGGTGAATGCGTTAGAATAGGCGAGAGTAGGTGACAACAGATGAGTGTGGGTCAGCAAAATGGGTGAACTAGTTGAGCGAGTAAGGGAAAGTAACGTATGAGGGAAATAGTGGTACATGCGTATGAATGAGAGAGAGAGAGTTTCAATTTGTGTGAGCGTGAGAGTTAACAAATATGGGTGAGGGTATGAATGAATGAGGATGAATAGTTGAGGGTTAATACGTTTGAGGAAGAGTAAGTTGATATTTGGGTGTAAGACGGGGGTGCTGGATGAGTGAGTAAGTAAGGATAAACGCGTGCCAGAGAATAAGCGGAAATGAATTACGTTTTTTAAGAGACGTTAGATATTGTGAGTAGATCCAGTGTGTGAGAATAAGACACAGTGTGTGTAAGGAAGAGTGTAAATGCATGACAACAAATAAGAAAAGGACAAGTTGTGTAAAGAGGGTAAGTGACTGTACTCGAGTGACGAAAAAGAGTGTGGTTAAGACAGCCTGCAATGGCTAAGCATGGCAGGCTACATACATGCGTAAGAGAGTGTTTGAATGAATGGCTGACCGAGCGAGTGAGAGCAGTTCAAACTGAGTAATTGCAGGGTGTCAGAGCGAACGAGCTTTTCAATAATAGAACGTACGTAAGCGAAATTACCTGAATAAATAAGAAAACATTAATTAATGTGTGCTGTGTCGATCACTCATCGAGCAGCACCAAAGACCCTGGCTGTAGTGACGACATAACCAAAAAATGCTGCTTGTGCTTGTTTGTATTCAAGTTGTGGCATCATGCATCTGCTGTCCGCATAGCACTGTGATGGCATTAATGACAGCGATAATAAACCACAAGAAATGGGTTCTTCGGTAACAACAGAAATAAGCATAATCGTAACCAACAGTGTTCTGGTAGACGGCTTGTCTATACCCAGCTCCTGCTATCCACGGGGTGTGTGAGCTTTAGTGCAGGCATATGGAAGGACATGGGTTGACAGCGTTCAGGAGGAGGAAACTGCCGAACTGAAGACAGAAGAAGTAACAGAACAGATGCAAAAGATTGCATAATAAAATTTTCCGGATTATATATTATTTACTGATAATTTCCGGACAATGAAATCAGTGCGAATACAGTAAAACTTGCATGTAGCATAGTGCAATATGCTTCTTTGTGCGGACAGTTGAAGGGCAAAGACATTTGGAAGAATGATATTACAGTGTGTATCAGATAAATAATTCATAATGTTGGTGAATTTATCGAACCGGCTGAGGTTCTTTTGGTGGCGGGTTTTCTTCTTTACCCTGATAGTGAAACTTTCCATCTTTTGAAGGTAGATACATTTCTTTCTCAGATTGCTAACTGCAAATACTGAAGGAAGATCCTGCATATTGCAGTCTATTTTCGTTAATGATTCTTTTTTCTCGTGGGTTAAAATAAATTTTGCGTTGCGTGTTTCGAGTTCAGATTTTTTTTACATATATCTCGCAGTTAATTAAGCGATCTAAATCGAATTAATACTGGTTCAAAGTACTGCTCCTTCGACATTACGGCAAAACTCTAAAAGATATTTGCGGCATTAGAACTCGGCACCGCAAATTTAAGTCTTTAAATTAGGATCAAACACACACTGAATTAAGAGTATTTAAATAGAGCAAGACGTTCCGGAATGACTTAGCCTTTGGCACTTCCTTTCTATAAAATTATTTAAATTTCTGTATAATATTGAATAAATAATTACACGACGAAATGAACGTACATTCCGGTAGACTAAATTTACACTAACAAATATTTTTACTAATGCCACCGGGTGTCAACCCAATTGCAGTTAACAAATATATCATACCATGAGAACAAATATTATGGTCGATATATATGTAAATTATTTTAAGATTGGAAAATATTTTTTAGTTTAAAATATGTAATCTCTTTTTCTTCCTAGATGGCACTACAGTCCAATGCCGACCTTCGCCTCCGTAATGGACTTCTCCCAGTCAGCTCTGTTTCTTGACCTCTCTATCCAGATTTCAAATTTGCATTTATTAATACCCGTTTGTACACAGTTCCGCCATCTGTTTTTGGTCCTTCTCTTAGTCGACTTCCCTGAAGATTATTTTTAAATACATGACTAACTTTTCCTTTACTACCCATTCTATTAACATGACCAATCCAATTCAACCGACTTATTCTGACAAATTACAGTATATCTAAATCTCCAAGCAGCTGCATCATTTCTTTACGAAATATTTGTCAAATTTCTTACTGATTCCCACGCTAAATTTCCCACAATTAAGTTCCGTGATTTATTAGATACTGCTGTCAAAATAAAGGTGCTAAATTTTATACTCCACAAGTATTAAAGGGATATTGTTGTCTTTCTGAAGACAATAACGGTTGTCCCGAACTAGGCGACTCTAGTGTCGTTTACGCCATAGAATTACACACGATAATTTGATATTTGTTGGACCGTGCATCATTATGATAACTGAAGAATAAAAACCAACTATATGCCACTTATTATTTAATTGTACTTCTTAGAGGCTCAACATGTTTCGGGCACTACTATGCCCATCATCAGGACCTCGCGGCTATAATGTTGATTACCACATTGGTCGTTTCTGGAGTAGTGTCCGGGCTGCAGTCCGGACACTACTCCAGCCTAACCGCACCTAACCTCCAACCTACAGCAAACCAAGAACGAGACGACCAATGTGGTAATCAACATTATAGTCGCGAGCTCCTGATGATGGGCATAGTAGTGCCCGAAACATGTTGAGCCTATAAGAAGTACAATAAAATAAGAAGTGGCATCTAGTTTGTTTTTATTCTTTAGTTACACACGACAATATTTGTGGTAGTTTTTTTAGATAATGAACCGATCAAATGCGAAAGAAGACTGGCAAGACAGGCGGTCATACAATTCGAACACAAAACCTCCAGAATGTAAAGGGTGAATGGCAAATATTAAATCGCGACGATCGATTAGATTTTAACAAACGTTGAGTTTTGAAATAGCGGTGCCGAATTTAGGTTCATTACGGGAGACTCAGGTCTATTTTAATATTGCTACGACTGTAATATGAGGTCAAGAAACTGGTCCGAATGATCAGTAACACTTAATATGCACAGGAAGACTTGTTCATAGATACGCATGCAAGGGACACAAGAATTTGTTCAGCAAGTGCTTCATCCATCACCATTATCTTTTATTATTATTCTTATTAAACGACATGACCTCCACATCCCTTCAGCAACGGGCTTTACTAACCCTGGAAACAAAACGTAGCATAATTCGGATTCGTATAATATTCTTCTTTATAATTTGGTGAATAATAAATTCCGTAATGTTTGGCCCTTGCTTTAATTTTGCCTTTTGTTTGTATGGGTGTGAAATTGGTCGCTGACATTGCGGGAGGAAAGAAAGCTGAGGGTGTTTGAGAACATGGTGTTGAGGAGAATATTTGGACCTAGGAGGGACGAGGTAACGAGGGAATGGAGGAGACTGCATAACGAGGAGCTAAATGATTTGTACTCCTCACCCAAT
>Ga0131853_10016539_pt1 | contig 13451 bp, 14 predicted proteins | sample TergutLab28metaG_FD_92764 | JGI IMG/M metagenome (GOLD analysis project Ga0131853, IMG submission 92764) | Labiotermes labralis P1 segment gut microbial communities from Petit-Saut dam, French Guiana - Lab288 P1 (version 2) (version 2) | ecosystem: Host-associated > Arthropoda: Insects >... | reverse complement strand
TATGTTTACATTGCGGAGTCTCCCCTGTATGAGATTGAATCTAAGGGGAAAACTTATTTCGCCTATTCAGACCAGGAGAAGAACAAAATTGTGACAGACTTAAAAGGCGCTCCCCACTCGATTAGCCGCTCAAAAGGGCTTGGTGAGAATGATCCGGATATGATGTGGCTCACTACCATGAACCCCCAGTCCCGGCGGCTTATTAAGGTCACACCCACAGATGCGCAGATGACTGCGGAGGTGTTTGATCTGCTTTTGGGTGACAACCTGGCGGGCAGGAAAGATCACATTGCGAACAATGGACATAAGTATTTGGAATTAGCTGATATTTCTTAGGAGTGTAAAATAGATATGCCACCAAGAAAGAATTCTGATCAAGATAAAAATAAGAAAAAAGTAGATGACTCCAAAGTCATCGGGCTTCGCGCTGAGGTCTTAGAGCAACCCATAGTTGACACACTTGAAGTCAACTATATGCCCTATGCTATGAGCGTCATAGTCTCCCGGGCGATTCCGGAGATTGATGGGTTTAAACCGTCCCATAGAAAGCTTCTCTATACCATGTATAAGATGGGGCTTCTCACCGGGAAACGGCAGAAGTCTGCCAATATTGTGGGACAGACCATGCGGCTCAATCCCCATGGTGACTCTGCGATTTATGAGACCATGGTACGTCTTACTCGCGGAAATGGCGCTTTGCTTGCGCCTTTTGTGGATTCGAAGGGGAACTTTGGTAAGACCTATTCCAGAGACATGGCGTACGCGGCATCTCGTTATACAGAGGCGAAACTAGACGCGATCTGTGCTGAGATTTTCAGAGATATTGACAAGGACACGGTGGACTTTGTCCCGAACTATGATTCTTCTACAAAAGAGCCGACTTTGCTTCCAACCAGTTTTCCCAATGTCTTGACCTCTGCAAACCAAGGGATTGCGGTCGGTATGGCTAGTATGATTTGCGGCTTTAATCTACGGGAAGTCTGCCAGACAACGATTGACTACATACGAGATCCTGAACATGACATCATGAGTACTCTAACCGCGCCGGACTTCCCTACCGGCGGTGAGCTGATTTATAATGCGGATGAACTGCGCACCATCTATGATACAGGACGGGGCGGGTTTAAGCTTCGGGCTCGCTGGCGGTATTTGAAGGCTGAGAATCTGATTGAGATTTATGAGATCCCCTATTCCACCTCTATTGAGGCGATTATGGACAAGGTGGCGGATCTGGTTAAGACCGGGCGTGTGCGCGAGATTGCGGACATGCGGGATGAGACGGATTTGTCTGGTCTGAAGCTTACAATTGACCTGAAGCGCGGGACGGATCCGGATAAGTTGATGCAGAAGTTGTTCCGTTTGACGCCTCTCAGAGATACCTTCTCTTGTAATTTTAATATCCTAGTCAGTGGTATGCCCCGGGTGATGGGTGTGAGAGAGATTTTGGACGAATGGGTCTCTTGGCGGTCTGAATCTGTGCGCCGGCGGGTGTTTTTTGAGCTTTCGAAGAAAAAGGATAAGCTCCATCTACTCAGAGGGCTGGAGAAAATCCTTCTTGATATCGACAGGGCGATTCAGATTATCCGTGAGACAGAGCTTGAAGCGGAGGTCATTCCAAACCTCATGATCGGCTTTGGGATTGATGAGATTCAAGCGGATTATGTGGCGGAAATTCGCCTGCGGAATATTAACCGGGAGTATATTCTAAAGCGTACCCAAGAGATTGAGAGTTTGCTCAAGGGTATCGAAGACTTGGAAGACATTCTAAACCGAAAAGCGCGTGTTCTGCGGATTATTACCGATGAGCTGGCGCAAGTCATGAAGCAGTTCGGTGCGGATCGGCGGACGGAGATTGTTTACGCGGACGAGGTTCAGGAGTTCATAGAAGAAGATGAGACGCCGGATTACGGCGTTACGCTCTTCCTCTCTCGTGAGGGGTATTTTAAAAAGATCACGCCCCAATCTTTGCGGATGAGTGCGGAGCAGAAATATAAAGAGGGTGACGGTCCATCTCAGCAGATTGAGGCGACGAATAAAGACGAGTTACTTGTCTTTACGGATAAATGCCAAGTCTATAAGACTCGGATGTCTGAATTTGCGGACACGAAGGCGTCGGTTTTGGGTACCTATCTTCCGACTGAACTGGGTATGGATCCGGGTGAGAGCGTGATCTTTATGCATGTGCCGGGTGATTATAAGGGGAATTTACTTTTCTTCTTCCAGAACGGCAAAGTCGCACGAGTTGAGACTGCCGCGTATGAGACAAAGACGAATCGGAAGAAACTCACAGGGGCGTATTCTGATCTCTCTCCTGTGCAGACGGTTTTGCCTCTCAGAGAAGAGATTGATGTAGTGGTCTATTCGACAGAAAATCGTGCGGTTTTGTTTAACACCTCACTTCTCAACCCGAAATCCTCCCGTTCGACACAGGGGGTTCAGGTTATGACGATTCGGAAAGCACAGTATCACGTGAAAGAGGCAAAACCTCTGTCTGATACAGGCCTTATAAACACCGCACGCTACAGAGCGCGGACTGTGCCTGTTGCGGGTACACAGTTGAAGGATGAAGATTTAGAAGAGAAACAGATTGAGATCGGGCTATTAGATTCATAGAAAGCCAGAGGAGTGTGCGGGATGAATAAACGAGCGGTGCTGATGACTTATGGGAAAATCATCCTGGGAAGTCTGATTGCGTCCTTGCCTATGCCCTTTTTGTTGGTTCCGAATAATGTAGTTTTAGGTGGTGTCGGAGGACTTACGGTTATTGTGCACCACTTTACCGGATGGCCGCTGGGTGTGTTATTGTTTGCTTTAAATGCACCGCTTTTCGCCATTGCTTTTTTCTTCTTAGGACGTACATTTATCGCAAAAGCCTTTTTGGGTGTATTCTCTTCCAGTGTATTTGTCCAGGTTTTCTCCATGATTGACTTCGTACTTACCCACGACCCCCTTCTGATTGCACTTGTAAGCGGCGTATTCATCGGGATTGGTGCGGGGATCTTTATCTCGGCTGGCGGCTCTGGCGGCGGGATTGATTTGCTTGCCCGGATGGTGATGAAAAAGTTCCCGGATCGTTTCTCCTTGGGACAGGTTATTATGTGCTTTGACTTTTCTATCGTACTCATAGGGGCGCTTGTTTTCCGGCGTTTAGATAATGCCATCTATGCTCTGCTGACGATTTTCATCATCATCAAGCTGATTGATCTCATTCTATATGGGATTAGCTATGCGAAAGTTGCTTACATCATCTCTGAGTATGGGGACGAAATTCGGAAGCTCTTGATGGATAATACCACTCGGGGTGTTACCATCTTGCGCGGTGAGGGCGGATATTCCGGGCGCGAGAAGAGTGTGCTCATTTGCGCGATTAAACAGAAATGGCAGATTACAGAGCTAAAGCGCATCGTCTATTCGGCAGACCCGAATGCGTTTATGATTATCCAAGAAGCCCGTGAAGTCTTTGGGCTTGGATTTTCTGATGGGACTGAGTAAATCAATTTTAGGAGGATTAGAATGATGGCAAATGTAGCACTTACTATGGAGAACTTAAAAGCGCGGGGATTTTCTGTCAGTCACTTTGCGGATAAGGCGTCTTGCGCGGCGTATCTGCTCTCTGAAATTGGGAACAAAACGGTTGGGATCGGCGGGAGTATTACAATTGATGAACTAGGGATCTTTCCTACCCTGAAAGAGCGGCCTGAGGGAGAGGCCTTTTGGCATTGGGAGAACTATGCGGATACCTCGATCCAGGACTTTGCCAACGCCGCTCCTGTTTATCTGATGAGCGCCAACGGTGTGAGTGAGTCCGGGCTTATCCATAACATTGACGGGCGCGGGAATCGGGTTGCGAATATGTGTTATGGGCATGAGAAGGTGTATATTGTCATTGGAATTAACAAGGTTGCACCGAGTGATGAGATGGCACTCTGGCGGGCGCGGAATGTAGCAGGTGTGAAAAATGCCCGGCGGCTCCAGTATCAAACGCCTTGTATGCCTGGTGAAGAACTGAAATGTTTTGATTGTGACAGTCCGAATCGGATTTGTCGGGTGTTTGTGAGTTTAACCCATAAGCCATCCAGTATTGAAGATGTGGAAGTTGTGATTGTAGACGAAGCTTTGGGATATTAATGCATATGGGAAGACGCTGTCTGCTGTTTTTGCTTTTGCTTGCTCTCTTATTTAGTCTGATCGGGTGCGCGTCTTTGATTGATGGGCATGAGATTGTTTATCGCCGTCATGAGACGAATCCAGCCTTTGGGGACGATGATGCGGAATACGTCACTATCTCCACCCAAGAGGATTTGACCCGGGCGATTTGGCATATGGTAGAAAATCATGATGAAAGCAGAATTTTCCGTATCCTCCAGATAGATCGAGATGCGGTGGAGGATGTCATTCGTGATGTCTTTCTTCGGCCTTTGGCGGCTTATGCTGTTTATGTCCCCACATTGGAGATTTTAGTAGAGCGCCCGGGGCTTTTGGAGATGGAACTTACAATCTCCTATCGTAGAACAGCGGAACAGATTGCATCTGTATGGCAAGTACACACCCCCATTGGCGCAACAACACGCTTGGGGCAGATGTTACGTGAGGGTGAGACGTATCTTGCTCTGCTTTGTCCTGTCAACATAGCAAATGTTGGTTTTTTGGAGAATATTATCAGAACGTACTACTATCAAAACCCCCTTGGGCCTGTTATTTTGCCGGAGCCTGTTATCAGTCTGTATCCAAGCTCCGGTACTGGCAATTTGCGGATTGCTGTGATTGAGCTTGAATTTGGCGTTGACCATGAGACTTTCCTACAAATGCGCAGGGACTTGCGGGTTTCGGCGGAGGCAATGATTGAGGAGATGCCAGAGGACTTGACGACTCCTGAGCAGATTATTTGGCTCGCTTATGCCCTCTCTGATCGTATTGAGCGGGTTTATGATGAAGAGGTGTTCTCTATCGCTAATACCGCGTATGGGGCATTGTCTATGCAGTTAGCCTCTAGTGAGGGGATTTCCAGAGGGCTACAGGCATTGCTGTCTCTCTTGCATATCGAGTCCTCTATTGTCCAAGGAGAGCTGGATGAAATGCGGCATGTCTGGAACTTGGTGTATTTAGACGGATCTTATTATCATATAGATATCTCTATGCTGGGTGTATTTGGGGCGCAGGATGTGTTGTTTGTGCCGGATGAAGTGATGTTTGGACATTTCTATAGCTGGGACTTAAGCGAACATCCGCGGGCAGAGAGTATTTTGCGTTATGCGGACTTTGTACAATAGGTGCCTTATGGATATGTCTATGCGGCTTTTACAAATCCCTGGGTTTCTCCTTCCTTGGTATCAGAGGAATGCCCGGCGTTTGCCTTGGAGAGAGAATGCGGATCCGTATCGTGTTTGGATCTCTGAAATTATGTTGCAACAAACACGAGTTGAGGCTGTCAAAGGGTATTATACGCGGTTTTTAGAAGCTCTGCCCACGATTCGTGATTTGGCTCAGGTGTCAGACGATAGACTCCTGAAGCTTTGGGAAGGGCTTGGGTATTATAATCGAGCAAAGAACCTGAAGCGGACGGCTTTGGTGATTGTGGATAAGTATGATGGTGTATTTCCGCAGACCCATGAGGAAATCCTCGCCTTGCCCGGGATCGGCCCCTATACAGCGGGGGCGATTGCTTCGATTTGCTTCTCTCTGCCCTACCCTGCGGTGGATGGGAATGTGCTACGGGTCTACAGCCGGATTTTTGCATTGTCTGAGTCGATTGATTTACCTCTTGTAAAGAAAGCGGTTACAGAGGTTTTGGCGCCCCTTTATTTGGAACATGATCCCGCTATGCTGAATCAGGCTTTGATGGAGCTTGGGGCATTAGTCTGCTTGCCAAATGGCGCCCCTCTTTGTGACAGCTGTCCCCTTTCGCGCATCTGCTCTGCTTGCGCGTCTGGAACGATGCGGGATTATCCTGTTCGTACACCAAAGAAGGCGCGGCGGATGGAGCAGAAAACGGTGTTTATCCTCACCTGTGGCGATAAATTAGCTGTCTATAAGCGAGAGGAAGGCGGGCTTTTGGGTGGGCTTTGGGCTTTGCCCAATGTGCCGGGGAGCTTAGATGAGCAGGAAGCACTTGCCCAGGCAGTGGATTGGGGTGTAAATCCTGTGGAACTTACATATGCGAAGCAGAAGAAGCATATTTTTACTCATGTAGAATGGCAAATGCGCGGATATTATATAGAGTGCCGAGCAGAGAGTCCGCAGTTTGTTTGGGCAAATGAGTCGGAGCGGGCTGAGCGTGTGGCACTTCCGACGGCCTTTCGGCAGTTTTTAGAAGAAGACTAGGAGGCCTTGTCTATGGGGTTCATTGCGATTTGGCAGAGTGTATATGAGATAAACGCCGTGTCTATCTTTGTTCGTCTATTTCTCGCGGTGCTCCTTGGCGGGATCATTGGTATTGAGCGTGGGATTAAGGGGCGTCCTGCGGGGATGCGGACATATATGCTCGTCTGTGTGGGATCGGCCCTTGTTATGATTACGAATGAGTATCTAGCTGGACTTTTTATCGGCACTGACCCTGCCCGGATGGGTGCCCAAGTGATTTCAGGCATTGGTTTTCTCGGTGCGGGTACGATTATTATTACCCGAGACAATCAGGTACGAGGGCTCACCACGGCGGCGGGACTTTGGGCCAGCGCTTGTATGGGGCTTGCCATTGGGGTTGGGTTCTATGCGGGGGCTTTGATTGGGATGTTTTTCATTCTCTTTGTCACAGGAGTTGTCCATCGTTTAGACACGAGACTGGTTAGCCGCTCGCGGATTATCGATATTTATGTGGAACTGCATGAATCTGAACACATCCACTCCCTTTTGGAATATCTGCAGACAGCTAAGATTCAGGTGAGGTATCTGGAGATGCAACGTCCGAAATATGAGCCGGAGAGTCAAGCGGCACTGTCGCTTTCTCTGCGCTTACCGAAACGGAAACAGCATTATGAGGTTCTTGTGGAGTTGAATGCGGTTTCTTATGTGAGCTTTGCAGAGGAAGTGTAGGATCGGAACTACTTTATGCGTTGGCGGGGCAATATTAGATTGCCCTGCTTTTTTCATAAGATTTGTAACGAATCGTGTTCTAAAACGTCATATAAGTGGAGGCAGGTGAATCATGTGGATTTTGAGGAAGTCTATCATCGGTATGCAAAAGATGTTTTCAAATTTTGCCTATCACTCTGCGGAAATCAGACAATTGCAGAGGATATCATGAGTGAAACATTTTTGAAGGCAATTCAGTCATGCGGTAACTTCAAAGGGAAATGCACGGTCAAAGTATGGCTATGTCAGATTGCAAAGAATTTGTACTTTGATATGCTTCGCAAAAATTCAAAAATGACTGCGTTTCCCGATGATGTACAAAATGACAGCGACTTTGAAATGGAGCTACTGGATCAGACCGATATACTTAGAATCCATAAACGTTTGCACCGGTTGAAGGAGCCATACAAGGAGGTCTTTTCGTTGCGGATATTTGCGGAACTGTCTTTTGCAGATATCGGGGAGATTTTCAAGAAATCGGAAAGCTGGGCGAGGGTGACCTTTCATCGTGCCAAATTAAAACTGCGAGAGGGCGAAGAAAATGGAAAGATGTGATATCGTACAGGATTTATTGCCGCTCTACAAGGATCGTGTTGCAAGTGATGGTAGCCAGGCGTTGGTGGAAGCGCATATTGAGGACTGCCCTGTTTGCTATGAAATCTTGGAACAGATGAAAGCTGATATCGAGCCAGCTCAGTTGCACACTGACAGTGCTGAGATTGATGCCTTAAAGCAGATGAAAAGAAAAATCCGGAGGAAGAATTTTATAGTTGCCGGTGTTTCTGCACTTTGTGTGGTTGTCCTATTCTACCTAGGTCTGAACTCTCAAATGCACATACCAACGGATGCTGGTAGCACAACATTTACTTTCATTACAGTTACTGAGCGTGCAGATCAATATGACACATTTAGAGGTATACAAATAGGTGACGCATTCTATTTCCATTCCTATAGATATGAATGGACAGTTCCGCAAACGATAGGTGTAAGTGCGGCACATTCCGGTATCAACAGGATATATTTCGTGCCGGGAGATTTTGACACACTTGCATCTGATGATCTGGCCTTTGAGAACGCTAGAGAAAATGCTATTCTAGTTTGGGAGAGACGATAAAGTAAGCAATTACAAACAAGAAAGGCTGGAATTATCTTTCCAGCCTTTCTTGTTTTTGCTCTTTGTTCTTAGATTGTTGTTAAGGCAGGTATGTCATTAGGTCAAATCCGAAGAGTTCGCTAAACGCTTCAAATAGCGCGGTGTCGCTGTCGTCCCAGTAACGAGTAAAGCAGACAAAGCGCAACAGGAGCACATAGCCGGAGTTGGGTACTTCTTGTACGATGTATATATACAGACTGGGCGGAGCGGCGTCATGTATCTGCAAAGAAAATACGGCTGTTTGTTCGTCTGCGCTTAACCGTAAGGGCTGATTTTCGCTTAGTGCAAAGCCACCGGCTTGCAGATTATGCACATCAAACTCTACGATAGGTTCCAAGGCGGTGAGGGCGCTGTCAAAAGACATGAGTGCATACATTATCTCGACAGCACCTAGAGAGAAAAACGCACGATCTAATCCCAAAAATTCAAAGCCGGCGTCATCCAGTGATAGATCAATTGTTGCAATGTGATATATTTCTTGCGTTGCAAGAGAGGCGAGCATGTGTTCGCCTAAAAGTTCGCTTTCTTCTACATCGTGATCAAGGAGCGTTATAGTTGGCAGGTCATGCAGGGCATTGGCTGTCATTTCGCTCCAGTTGAGCACGAAATCAGGTGTTGAAACGGCTCTGGATTCGTCCATAAAGCTATCGATGTATGCAAATAGCGCATCTACTGTTAAGAATCGTTCCGGTTGGACAATTGGCATGGCATAATGGTTGACAACGATAAGTTCTGTGCGCGTAGATATTCGATCAGGAATATAAATTTCAATAACTTGTGACCGAGTATCAGCGTCTACTTGGGTACGTTCAATTACGATTTGTGCGTCAGAGAAATCTGCTTCGCGAAGCCAGGCGAGAAAGTCCTGTTGAAGTGTTTCAGCCAAATCGTCTTCAATATTGACAGCACGGTATAGGCGATGCAGTTCAACCGAAAGGCCGTCATATTGTAATTCTTCTATCACAGGTTCCAGATGGGTGTATGCCGCGTCACCTTCAAAGGTAAGGCGGAAGGTATTGCCGTCACGCTGTAAGTGATTTTCCAGTATCTCATCTGAAAATGCGCCGTTTATGCCGATCCGGTCTCCGACTTCTGAAAAGCGCTCACGTATATGATCCAGTGTGGGAGCGGCTTGTTGTAGGTGTGTGTATTCGCCGGCAAGTAGCTCTGGAATATCCAGGTTATCTAAAATATCATCGTCAAATGCTAAAACACCGATGGGACTGTATCTTTCGCCGTCTACATAGATAGTACCTGTTTCAAAAATCAAATCTCCCGCTTCATTGTAGATTGCAATGTTTTCTTTGAATGTATCTGCCTCCCAGTCTGCGGATTGTATTCTTATTCTGTGTAACACTGCGCCGTCAACCGGGATAAGTTCAAGTTGCCGTTCAGAAGTGACAGTATATGTCATATCACTTGCGGTGATGGAAGATAAGAATACGGCTTCTAAAGCGCGGTACTCTGCTACAATGTCCGCATCATCGGCAGAGCAAGCAGTCAATAATCCAATCAGCAGTGTTGCAAAGAGAATCAATGTAAATATTTTTTTCATGTGTGTTTACTCCTTTGGCTTTTCATTTATATCGTCTGCCAGTTCTTCCCACTTGTTGTACAAGTTTGCCAGCTTTGTATCAAGCTCGACCTTTTTCTCCTCAAGCTCCATCAATGCCTCATAATCGCTTGCTTTTTCCTCGGTTTCTGCTGTGAGGGTTGTCCGTTCCGCTTCCAAGGCGGCGATTTCTTTTTCCAGTTTGGCAAGCTCTTTTTCAGCCGAGACGCCTTTGCGGGCTTTTGGCTTTTTCTCTTTGCGTTCGGCTTTCTTTTCGATTTGCTCGAAGTGTTTTAAGCTCTCTTGCCTCCGCAGATATTCCGCATAACTTCCACTGAAATCTGTGATGGTTCCGTTTTCCAGTGTCCAGATTCTGGTGGCGAATCTGCTGATGAAATAGCGGTCATGGGAGACGACTAATAGGGCTTCCTCGTAGTCGTCCAGGACGTCTTCCATCCATTCGCGGCTTTGGAGGTCTAGGTGGTTTGTAGGTTCGTCTAGGACAAGGAAGTTTAGATCACCGTCCATGAGCATACAGAGGCGGAGGCGGCTTTTTTCGCCGCCGGAGAGGGCGGAAACTGGTTTGAACACGTCTTCCCCGTGGAATTTGAAGGCGCCTAGGCGGTTCCGGGCTGTTTGGGGTGTGCAGTTTAGCTCGTAGATTAATGTGTCTACCATGTTACGCTCTGGATGACTGAACTGGATGTGTTGAGGCAGATAGGCGCGCTTTACTGTGGGGCCGTATTTGATACTGCCTGCATCAGGGCGTTCCTCTTCCATCAGGAGGTTTAAGAGTGTGGACTTCCCTGTGCCGTTGTCACCGATTAGGGCAATGCGTTCACCGCCGCTGACTTCTAGGTTTAAGCTGTCAAATAGTGTGCGACCGTCGAAGCCTTTGCTTAGGTTTTTAATAGTCAGAAGCTCATCCCCGCGGAAGGCTTTTTCACCGATTCTAGCGTGGAGCTTTTTCTCATATTCGGGACGTTCTGTGCGCTCCATTCTGGCCAGACGGGATTTCATAGCCTTGGCTTTTTGCGCCATCTTTTTGTTCCCTGTCCCCCAGCCGATCATTTGCTCAGCACGGGTGCCGAGACGTTTGATTTCGGCCTGTTCGCGTTCCCACTTGAGTTGTGCCTCTTCTTCACGGCGGGCTTTTTCGTCGATGTAGTAGCTATAGTTTCCGCTGTAGAATTCGGCCTTGCCTTTGGTGATCTCAATGGTGCGGGTGACGACGGTGTCTAGGAAATAGCGGTCATGGGAGATGACTAGGACAGTGCCGGGGAATTTTTCTAGATAGCCCTCTAACCATTCGGTGCTTTTGAGATCTAGGTGGTTGGTTGGCTCGTCCAAGAGGAGAATGTCGGTTTTTTCTAGGATCAGCCGGGCTAGGTTTACCCGGGTTTTCTCGCCGCCGGAGAGGGTTTTGAACGCTTGTTCCCTCATGCTTTGCGGGATATCCAGACCGCCGCAAACCCGGTTTCTGTCGGTTTCCATCTCATAGCCGCCCAGGGTTTCAAAGGCGGCTAGGGTTTTGTCATATCGGCTTAAGACTTCAGGTTTTGGGTTTTCTGCCATCTCTGCCGCCAGGGACTCTAGCTCTCTTTCTAGGGTGTAGAGCCGATTGTGGGCTTCGCGCAGGACGTCTTCTGTTAGGTAGTGGTCAGGAAAGTTTGGGATCTGGGAAATCAGCCCGATGCGGCGGTTTGTACCGATGACAATGTCGCCCTCGTCTTTCTCGATGACACCGGTGAGCAGACGAAAGAGCGTGGTCTTCCCCGCCCCGTTTTTACCGAGGAGGCCGACACGCTCACCTGCTTGTATTTCAAAGCTTACGCCGTCTAGGATGTTTTTGTTTATCTCGAAGGCTTTGACTAGGTTTTGGACACTGATGTCTATCATGGGGGTTTCCTTCCGATTTTTGGAGTGGTATAATCCTTGATAGGAGGTGGTTATCTTGGAAAATAAAACTGGTATGCCGCGTTTTTTGAAAAAATATCTTTTCGCTCGCCTTTGGCGCAATGTAATGTTTGCACTCATTGCTCTGCTGTGTATTGTAGGTACGATTTTGATTATGAATCCCAGAATATTGCCGGCAGGGCATTGGATTCGCCCTTTGCCTACCAGTGCTTATTGGTTTGAGATTGCCCTAGTTAATGCTGAAAGTGCGCTAGTGCGGCAAGAAGGGCTATTTAGGCTTGTGCTATTTTTACTGCCTCTTGCTATTTTGCTTTTCTTTTTTGTCTGCCGAGTAGTCTTGCTTTTGCAAAACTTAAAATGCTTGCCATCCTCAAAGACATATCGGGTCTTAAAGCAATATGGAAATCCCGATTTGCTTCTGCATGAGTTTGACAGTAGCTTGGATCAAAGAGAAAAGAGCGCTGTGAAGCGCCGTTTGCTTAAAAAAGGGATATATATAGGTGGAAATTTTATTGCGGCGCCCTATCCCACTTACCTTTATATTGCGCCGACTGAGCGTGGTTAGGAAGGCAAGCTATTATATAATGAGAGGCGTGGAAAATCAAGCCCAGAGACTGTGTTGTCTCTGGGCTTGGTTGTGATTATTTGTGGTTATCTGTGTACTTGTAAAAATACTTCTACAGATGGGCCAAAAAACTCTGAGAACTCAGCGACATACTCTCCATCACCATTATAGAGAATGTACATATATGTTTCTAATGTTGCGCCAGGACGCATACTGCCTGCCCATGTGAGATCATTGTCAAAAAAGGCAGAAACACTGTCTAACTGTAAGCCTGTAGAGCCAAAAATTCGATAAGAAAATACATTCAACCCATTTGTTTCATCGCCCACGTTGGTAATCGTAATGGGCAAATAAAATACATCGTATCCATCAATATCAGAAAACTGATTTTGAACTGTTGTCCAGCCAAAGCGTTCATGGATTGTAATCTCTAACTCGTCAAATACAAAGGTGCTACCAAATGTTAAAACGCTAGATGCAGTTTGTTCTTCTGGCTGTGTATCGTTTACTTCTGGTGTAATACCATCAGAACATGCGGTAAAAGATAGAGTCAAGATGATTGCAAGTAAAAATAGAATTGCTTTTTTCATAAGTAAACTCCTTTATTTTCTTGAAAGCATAATACCTCAAATGCAATATACTGTCAAGTCTGTTGTACTTATAATCCACTTGAGTTTTCTGTACACTTTATCATGGGTGATGAAATGGTATATTTGAACATAGAAGCGCTCTTGCAAGAAAAAGGAAAAAGCAAATATTGGCTAGTGCAAGAGCTAGGTACGAACTATACTGTCATAAATAGAATGATTGCAAATGACACAAGTTCCATGCGGTTTGATACAATGGAAAAACTTTGTAAGCTTTTCGAATGCACCCCGAATGACTTGTTTATTATAAAATAGAAAATGCCCCGATGTTGACAGCAGTCAATATCGGGGCATATTTGTCCTCGCGTCTGTATAGTTTCCCCCACTCTGCCTCATACTACAGGCAGGAGGCGAAGCATATGGAAAAAGAAAACACAAAGAAAAAGCCCTTGCGCAACAAAATTCTGAGGAAGCTCGCCGGTCTCTATCTCCGGCGCAAGATGAAGGGTCGGGGACTACAGATTTTCGCCTTTGTCACAGCTTTCCTTGCCCTGCTCTCACTTTGTATCGCCATCCGGCATAAGATGAAGTAGTCTCACAAGAAGTGAG
>Ga0131853_10016538_pt1 | contig 13451 bp, 10 predicted proteins | sample TergutLab28metaG_FD_92764 | JGI IMG/M metagenome (GOLD analysis project Ga0131853, IMG submission 92764) | Labiotermes labralis P1 segment gut microbial communities from Petit-Saut dam, French Guiana - Lab288 P1 (version 2) (version 2) | ecosystem: Host-associated > Arthropoda: Insects >... | reverse complement strand
CATCTTGATAGTTGAATAAAGAGAGACGAACTTGATGTCACTTGCTTTATTATTTCATTATTTAATGCTCAACATGTTTCGGATGTTAATACATCCATCCTCAGGAGCTTGCGACTTATTTGTAGAGTTATTTCATGGGTTGTACTGCTCTGTAAGGATAGAGGTTTTTGCATTAGCGTACTTATTTAGTGGCGAGTGTTTAGTGGTGACGTGTGTGCTTGTTTTAGAAAGTGTGTTTCTGCAAATGTTGGCCGCTGCGGTGTCTTATGTTTATTGAGTTTTCTTTGTGTGCAGTGTGTTTTTTGAAGATGTTTCCTGAACATATTCTGATGTTGTGTATATGAGCTTACACATACCTGGTTCGATGAGTGTTGGTGTTACATTGTGGTTTGGCTGGGGTGGTGTGGTATCCGTATGCAGCCTGAAGCATTACTGGTCTGTTCAGACCAGTAGTGTTTCAGCCTGCATCCGGATACCACACCACCCCAGCCAAACCACAACGTAACACCAACACGCATCGAACCAGAGCAAAACAACCCATGAAATAACTCAACAAATAAGTCACAAGCTCCTGAGGATGGATGTATTAACATCCGAAACATGTTGAGCATTAAATAATGAAATAAAAAAGCAAGTGACATCAAGTTGATCTCTGTTTATTCAAACATAAGCTGCTGTTTTGTGACCACATGGAGAGTTAGAGACATTCTTTATAAGGATGAGTAGTTGCACATATAAAATCTAGCAGTTTGTTGTGTTCTTATACTCTTGTAAAACCACCCTGATAATGGTCGCAAAACCTCTCGAAACGTGTTCGCAATTAGTAATATGCGGTAAAACGTATACATGTGCATTTGTAGGTTGTATTACTTAAGTTTAAATGTTCCTTGTAATGCACACACGTGGAATATATTAAGCAGAATGAAACGTGTGCGAACAGTCGTAACGTAATATCCCTTGCAATTGCTCGGGGTTACTGAGAAAAACACGAAAAGTTTTAGTTAACATCGGTTTTGTCTTAGCCCGGATGTCAATCCGGGACTTCCCAAACACGAACCACCAGTACTACTCACTCTACCGTATCTCTGGCTGCTAAACAGGAGGGCACGTTGTGTTCCCTGTTTCAAGGAATTATACCATCAACCAAAATAATACCCCACCCCTGATTTAGCTAAAAGTACGTTCTTCAACGTGAGACTACTTTCTGATTGAATTTCTGTTTGCTATGTCGTTGCTTTTATGATTGTGGGAATGTGGGTTAAATCACATGCAATACTTTTAGGTCTTGGTGAAACAGATGATAAAGCAGACATGTCTTCTTAGTAGTCTTGAGAAATTTTTCTCCAATTCATGAAAACATTATTTCATGCAAGACTAGGAATCCAGACACAGTTGCCCTCAGTTATTACATTTTTACACTCAAAAAGAAATCAAAGACAGAAATGTGTGGCTTTTGAAAATCCAATTCCTCTTTTTTATCTGAAAATTCATTCGATTTCTGAAGTGAAAGGTTCTGTTATTATAAGGCTCAAAGCCCGTGTTATTCTAAGATTCAGAAGCCTTCTAATATAAGATAAACCACCTTCACTCTTTCTTCTTATCACTGTAAAGTACGTAGAAATCGCATTTACTGGGCAGATAAAGCAGCTTTTCACGTAAGTAACAATTCAAAACGCTTTAGACTTTGATACACAAGTGACTTCCGTGTCAAATGTAAAGCCTGTGACTTTTTGAAGGTGGATAAATAAGAAAGAAGGTGCTTGTTTTTCTTAGAAATTACGGAAGTTTCTTTATCACTTACCGGAAAATAGTTTGCCGCAAATATAATGGGTGTTAAGTCCCAAATTAATTTTTTTGGCATTATTTTATTTTTATAATCTCTTGCGTTCTATAATTACGACCAATCATGAAATAGGCGGAAATATTTACTTACACAAGCGTTGTACATAGTGCGTTCTACAATTACGACTAATCGTGAAATAAACGGAAATATTTACTTACACAAGCATGGTACATAGTGCGTTCTACAATTACGACCAATCATGAAATAAACGGAAATATTTACTTAAACAAGCGTGGTACATAGTATGTTAAATGTAATACAACCAAATATTTAGAATTTTACATATGCCCTAATTTATTTAAGGTACTCTAGTACATTTCAAACATAAATATTGTTATATGAACTTCTTGGGAATGGTGATCTGATAGCGTACACTTAAGACTATTCGTACGTGAAAGACTGGCCGTAGTACCTGATACTTCCTGCGTTGGACCGAGTGTACAATGAATAATATAAATGTTGTTGCGTCCCGTGTGGGAAGGCTCGGTCAGATAAGAAACAACACCAGCATAAAAGTCTAAAGTAAATCATGATTCTAGTCGTAAGTATGGGATTTGAAGGGGCAAAGTTATGTCTGGCACCAGGTGCAAGGAAAGCGGTCGCAGCGTTGGTATTCGATTGTGTATGGCAGTAGCAAACGGCCGACGTTGCAACTGTGCCACAGTACGGTAACTTCTGTTAGCTATATGAGTATGAAATAGCTTTATGTTGAGAACAGTATAGCATTTGTTTCACCTAAAAAAACAGACATCTGCAGAAGAACGTCTGTGGAGTAGCGTGTTAGTTCAAGAATTCTAATTTTTTTTTAAAGCCGGACTTCTTGCGGTAGCACTGGCGATGTCAGGGCTCTGGTAGTGGGGCATCCGTCTCCGAGGGATCTCTGTGAGGGGAACCTGGGTGGAGGGCTTCTTTACTAGGACCCGGAAGGATATGCTAGGTAAGGCTCTGGAAATTGGCGTCTTTTACCATAGGGTCCCCGCTTTTGGAGAACATAGAGATATGCTCCTTTCCTAGGGCCTTTGAGAGAGGGATAGTTTTCTTTATTTAGGGAAAATTTTTATGAGGAATTTGAGAGATGCATAAAAAAGGCCCTGTAAAACGGGCAGCTCTCTCCCTAGGGGCCCTATTGGGGAACCTGGAGGGGGTTTGTTTACTGGGACGTTTGAGAGAAAAAGAAAATTCATATCTGGGTTCCTTTTCTTGGACTCAGAAGACATTAAAAGTTACGTCTGGGGGCCTTCTGGAACTTTAGCAAGGAACAGAGATTCCCTGAGTTGATATCAGATTATGGGGCACAAAGGTCCCGTTTGTAAGGCCTAGGTGCATCGGGACCATAGGGGCTCGAACCCATTTGTTAATCTAATCTAACTGGCGACGTCGCTGTTGCATAGCGAAGATATCGCCGCCAGCTTAGCAGTGCTCATTCCGGCGATAAAATTATACTGACGGTTCTTGGACTCCTTGATGCTGGAAGATGGGACCGATAAGTTGTCCCGAGATGTCGGAACAGAATTGCCACTCCGCGTCGCGGAATTTCCCAGAAGAGCGCAGATATCTTCTCCATCGCAGTGGAAGCCTAAGATCACTCACTATACAGGTTTGGTGTACATCGCTTTCAGTTCCTTCTATATAAGATCGTTGAAACATTGTCCTCGTAAGAAGAGTCTGATTTGTTGTACATATCTGTGGCTGTCTTCTGTTAACCTTTTGGCACCGGAATTATTTTTTTAATTTTAGCACACCCTGTATATAAAATGTGAATAATACAGGAACCAAATACGTTAGAATTGTGAAACAAACTGCATTTTGAAGAGAAAAAACGGAGAGTATATACCATGTTTAAAATATTCAATACCTGCATTTGTTGAATAAATATATAAAATGCTAGAGGTTAGCGGTGCGGTATGACCCCTATAGGAGTCCTTAGACGTCAAAGGGTTAATATGAGAATTCGTACGGCCTATGGTACTGTACGTTTCCCTTATCGCTGTCTTCGTCACCGTGGGTGTCAAGGGATGTCTCGGCGGTTTGAAGCTTTCTGTGTGCTAAAGCCACCGTGCTGGTTGCGGGTATAGAAAGAACACCCTGTATTAAGACGTCTGCTAATGAATAATCTGGTACAGATTTCGACAATACTTATGTGTCTAGCTCAGTGTGAGGTTAGGCTCAAATGGGCTATGGCATTATTCTGTCAAATTCTTTTCTAACTTTTAATTTTTGCCATTGCAAGCTATAACATTTGTAGTCTGAAAATCGCCATTAAATAAACCAAGACCAATCACTGACGAAGATAGAGGAGGCGAAACTCTAATCGGATCGCAATGTAAAAAGTAAAAATTGATATTCTTTCTTCCCAACCGGAGAGTTCTGGCAAAGTTGGTGAAGTCACGGATAAACTTCATCTTTAACGCTCCTGTCAACCTGAAGGAAGTTAAATTGACAGTATAAAATATGGAAATGTACGGGCTTCTCTCTTCCTCACAATGATGAAATTCCCCCTCCCCCCGCCCGTCTCTCTCCTCCTCTTACCCTACCATCATGAGAAACTCTGTTTCTGAACTCAGCCTCTTCCCCCTTTCTGAATTCGCACACTTGAAGCGCATCCCGACATGTCATTTGTTAAAGTAGTTTCGCGGTCGCGCCGCAAGCACAGCAGCGCTTCTTGTTGAGGAGTCCTTACTTCATTACTCATGAAGGCATTGGCTAACAGAATGCCAATAGTTGAGCCACTGAACTTAAAAGAATGGTTGGAATCTCCGTTCCTGAAATTGTGGTCTCTGATAGGAATTTCGTGAAGTCTGTGTTGTGATGCAGCTCCTCTGCTCTGTAGTAGCGAAGACGCCGTGTATATTCATTGGGTCACAAGAATTCGATATTCGGGCCAGGTTCTGAAATAACGACTTAAAAAAAAAAGTAAAATGTCAAGTTGACTCTAGAAAAGACCGTGAAGGCTCAGAGGTTAGTTAGGGGTTTACCTCTACTCTTTCTTTAATCTCGCTGATAGATGAGGTGGGTGGTCAACACGACACCCCGGCCGCTTTACCCCCCTTTCCCTGCGGAAAGAAACTCGGTGCCCGTTGTACAGGAGGCTGATTGGACTCCAGGGCCGGTATGGACCGGTGCGAAAAATCGCGCGCCCTACTGGGATGCGATACCCGGACCGTCCAGCCCCTAGCTGTTCGCTATACCAACTGAGCTATCCCGGCCTATGACACCTGAACTTAACTTACACAAAGCAGGAGAGTCTGAATTCAACGTAGACGTTTATATTCAGAAGAAAATAAATATATATTGTTTTCAGACACGGAGGAAATTGTCCACCATATGTGGTCAATATAATATACAGGGACTTTTGGCAATGTATCGTCTTCTTTCACTCATCTGTGTTTAAATAAGATTTTTGCCAGTGCCCACTAACAGTTTCAGCCGTCTGTACGGAAACCAGAACACCTTGAGTAATACAGCCGTGTGACACCCTTCCGTATAAAATATGCTGTGCCTGTTAAGGTAAAGTAAAGGTAAAGATCGCCCTAGAACAGTCCACGAAAACCCAGAGTGGGAGTAGATGTATAGCTCTACTCTTTCCTTAACCTCGGCGCTAGATGAGGTGGGTGGGTGGTCAACGCCACTCCCCAGCCGTTTTACCCACGGGAAAGACCCGGTACCCATTTTATAGGAGACTGGGTGAGCCCCCAAGGCCGGTCTGGGCGGGTGCGAAAAATCTCGCCCTCATCGGGACTCAAACCCCGGACCGTCCAGCCCGTAGCGAGTCGCTATACCGACTGAGCTATCCCAGTCCACACTCTGCCTGTTACTCCAGTGAATAAGATGTCGTCATTCCTCAACTCTGACACCAAAAACGAGACAAAACAACAGCAGTCAGTTTCCTGAATATTAGATTAGCGCTATTGTTTATTTTTCTGAGAAGGCTGGTCTCGAATCTTGGCTGAGAGTTTATCTGTCATCACAGAAGTGCCTTGTGCAGTTCCCTGGTCGCTGTAGTCCAATCGTGAGGTACCAGATTACTTTTGACTTTATCACACTTGCTTCCTTCCACTAAACATCCAACTTGCCCTGATCATGCACATTAATCCTGCCTTCGAAAGTTTATAACCTCTGAAATCACAAAGACATCTTGAAATAAACTAAGATTCAGTTTATGGAGACCTGAAGCATAACCTCCGTCTAAACCCTTTGAACATTAAACATATATATAGGTTACTTCAATTATTAACCAACAATTGCACTTACATAATTTCACATAAAAACACTTAAACACTTAGATCATCATCAAGAAGCTATGTTTCTCCTTGCTAAAGTTATATTATAACATTCACAATTTAATTCGTTTCTGAATGTTATAATATAACTTTAGCAAGGAGAAATATAGATCCCTGATGATGATCTAAAAAAAAAGATTGAAACACGTCGGAGTGATTTTAATTGTTTTTACGTGTTTTTATGTGATTATGTAAGTGCAATTGTTGGTTAATAATTGAAGTGATTCTACGAAATGCACGGCGCAACAATAAGGTTTATATATAGGTTAATTAGTACAATAAAACAACGGTGCACCAATCCCGCTCGCCAGGACGCACTGGCGACTGAACTGTGTACGATGGCGCCTGTATTTGTGGGTCCACACTATGGAATTTGATTCATTTCACCTTTCTGAGAACTAGAATTTTAATATGTCTTAGAGTTTGGGGTGTGCAGAGACAACTCAGTCGGTATAGCGACTGACTACGGGCTGGACTGTGCGCAGATCATATCCCGGTCGGGGGAGCTTTTTTCCGCACCCGTCCAGACCGGCCTGGAGCCCATCCAGCCTCCTATACAATGGTTACCAGGCCTTTCCCGGGGATAAATCGGCCGGGGCGTGGCGTTGGCCGCCCCCATCAAGAACTGAGGTTAAGGAAAGAGTAGAGCTATACCTGTACTTCCCCTCTGGGTCTTTGTGGCCTGTTCTAAGGTGGACTTAGAGTTTTGGAAAATCTGGACATCTTTTCAATGGGCAGTATGTAACTTGAAGATTATTATCTTGCGGGATATGACAGTATGTATTCTGGCACATGGCCGTCAAATTTTCTGAGAAAGTTTCGAGTCAGAATAGTTGCAATTTGGTAACCAGACCATACAGTGTCACATTCAAGAACAATTTAGAATTTACAGTCACCTCAGTGAGAGCGTGGATTTTCAAAATAAGAAACAAAATTAAACGATGCGGCGTAGGTCTTAGAGGGTTTTCCTCAGTACGTCCAAGCAACCCTGACATAGCACTAAACAATATATGGTGGCTAATTTTTCAATAATCTTTAAATGGCCCTTTCTTTTATTCCACCTTTCTGCATTTCCTTGGAAAATACCGTGAAGATGTAGGGATGTTTTTTTCTCAGAAACACTTATGACGTACTTAGTACAGTTAAACCTAATGTCATAAATCACAAGACCAAAACATGAATCATTATGTCTCACTTTCCACACAAATAAAAATCGACTAAAATATGCTGCAGGTGAGAGACAGCCCCAAGCGACATGTTTCGACTCAAGTGGAATAGCGTCAAGGAATCGCACAAAGTAGAGTCCACTTGAAATGTGATGGCACACGGTGACGCATGGGAGGGGAATTGAAGGGGAAACAGGCGAATGGAGTGGGTAGCCAGTACCCTTCACACTACCTCAGAACATGGTGTATCCAGCATTACTACCGCTGATGCGCTCACCTCGGCTGCCAGTAGTCGACTGAACTGACGCCCCCGCCGATTTAAATGGACTCGTCCGTTTCGCCGAAATACGAAATCTGGTTTCTGCGCGTGTGCCATCACATTTCAACTGGCGTCTAACAGTCATTAAAATAACAAATAAAAAAGTACACACAAGGAACAATAAAAATTTGACATTATATTCAGAAACGAAATAATCTGATGCGAATATAAAACATGCCAAATTGATATAAAATTTATGTTTTAACATTTTTTAAGTTTCTGAAAAACTTTAAATATTGAAAAATAATATTTTCAATAAAACGCAATCAATACTCTTTCTCTTTGTTTTTCATTCGCCCATTAAATTATTGATCACATTTTTTGAACCTATGTCATCTCTTTTCATAGGTACGTCTAATCTCATCAAAATTCCCGGAAGTGAGTATTGAACAGACGCAACATACATTATTATCCCTCCGCCATTACGGCCATAAATAATTCCCACACGTCACAGGAAATTTCTACATTTCTTTTAATCCTGTAAATTCATTCGTCTAACTGGACAGATATTTCAGTAAGGGCAGGCATATGTAATCCCTGCAATTTTTCACACTTTTTGCTGCGCATACATCCGGTCTGCTTCTAACATTAAAGTGCTCTAACCTTTGCAGTTCTCCCCAATTCTTTTTTTTATAAAATGTTCAATTTAGGGAATAATGTCAAAATTTAAAAGTGTAGGCTACATCCCATTTTAAAACAGATTTACCCCATTATGTAATATAAGAATTAAAGTTAATTTCAGCCGACATATTGTATTATTAATACCATTACTCGCCTTTATCGGAAGCCCGCCATGTTTGGCTAATGACACCTACAGATAAGTATTGCGTATTCTGATTAGTATATTATTATTGTTTGTGGGTCGGGTAGCTCACTCGGTATAGCGACTGACTAAGGGCTCGACGGTCCGGGATCGAATCCAGGTGGGGACGAGATTTTCCTCCCGTTCAGACCAGCCCTGAGGCCCACCCAGCCTCCTGTACAATGGGTACCGGTTCTTTCCCGGCGGTAAAGTGCGGCCGGGGCGTGCTGCTGACCACAGTAGAGCTATACCTCTACCCACCCTCTGGGCCACACCGGGCCTGTAACGGGATCACTTTATCTTTACCTTTTATTAATATTATTTTTGTTATTCAATTAAGACATTAGTTTTTAATAAATAATGCTTTAATTAAGAAATATTGTATCATGTTTCCGCCAAAAAATTTTTGTGTGGCAGTGAAAAGACAGCCGGATCTTTGTTAGTATTTGCACTGTGGGCAGCATTCGACAAGCTAAGTTACTTCAGTTACTGCTGCTGTGTGGTGTTTGTGTAGCCAGACAACCAGGTGGAAAAATGTATACATAAGGACGTAAACTGAGGGTGCTTGAAAACCAAGTAAGCTCACTAAACGAGTAATTCCTGTAAGAATTCCAAGTCTTCAGGGCTGTAATTTTAATATTACCGTCAGCTGAAATGTGACGCAATGTATTTTGGTACGTATGTACCAACGTTTCGGAGGAAGCTGCTGCTTCTTTTTGCCGAGAAAATAATCAAGGTAAAAGCAATCCCATTACAGACCTGGACAGGCCCTGAGGGTTCCAGGAGGTTGAGGCTCCCAGATTTCAAGACAATCGGCACATGAAGGTTGTAAGGTTGTCAGCCGTACGCACCGGCCGCCTTTACCCCCAGGAAATACTCCTGGTACTCATTTCTGTTAGAGGCTGAGTCGACCCCAGGACCATAGTGCGGCCGGAAGGATTACGTTAATAAAAATTTCCAATGACACCAATGGGAATCGAACCCGCGACCTTCCGGCTTGTAGCGCAGTGCCTCAACCAACTGCGCCACCGCGTGTCTTAATAATCAATACGTAAATACGTAAAAGATAGATGTGAAGAGGATTTATGAATATATAATAAATTTTTATATGCTGTATGATTGATATTACGATATAGTTAAACCTTTGGGTTCGATTAGTGGTACATCTAATACTAATGACAATTTCAAATGCAGTTTTTGTAGGATTAAATTTTTCTGCATTCGTCCGCTTGGAATGAAATTGTGCGCCCTGAGGTATCACGTGACACAGGAATGTTCTGTCCATTATCTGAAATACAAATCTTATGTCTACAAATATATTTGCTCATAATCATAAAGGTAACGGAGAATGGAGCCCTGTCACGAGATTTGTGAGAAGTATTTGCGTAACTTATATTTTACCGGTGCCCCAAAAGGCACTTACACCTGAGCTTCTATTCTGAATGTCGGCACCACGTTTGTGCCTTAATATCTCCGCCGTTTTCCGTCTTAAGGCTACATTACTAGAAGTAATTGAACGCAATTTTTACAAACCAGAATCAGCGCGAAATGTTTCAAACATTTCGATTACTTATTTCATTTACGAGTCTAAATAAGTAGCAAATAATTGTCTTTTATTATATATATTACATCTTTCTTTATTTTTTGCTGCATATTGAAACTACACTCTCATGTGTGAGACATGCAGCCTCCATATACAGAAACATTATTGAAAAATGAATTGGAAATAAGTAATATAGAAGAAATTGTAATGACATCATTTCAGGTACCTACGAGGCAAAGGCACTAAGGAAAATATTTGAACCTAATAGGGAGAAAGTGACAGGACTTTTTTTCCCCCTGTGGCGCTGCGGTCCAACGCGAGCCATGGCCTCCTCATTCTTGAGGTTTCTTGATCACACACAACGATACATCACAGTCGGTAGGACTCCTCTGGACGAGTGATCAGTTCGTCGCAGAGACCTCTATCTGACAACACACAACACTCAACACAGACAGACATCCATGCCCCCGGTGGGATTCGAACCCACGATCTCAGCAGGCGAGCGGCCGCAGACCTACGCCTTAGACCGCGCGTTCACTGGGACCGGCTGAAGTGACAGGACAATGGAGGTAAATACCTAATGAGGATTCTCACGATTTGTAATCCTCACCAAATATTATTCATTTGAAGTTTTCCATCCCGAAGTGTTATAATATACAAATTAATACTATACGTCAGTCAATAAAACAACTTTAATTTTATATACAATGGTATATACGTCAGGGCGACATGTTTCGACCTATTCGTTCATCCTCAGTCCCTCCAAGAAAACAACCCTTGGATCTGTTTTCTTGGAGGGCCTGAGGATGACCGACTAGGTCGAAACATGTCGCCCTGACATATATACCTTGGTATATAAAATAAATATTGTGTTATTGACTGACGTATTGTATTTATTTGTAAATATTATTCGGCTCACTAAATCACGGAGAATGATAAGGGCACAGCCTGTGGCACTGTAGGAGAGAGATGACCATAAATGGTTTTGAAGGGGAAACCTGAAGGAAAGAGGCCACATGGAAAACACAGACGTAGATGGGAGCATAATATCAAGGTGAACAATAAGTAAATTGATATGGAAGGCGTGGACTGGATTAGTCCGGCTCAGGATATGGACATTATGTGGACATCTTTGAAAACGGTAATTAAAACTCGGGCTGATAAGTCCTTAGCCCGACCAGGAAGGAAACAAGCTACTGTTTCTGTTAGAATGGCGTGAATTTCCTTCGGCGCCTTGCCTTGCAGGAAAAGAAACTTGATGAGAGCTCGCGTCTCGATGTTGTTGAAATCGCGCGCGTCCCTGATATGCTTCCGAGCTTGTTTCCTTCCTGGTCGGGATAAGGACTTATCAGCACCTCGGTAAAATGCGTGATATTTCTTGAGTGCATGGGGCATGACTGGCTTGTAAACGCGGACTTTGCTCAGTGGAGTTAGGTAATTAGTTTTTATCTCATTGTTTTATGGAGCGGTTGAGGAATATCACGAAAACCGAAGTCAAAATACCCGGTGTCCGCGGTGGAATTTGAACCGAACGTCTCACAAACACGCAGCAGGCGTGAAGGTCGGTCTAAGTTTTGTGTAAACGCCCACAGAAACTCATGTAGACGGCTTGACGATGTTGTCACATCGACTGTACGAGAAAACAGAGGTGTTAACACGTGTGAAATATATAGGCCTATAAAAAGATCAAGTTCGTAAACCTTATTGCGCGTTCATAGCAAATACGATTTGTCTAGCTTTGGACGCAAAATTTCATTCCATGTACCTGCCATTCAGTGGCGCCGAGACGTACCGTGCAACAAAACAAAAGAAAAGCAGCATCTGACGAATGAGCTCTCTTGCACTGTATCTGAAGCGAGTGAGCGGTTTCGGAGTAGTTCGCTCAACGAAATTCGAGGCTTCGCCGACAGGAATATGCATCACTGCTTGACAGCGGCTTCAGTCTTCTTTGGTTCATGGGCTCAACTTGCGGTTCGTATAGGAACTGTAAGCCTCAACTTCGCCGTACCTCAGTCTGCCCAGTATTGGATATCCGTCACCATCAGCAAGTTGAGTGGTAGACTTTCAGTTCCTACATTGATTTTCTCAGTTTTTGTAGCAATTTCTTTTTTAGACTCCGTTGCGTATTGTTTAACTAACCACAACGAAAGCGGTGATTCTTCGGTAAGGAACAGTCCATTACCATCCTCACAACTGCCAGCTGCTGGATTCTCTCATGAGCTAGCTGAATCCAAGTTACATCCTCACTCTCTGCTGCCAACATATCTTGATATTTTCTCATCTACACCTAGTTCCTCCAAGTTGTTCCTTTCCTTATTATTTCCTGACCCTGGGTAGGAGATTTATGTCTTCTCAAGTAGTCTGGGGCCCACCTAGACTCCTGTTAAATGGGTTCCGGGGTTCTTTCCCCATCTACAGCAGCCGGTGCGTAGTGTTCATAAATCACCGCCATCTATTGTGAATCTTAAGAAACGGTGGAGCTGTAACACTGCTGCCCTTATGACATGGATGGCGTGAACAGGGAAGATTTTACATTTTACCCTATGTCTTGTTCCTGTTATTTTCTCTCTCTTAACTCTGAACTACCCCGTTTACAACAAATTTGCAGCTGGAAAGTGGAAAGCCTGATGCCATTTCATCGAATTATCTCTTTTGTTAAGCTCGTGTTTCTTTCAAATTGATGTATCAACTGGTTGCGAGGCATGATAGCTACAGATGTACGCGAGTCATGCCATCCGATATTGGTGCGCGAATAGATATGTTAATTTAACATTCATATGTCCGTGCAACGCTAATATATTCTCCGAGTACAACCAAAAAGATGCAATGTTTCATAATTACTTTATTTCTGTAAGACGCTCTACATGTTTCAGACGGTTTTCCCGTCCATCATCAGGAGCTCAAAAATGCACATACAGCGTCAGGTAGCAGTAACGGTCTGACAAATACCTGAAGCTGTATGATGGACGGAAAAACCGTGTGAAACGTGTAGAGCGTCTTACACAAATAAAGAAATTGTGAAACGTTGCATCTTGTTGGTTGTACTCTGCGAATATAGTTAATCTCTGAATTAATTTTTCTGTTTTTGTGATATATATATATATATATATGCGTATATTGAAAGGATATTATTATTATAATTATTGTTAATTTGAACCATGCTTCTTTTATTATTTGTGATGACATGAAAATGTCGAAACATGTAGGAGTATAGATTATACATTGTTGTGATGTATACTTTTATGATAGTTTTGCATTGGTTGGTTATAATAAAAATATCTTTAATGTGTTTCGTTTTCTTTTTCTGTTCTTGTCACAGAATAAACCAAAATCATTACCATCATACGACTGACGTATGTGTGTGTGGTGTGTGTGTGTGTGTGTGCGTGGTGTGTGTGTGTGTGTGTGTGTGTGTGGTTTGTGTGTGTGTGTGTGTGTGTGTGGTGTGTGTGTGTTGTGTGTGTGTGTGTGTGTGTGTGGTGTGTGTGTGTGGTGTGT
>Ga0131853_10016536_pt1 | contig 13454 bp, 8 predicted proteins | sample TergutLab28metaG_FD_92764 | JGI IMG/M metagenome (GOLD analysis project Ga0131853, IMG submission 92764) | Labiotermes labralis P1 segment gut microbial communities from Petit-Saut dam, French Guiana - Lab288 P1 (version 2) (version 2) | ecosystem: Host-associated > Arthropoda: Insects >... | reverse complement strand
TTCTTCTTGGTGCCAGTTAACGATTCCAAAACTGTATCTAAGTACTGGTACTGCCAATGATCCAATTGCTTGGATTTTATTCTTTGCACTTAATTCTGTACCCAAAACTAGCCTCAATCTCCTGAATTATTATTATTATTATTATTATATGGCACGGAATGGAGATTCGCGGTGCACTGGTGTAATAAATCGCTGTATTTTATGTCGGGCGAGAATTATTTGACTATCCGAGGAACACTTTTTATAATTTTCGAGGCGGACTCTGCTTCATGGAGCCAGTAGGACTTTTAATTGCACGAAAGAACTGTGAATTAAATGATATCCGTATTCAAGTGATAGAAACCCTACCTGTTATTTTGTGTGGGTATGAATCTGGTCCCGTCATAATAAGTGACGAAGAAAGACAGCGGGTTACCGAAGTGATCTTTCTTTGGATATTGTCCTTCGATTAAATTTCAATGTCTTACTACGTTTCGGAAGTTGGCTGTGCTTCCGTCTTCAGATAAAGAGAAGCACCTAATCTGGTGGACCCATTAGAAAGATCTGTTCTCAGTTACATGGCACCATATGTCAGTTAACTTGTTCAGATATACTTCAGAGGCCATATTTGGTCTACGGGCAACAGCAGGAAAATGGCTACTAGAAAATTAAAAACTAGAAGATTCAGATATAAAACCTGCCACAACATAGTGCTACGTGTATTGAAAGACGATTGATAAACTCCAAGAAAAAAAATGACTTCATTCAGTCAAATTCCTTTTAAAGAACACCATAGAGGCGAAAGACTTGGGATGTCCGAGAATATGGTACCAAGAAGTGTGTGTGAAGGAAGAAAAGGAAAGAAGGAATGGGATGCTGGAGAAAATTGCATAATGAGGAACTGCACGGTCTGTATGTCTTGCCGAATATCATTACGGTAATCATTTCAAGGACGATGAGATGGGCGGATAGTTGGAAGAATAGAAGTGACGGGAAGACGAGCTAGAAGCCGTAAGCAGCTGCTGGATAATCTTAAGGAAAGGAGAGTGTGCTGGAAATTGAAAGAAGAAGCACTAGATCGCACTTTATGGAGAACTCACTGTGGAAGAGGCTATGGACCTGTCGTCAGACACGATTTCGGAAAGAATGAATGAGGTGGGTGGGAAGTGTTAAATTTAAGAACAAATATGAGAGATTCATATAGGGTTTTGATGGGAAAACCTGAAGGTCTGAGAGCGCCTGAAATGTCTAGACATAACCAGGAGGACAATATTAGAATGAATCTTAAAAGGCATGAAATGGAATGTTGGGGACTGGACGTATTTGGCTAAGGATACGGATCATTGGCTGTCCGTTGTGAATACGGTCTTCTTACCTAGCCGACAAACTAGTAGCCCCTTATGAAGACTGTTCTTTAGAGTAATTTATTTGTATATCGCATGATAATGTAGCACTCATCTTCCCTGAAAGCGCAACGTACAAGAGATGAAATAAGGCAAGAACCGTAAGCTGGAAAGCATAAGTCATGCTGATTGCTTTTATGTATGTTTTTTAATACCTGCACGAAAAGAGATAAAGCCTGCTTTCATCCGTTATGCAAAAAAGTTCCTAATGTAACATTAAAAGGTCCATCCGTCATTCTGACTCCGGAGTGTGCATTTGTACAAACAGATCATTCTTCTCGTGTGCGTATTCAAAACTGTTGTTTTCTTCAACTATACCAGACTCTGTTTTGTATTTCCGCATAACGATTTTAATATTAGTAAAGACGCCGATTACGGGTTGGGCGGCCGGGGATCGATTGCAATTGGTGGAAGTAGAACAATTATTTTTCACGTCGTCACCAAACATTATTTCAGGAATCGAAGTGAGAACTGTTTTATACGTCATGCATTTATTTCATGTAGATGAGATGAAAAGTTATAACCAAGTAGCCTACTAATCTAAGAATCCGAAGGGAAACGTAAATTTGTGAAACTGTGTATAGATGAGGCCGATCCCGGTGGCCGCGCCGTCTAAGGCGTGGGTCTCTGGCCGCTAGCTTCCTGTGATTACAGGTTCGAATCCCTCCGGCGACATGGATGTTTTTCTCTTGTGAGTTTTGTGTGCCGTCAGGTAGAGGTCTCTGCGACGGGCCGATCACTTGTCCAGAGGAGTCTACCGAGTGTGGTTTGTGTGAGTTCGATCTCGAAACCTCAAGGATGAGGACATCTAGAACGAAATAGGCTGCTAAGCAATGAAAAAATGATGTTTTTGACTAAACATATTCTTACATTATGCTACAACTTTAAACAACCCATTATTAAATTGAACATAGATTCGTTGCTGAAGTGTAGGGACGTAACAAAATGATAGGCGGTAGTTAACGAAAGCTGAGATGTGCTTGAATGTCGCCTCCAGAGTTCACGTCGTTTGTGGTAATTCTTAATACTGTCACGAGTGTGGCGGGCAGTATCCTGCCGCCTGACGTGGCGTTCTGTAGACGACAGTGAAAGGGGCAGGCGGTTTTGTCTTGTTCAGTATATATGGCATGCCACAGAAATGTGAACCTGTTCTGGATATTGAATACTAATTGAAATAAGTATAAATTTTTCGCTGAAAGCCTTATTGGCATGTAAGAGAGTGTAAACTCTGGCCTATGCTTACTTCAACTTGGCACTATATGGAGGTGAGTGGTCAGTTACATGAATAATTAATTAATCTAAATGTAATTATAGACGTTACATGGGAAACCAACTCTTAAAACAATATATTTTATGAGAAGCTAGTAGTTCTTCACCTAGCCAAGAATATCCCAGATTTTTATGGCACCATGCGGTTCATTACTACATTTACAAAGCTCCACATCTTGTCACTATCGACTGCAGGATAAATTCACTCCACACTTTTCTGTTCCAAATACCCATTTCAATATTATCCTTCCATCTACGCCTAGGTTTCCCAAGTGGTCTGTTCTGTATAAACATTTTTTCTCTCCTACATGCCACATGTCAAGCTAACGTCATGTTACATGATTTGATGACCCTGTTCATGAGCACCTTCTCTCTGTAATCCTTGACTGTGATAGACGAATGCCTAAAAGATTTGAAACTGGAAACCATGAAAGAGACTTAAAGATGATATTAAAATGGGTCCAAGAGAAAAAGTTGTAGCGGTTTGAAATTGATTGATGAAACTAATGTCAGGCACTAGTAAACACGGTGGCGAATGCCACAATAGGCCAGCAGTCCCCGAGAGGGAGATCGGCTTCCACCTTCCTGTCTCCGCTGGACGTGTCCTTTCCTCCTTGGTACGTGTATTTTTTTGGGGCGGGCTAAAAGTGACTATTAGCTCCGTCATATCTGTCCGTCTGTCCGCATAGAACAACTCAGTTCCCACTGGACAGATTGTTATGAAATTTGATTTTTTGTATTTTTCGAAAATCTGTCGAGAAAATTCAAGTTTAATTAAAGTCAGACAAGAATAACGGGTACTTTACACGAAGACCAATATACATTTTTAACCATATCTCACTCATTTCTCCTTAGAATGAGAAATATTTCAGACACATTTGTAGAGAATATCAGAACACACATTTTATGTTCAGCACCTTCTTTCTTAAATGGTGCCGTTTATGAGATAATGTGGAAAAATATTGTAGAGGGGAGCAGGCCACAAATGACAATATGGCGCATGTGCGTTGCATCCTCGATAACTAACTCTACAAACACACACTAAGAATATTGCTTTTTCGCAACAACAATGGTTGTACGAACGCAACTCAGTGTTACGTTATACGCACATTGCCTATCGTTTCTCATATTTTATACAACTTGCCACTTTCTGAACTTGATTCACCTAAACGCCAATTATGTAGACCGTATATGTTTGCCAAACTCTCGTATTCACCTGTAAGAGTACGACAGAATGCAGTGACATACCGCAAATGTGTCTGTACCGCTGTGAGAACTTCAAATTTTGTGTAGGGGGGTTATTGATATCACATGTAACGTTTTTAATAACTAATCAATTACATATAAGTAAGAATTTAGGAATTATTGTTTTGATTTTGTAGAAGCTACATCGTATTGCATGTACATTATGTTTGCTTATTATTGTTTTCATCTGGATTTTGTTGTAACGGAATTGAACACTTAAATTGTTGCTAACACAGACAGCTGTTATGCAGGAATTAAACGCCTATGCGTTGACGGTTTGACGGGCAAACTGACAGACTTCGCTTTACACGCAGAGAGCTGTTTTATAGCTCATTCATTGTTCTGCTAAATACAGCCACACTCCCGACCTGAGGTTGCCGGTAGGTCCCTTGCACCGGAGTTTGATGCTGTAATTAAAAAATCCAAGCCCAGGGTGGTCTGAAGTTACCACATGGAGCAGTACCATTTCATTCTGTGTGTTATTCTGTCCCCTGCTGCAATTCAGATTATACCGACTGAGCCGGGATAGCTCAGTCGGTATATTGACTAGGCTACGACCTGGAAAATCGAGGAATTGGGGTTCGATTTTTGGCAGGAGCAAGGGATTTGTGTCCTCTCTACAGCTTTCAGATCGGCTTAGAGGCGCACTTAAACTCCTGCCCAGTGGGTACAGTGGGCTTTATCATCAGGAACATGGAGCCGGAGCGTGAAACAGCTTACCACGCAACTCCGTTTAATAATGAGGTTAAAATGGGTGGAGCTACACATCCAGTTCTCTAAAGGACATCAACTTAGGTGAAGGAATCTAAGTTGATATAAGTTATCGAAAAGCTTAGCCGCATTTTAATACTCTGTAAGCCGTAGCCCATAAAATAAGGTATTAACGTCTGTTTTTTTACTGCTTAGAAAAGATACCCCTTCTCGTTTAGTACAGTGAGTCTGTTAATGGTGTTTTTGGAAACAGTCAGTGTTTGTTCTGAAAACTAAGGAAACCTTCAAATAAACTTTGAAGACGAAGTGTCATGTTATTTAACGCCAAAGACAACAGTACACGTAATTGCCATTTAGCTGTAAAGGCTTAACTCTTTAAAGCTTAGTGATTACTTACCTCCCCATTTTGTTCACAATGTATTTAAACGTATCATTTGATTTTCAGAATAAGCAGACATCGTTTTTCCTTTACACCATTACAAGATTCGCCTTTTTAATGGAGACTGTGAGTGTTTACCGCGTGGTAGGTTACTGGATACTTCAGACTCCACCATGGGTACAGCTAAATCTGAATGTCAGAATTTAGCCTGAATACAGTACTGCTTACTGTCTGAAGGATTACAGGATACTGTGAATTAGATTCTTCAAACATTTTTCCATCACATCATAGTTGTAAAAGTTTGTCGACAAATTTTCTTGTATTTATTGTTATGATTATTTCTTACTTTAAGCCCTTAGATCGTAACAAGATAAGGTATGTTTGCAGCGTCATGACCTACTGACCTACCAAACAGGGCTTTTCAAGGAACACAATTTTAGAAAGGTTATGATTCCGCATTGATGACTATATTTCCTGTTTTTATTAATACCTACCCATAAATATTTTTTTTTAAATAAGGCAAAGATTAATGGTATAATTGAAAGTGCTGCCTCAAGCGGAGGCTTTTCGATATCAACCTTATATTTCTTATTTTCACGTGATAGAAAGCTTTTGTTTCATATTTAGATGCTGCTTTTGATACACCGATCTCCGTAAGAAATTACCCAGTGTTAAGCATTATTAGTGATTACGGGTTTTAAGGTTTATTAAAATTATATATTCTGTAATTTTTAATTAAATATTTTGCTGTTTCTACTTACGAATTATTCGGACGGATGAAACTAGTACATTACAATACCGACATTATTATATATCCGTGATTTGTACAATTAGAAGCCATCTGGCTACGATTAAGACTCGTGTCTTCATATGCTTGTTGCGAACCCATTTGCCACGTGGTCAGTACGTACGTCTTTTTTTCTTCCATAAAACTGAGAGCCTGCTGGCTGTGCTGTCATATCTCGCCGTCAGCATGACGAACAGCTTTCTCGTTGCTACAAGAGTGCTTCAGGAATGACGGGACGCTCTTGAATGATATGCTGCCTCACCAGGAATTTTGTAACATCCAGCAGCGTATGTCCACGTCAATCGTGTCCTTTCTGAGGCCGATCTCACTCACACACGGTACCTGTTTGCGATGCTGACACTTTCGCCTGTTAAATAAATTAGCTTCCACTTTTTAGAGAAAACAAAATCTCATTTTTCGCGTTCACAAGATCATATTCCGAGCCAGCTGAATTCTGTCCTCATCTATTTCTTTAAGACAAATCGCAAAAGTATCCTCCCATGTAGGCGTATGTTTGGGAAGTGGGCAGTTTTTCAGGTTTGTCGTTTGAAATTGTGAATGTAAGTTTTCGTGTTCGATGCGCAGTTTATTTCTGTAAAAGGTCGTAGAAGTAAAGGTTATCTATATTCCCTCCTCTGGGCCTCGGTGGCCTGTTCTAGGGTGAACTTTACCTTTACCTTTACCTTTAACTGACAGGATGAAATTTGAGTGACACTTTGTGCGCACCCTCTCATCAATATTAAGAATTAAAATAAATTCCCCTTTTCTTGCAGAGCGTAGTAAAACTATTTGTCGTTGAGTTTGGCATAAAGTGTAGTGCCGTCCGGAGGTTGTTCGTCCTACCGGTGTCACTGTTCCTAGATTCGCTAGATTTTACTAACGTCTTTCTAAGTGGCACCGGGTGTAGGTAGAAAGCGTATAAACACTGGTTATAATATTAAACATGTCAGTAGAGTCTGCCACCAGTCAGAAGGTTTCTGACATGCACAAGGTTTAGTTGTTAGGACCCCAGGACAAATAAAAGTCACTGAACCAATTCCACAAATAAGTCAGCCACAAATAAAAAAATAAATTTGTATTCTACTCTAACTAGCATTTCAGTACAAGTATAAGTAGTATTCTAGTTGGTTACACTATCATAAAAGTAAAATAACTATCTTGCCTCTTTGTAAATTAAGGCCGAAAGCTGGAATTTAGAATTTCTAGTTTTTAGTTACCAAATCAGTTCTGAAGGTCTCGCTGTACTCGGATAAATTTAGTTTTGAAGTTTTCCAATTGTTAAATAGAGTCAGCACGACTTACCTTTTATTATCAGAAGACAGTACAGCATTGCCAACGTAATATAGTCACTTTTCAACAATGTACTGTTTTCACAAATTAACGTTGAAAATACGTAGCAGCCGATGAACTTTCAAGCTTCGAGTGAGAGCTGAATCATCGGTAATCACTCTATTTTATAGCGGCAAGTTGCAAGTTAAACATTCATTTCAGTACAGCGAACTATCACGTCACCGCCGGGGTTCGATACACGTAAAGTATATTAAACTAATCGGTATTTGCTGACCCAACGACGGTGAGTGACCGTTCGTTTCGGTTACTTGAAAATCATATAAAGTTTAAACACTGTCTAGTCTTACAAAAAAAGACTCAGACTTGTAACATTCATTACAAAAGTATACAATTCGGTGTCAAGCACGTTTGAGGTTTCTCCTGTGGCAGGTAGCTACTGTGTGTTCCATAAGAAGCATATTAACTTTTTTTTAAAATGTTAACGTTTAAAAGCATTTCTCGCGGTTTTACCGATGTAATTAACCGAGGACACCCCGGCGTTGTTTTACCGATGTAATTAACCGAGGACACCCCCGGCGTTAGAGACAGTTTCCTGTGCACTAATTCACTTAGTTTACTTCCACCATGTGTCGACTTCAAGCTTTTATTTCCATCAACAGGTACGTCTGTCTGCCCTGTGACGTACTGGCACGCGGACTGTCCTTACGTATGACATAGATAACATATACAATGTTGCCAGCCTTGTGGTTGCACTTCTATTTGCACAGGAACAGATTTTAATGACTCATCAGGCTAGAGTTTTTCGTTATTCAATTGTAAGGGTTGGTGCACCTGCCAGTCTTCCTGATGACAGCGCCCCGACCTTCTCTCCAATCTTCTTTCCTGCCATCTGTCTGGAAGCGGACTGCAGTGTGTCTTGTAGTTGTGTTTATTTTGTGTTGGAAATGTTTTGTACAGAATGAATGTAGTTCGTTATTGCCTTTGATAGAGAGTGTGTTCTTATAGCCTGTGATATGCGAGTGGTGATGCATGTGGTGAATATATTACACTAAGAACACAACAAACAGGGACAGTGGGTAAGTTTAATAGATCTGATGTAAAAGTCGGACACCTAAATAGGGTTACGGACCGTTGTAGTACTCACAACGTAATGGAGTCATGCACCATTTCATCTAATTCTGACGTAACAGTTTGCATCACGTGGCTGTTAAGACACCCCCGTTACGTACAACCAACCGATGTCTCTTACACATGATGGACACTTACTGCTTGCAGATTTTAAATACTATATTTTGTCACTCGTTCGACGTGTGTATGAAAGGTGAGTTATAAATGTTTATGCTTGCTTGAAGTCTAACAACATTATCTTGCGGAGAGTCTTCCAGCAAAACATAAGTAAAATTTGTGTTCAGACACCCGACGTAATCATAGTGTCAGAAATAAAAAGACGGAATTCCATTCAGGTCTTGTTTAATAACTTGCTGAGTCAACACTAGGGGAAAGCCAGCCCTTTGCTGTCCTTCACCTCACCCACTGTTAGGGTAGGCCGTGAAATTAGCGCTATGATTACAGACAGAATAATAATAATAATAATAATAATAATGTGGACCGCGGTAGCACAGTGGTTAAAGGGCTGTGCTAAAAATCGGAAGGTCGCTGGTTCGATTCCAGATGGTGTCATTGGAATTTTTCATTGACACAATCCTTCCGATCACAATATGGCCCTGGGGTCGATTCAGCCACTTAAAGAAATGAGTACCAGGAGCATTTCCTGGGGGTAAAGGCAGCCGGTGCGTAAGACTGACAACCTTCCCACCATCCTGTGCCGATAACATGTAATCTGGGAACTTTAACTTCCTGGAACCATCTGTGCACCTCGGGCCTGTAGTGGGACTGATTTACCTTTATAATAATAATAATAATAATAATAATAATAATGTAAACTTAAATTTGCCCCTGTGCTGAATTGTGCACCATTCCGTGGAATTATGTGTGGGAGTGAAAGTGTAACTCGGCGGATTCTTAACCTCTGCCCTATTTGGAGGTGAATTGTCAACCTCACGCGCTGGCCGCTTTACCTCGGAGAAATTATTGTTATTTTTGTTTTTGTTTGTATGATTTTTGTTATGATTATTTGTTTGCTAGTTTTGTGATTGGTCTCTGCGCTGTTAAGCTAGCACTGTGATGAATGAAAATTCAATTATCATCGCCGTCATCATCGCCAAAATAATAACAATAATAATAATAATGCAGCGCAGAATAGAATAGAATGATATATGGGTTCGAGCCCTTTTCGGGCCCGATGCACCTAGGACCTAAAAATACAGGGCATGTGGAATGTAAAAACAAAGGTGATACCAGTATAATAGGGGCGACAAGGACTATCTCAAAATCATTTAGAAAATACATGAGCAAGATACCAGGAAAACATGAAGTCAAGGAACTACAGCAAACAGCCATATTGGGCACTGCACACATACTTCGGAAAGTATTAATGTAAAAATACAATAGATTCAACACTGAAACTAACGATATAAGCACCGTGAATGTAACAACAGAATATCTGCAACACTCTATTTCCTACGGACATAGTTTGTCAAAGGAATATAAGTATAAATACCGTGCATAAAGGAGATGACGACGATAATAATAATAATAATAATAAAAGATTGAAACTTTGGTTTGCCAAACGTTTACAGAAGAACCACGGAAGCATTTTTGTAAGTTAAAAGGGACAGTTTCGCTAAGCCGGGCTCACTCAACAAAACCGGACGTGGGTGCACGTACACACGCAGAAAGGTTATTGATAATTCACATTTATTACTCTTTATTTAGCTAAATAAATTCTAAACGTTATATTTATAAATTCACCTGTCTTGGCGGTTCGGAATTTACTTTTGTAACTTGGATTAAATTTTCCAAATTAAAACGCATGTAAGAAGTCACAATACTGTAGGCTGACGGGGGCAAAGCTGTTCTTCGCGTAGTTGATAGTACGTTTTCTTGCGCGACTTCTTTCTATAATGAAATTGTCCGTAACTCTGTTTTATTTAATGTTAATAAAAATCCAACCAGATGCAACAGTATGCAGATATTTATTTACTGCAAAGTCACTCTATATGTTTCGGGTGTCACAGCACCCATCATCAGGAGTACTAAAAACTGTAACTGCAACCTCCGGCACAGGTCATAATATCGGTACAGCTACTTCCCTCCAACGTGGCCTGATCGGGACGTCCCGATCAGGCCACGTTGGAGGGAAGTAGCTGTACCGATATTATGACCTGTAAGTGAGGCTGCGGTTACAGTTTTTAGTGCTCCTGATGATGGGTGCTGTGACACCCGAAACATATATTAATATTTATTAACTGCAATTGGGTTGTTACCCGGTGGCAGTGGTTATTTTACATGTAAACAAAACATGAAATAAGTTACTACTGAACTTAAGTCGGGAGGGCTACATGAGAAGCATGTAATGGCAACTTGAAATCTTGGGAACCATCAGAGCATTTGCTTTTAGACACAGGGAAACCAAGAAAAACCTGTGTCGAGGTGGCCGGTCGCAGGATCTTCCGAATACTGACTTCTAGCCAGCAGTCCGGCATCTAAAAAAAAATACCAATGCACACAGAGTACAACAAATACAAATAAGATAACACCCACACAAGACAACTGCAACAAACATGTAGAGTGACTTTGCAATAAATAGATATCTGCATACTGTTGCATCTAGTTGGATTTTTATTAGCATTGAATTATGATGCACGGAACCATGAGCTTGAAATTCTGTTTTATTCATCAGCAACATTACTCTTCTTTAAACCTTATTTATTCATATACCGCTTTCGGTGCCAAATTCTTTCTTTCCATCAGTGTCGTCCCTTCTACTCTATGGTGAGTTGTCATTTATCTGGTGGCTGTGCATTACTGTTTCACATTCAGCCTGAAGCTAAATTTTAATGTAGTACTAAACTCAAAATTTTGAAACTCTTTACTCGATTGCGTATGGAATTTAACATTAGTAATTAATTTTAGTAACACTTGCCCCTTTAGTCTGTTACTGTCGTTCACACATCATATTACGTTCTCTGTATGTTATGTTTTTGTGCATTTCCTCCCGTTATTACCCAGTGATCCTTGTATCACTTCATGGTGTTTACCCGACTGCTGTCTGTGAACGAACTGGGCCCTACCCCACTGTTTTATTCGGTAGTGCCAACTCTAGCTGTACCCACTATATATACAGGGTGATTCGAAATGATTGTCGGGGTTTTAACAACTTGTCATACACAATACACTTGAGATGGGAGTATGTAGTTGCACCGAAGGATCTAGAAATTCTCAAAGTTTTCTTTTATGGCGTTCGGTGTACAGTAGTTATGCATTTCTCCGCTTGGAGCGAAGTTTACTAAGATGGCGGCGAACGGCAGTGAGAAGGCGTTTTGTGCGCTTACATTTCACTATCGTGTTGATGTTTGTAGAATCACAAAAGGTGCACATAAAGAGCACCTGTAAGATATGTGACAAAAACACTGGAGTGTTGTTCTATTAAATAATATACTCCTATCTCAAGTGTATTGTGTATGGCAAGTTGTTAAAACCCCGACAATCATTTCGAATAACCCTGTATTTGATGAACTTACTTCGTTTTGAACTTTTCGCCTTGTTGTTTTGTAATCGAATTTGACGCATACCCTCTTGCGGTCTTCTGTTGTACAAGTTTGTTTGGAATAATACGAAACTGCAAGCTTCTACACTGATTATCGCTTCTGTCACGTTGAAGATACATGCATCGTAGTGTTCATAACTTGAACAAAGTACAGACCGCAAGTAGTAGTTACCGGGGTGCTGATAAGTCCTTAGCCCGATCAGGACGGAAACAAGCTCGGAAGCATGTCATGGACGCGCGCGATTTCAACAACATCGAGACGCGAGCACTCATCAAGTTTTTATTTTACTGTACGGCAAGGCGCCGAAGGAAATTCACGCCATTAGCTTGTTTCCTTCCTGATCGGGCTAGGGACTTATCAGCAACCTGCAAGTTTACTAAATGATGTTAAGTATGTGCACTTTTGTCTGTTTTCGTTTCAAAGGAACGTGTCGCTCCATCCTGTACTCTGAAGCCAAATAAAATAATAGTATTACAATTCTTGTGTGAACGTAAAGAATACGTTTACCTTTTCAGTGATGTCAGTATATTCCGTGAATCTTTGTTTGACAGAACGCCTTTCTAATTGGTGATCGTGGAACGAAATATTCGTTTCCTGAGCCAATAAGCGGGTTGGCTAGGCTGTATAGTTGAAAGTGTTTAAGAAGGGTGTAGGAAAGGAGACAGAGCGAAGACTTGGCTTGGGGAATTGGAAAAACGTACTCGGGGTCGATATGTGGAAACTCGTGAGAAACTAATTACGAACGGGAATCTAGATAGCAGGAGGAGGATGGAAATGGAGATTTCCTTACGAATGTGGCTGCTCGGGATTGAACAACACTCTCGGCAGATAAAGCTCTTCAAGAGGAAATAGAATGACTCTGAGGTTAAGAGGTGTAGTAAGTTCTGTGGAGGGGAAGTTCTTAGATTGTCTTTAAACGTAATGTTAAGTAAAATGTATTCCATAGACTAACTCAGAGGGGGCCACATTTTCATTACTTCATGTGCTTGTGAGATAGGTCTGTATGGACACAGAGGCCTACTATAAGCAAGGCTTCTTACGAGGGAGTCCGGACTTCCTTTCACTGCTCTGTATGTGAGATATTTTGTGGACACAGTGGTGCTGGGACAAGTTTAGTTCCATGTTTTGCCTGCCATTAATACAAGATATGTTCCATGTTCACTCATCTGTCATCCAAGATGTAAAAACTTGCCCCTTTAGGCATGTTCTCAGATCACCACCGGAATAAGGAATAGGATATTCGTATATGTAATTTTTGTTTGTGGGGTCAGATTTGCATAGTTTCGATTCCAAGAAGAACGATCATTTTTAAAAGTTTCTGGGTTATGCAGCTGTAATTTTTCAAGAAAGTAGAACTCACTAACTAGGGTCAAGTTTTATTTTGACCCGAGCTTGAATACAGTAGAGCCTACTATTGACGCTGGTAAAGGTTTCGGTAACAGTTGCAGAGGTTTGGGAAAATTGATTTAGACATTAAATTTCAGTTATTAAAAACATTGTGACTTGCTAGCCGAAACAGTGATAAGGGTTTTACGAGAAGAAACACACTTTCCATTTTTGCGACACGTATGTGTCTGCTTCCTGATTGGAGTTCCTTATTACTTACTTACTCCATGGTGCAGAGTCCTTCTTGAGAAGCTAACTGGTTTGCAGCCAGTCAAGAAATTCCCCGCATTTCATGGAACCCGAAGGTTCATTACCGCACTCACAAGCGTCCGCCA
>Ga0131853_10016535_pt1 | contig 13454 bp, 7 predicted proteins | sample TergutLab28metaG_FD_92764 | JGI IMG/M metagenome (GOLD analysis project Ga0131853, IMG submission 92764) | Labiotermes labralis P1 segment gut microbial communities from Petit-Saut dam, French Guiana - Lab288 P1 (version 2) (version 2) | ecosystem: Host-associated > Arthropoda: Insects >... | reverse complement strand
TCAATTGGGGTTGTGTTTGGCCAGTTTTTGGAGGCCCTTGGCTTTTTCGGGGGGGGGGGTGTTTTAACCCCCCCCAACCCCCCCCCCCCCCCCGGGGTACGCCATTGCTCTAACATGCTAGCGCAACGAATCGTTACTTTTCGTACATATGCACCATAAATTTGACGGCCACAGAACTGCCGATTGTTACTACCGCTTGAACCTCTTGTGTAGTTCGCAGACGTAATATCGTCACAACCGAGTTACATAACAGCGTGGTGCGTGCTATAAATACGTCACATCACATGTTGCAACGTAAAATGGTATTAGGACCGTTACGACCCTCACACTGTGCTCCGTCAATGCGTGATAAGAATACAAAACTGCCAGAGGACGACGACATTTCTGAGGTTGGCTGTTTCCGTCCTCAGGTAAGAGACGGAGACAGCCAGTCTCAGAAATATCGTGCCCTTAGGGTGTTGTATTTTAATTATACAATGGAAAAGGTCTAATTGGAATTCAATAATAATAATAATAATAATAATAATAATAATAATACTTCGTCATTGGACACTATTCTAATGGGTACTGACGAGGGTGTATGCCATTTGCACTCACACGTTTTTTGATCGTTTTCTATCGTATGCATTGAAATATAATAAAACAGGGCCCCGAAACGTAGAATATTATAATTCAATACATACGATGAAAAAAGTCCAAAAAGTCTATGAGTTCATTCGTCATTAAATCCCAGAACCTTATGATATAGGACGCCACTACTTTACAACGGTTTTACGCCATCCTAACAAATCTGTATTCCACCTATACCTCCACACGCTACCTTCACACTCAGAAAATCTGTCGCGTATGAAAATATTGAAGGGGTAGGCGGAAAAATTCAGGACGGGAACCAGTCTCTAACCATTACTTGACTACTCATTACCGGCAGGGCAGCAGAAAGACGTACATGCAGTACTGCACTTCTGTACCGAGCAGTTTAAACCCCTTCACTGTACACTCCATTACGTACCGCACGTCGAAATTGGAAGATCCGAGCAGAATTCGTGTGAAAGCTAACGAATTCCTACAGCGATACACCTTCAACTTCCAGTCGGGAGATACCTGTTTTGAATCTCGGTCGGGTCTTCAGCTATCCTTGGGTCTGTCGCGGCATTGTTCTGTTCTTCAGAAATACGTACTTTACAAACGGTTTTAACTTGTAATGATCATGCTCGACAGAAACACTGATAATGAAGTAAACATAAAATTTCTTTGACATTGAGGCAAACTGCCACGAAACCTTCAGTTTGTTACGTGTTGTACGGAGTGGACGGCACTGTCACAAAACGACGGCCCCGATGGCTCGTATGGTGTGGTGTGTAGCTATTAATATTCAATATGAGCATTTAATAGCCTCTACTTTCCGTACCCCACAGGCACTCCACAGGACTAACGTCTGTTTACACGCTGAGGAATTGCAGAAGGAACAGAACACTGGGACCATGTGTTGGAAGAGAATCTTGATACAGGAGACAGACAGCCTAGCACTCCGTCTTGGTGAGGGTATTGCGAAGAAGGATTTGTGAAACGGAACCTGACAATATCAATACAAAAGTACAGTTTTACGTGTATACTGATTTGTACGTTTGGAATACGCATTCGAAAGCTGGTGTCCCTGGAAAATTAAAAAGAACTGTTTAATGTGGCGACCAGGATAACGTAGTCGGTATGGTGACTTGATACGGGCTGGGTGGTCTGGGGAGGACGAGACTTACCGCGCCCTCCAGTCCGGCCCCAACGCTCACCCAACCTGGGTCCTTCCCGGTGTAAAAGCGGCCGGGGCGCGATGCTGGACACCCTTCTCCTTCTAGCGCCGAAGCTACGAATGGGTTGAAGCTGTACCTCCGGCTCCCCTCTGTCACTGCATAGACATGTCATGGGGTGACCTTGACCTTTGCTATTTAGTGTTGATGGAAGACGTCCGTAACTTTCTCGTTTCCTCTGCATATTCTCAACCCATCCCCTTTAAAGCCCACTCACTGAGCACGTTTACGCACTTAATATTGTTGTAGTAATGTTGACTGAGTAGTGTAACTATCGTGTGCAAAACTATGCAAATATTTGTTTTGCAAATATGTTTAAAGATGCCTTCTTTCCTATTCTAAGTAAGGCAATACTGTAGACAGTCAAATATATTTTTACGAAATTAAATAAACTGTCTGTACAAAAATATATATACATAAAATTCTTATATCATTCATACCAAATTTTCACTCGAATCACGTTTAGATTGCTACACGTTAAACGCCATACGACACCAGTGTGAATTGTTATAATGGTCCAGTGTAAACCTAATTTATTTCGTCTACGGTGAGTTTAATAACGTCCTCTGTCGAAATAATACTCGTGCTATTTAGGTTATTTCATTACATGAATAACAAGCAACGACCCAAAGCCTTTGCAAACACAGTATCCACAGGTTACACATGGGCGCTCCGATGTGGTACATTACGCATTATACAGAGAAAACTCAAATAATTTCAAAACTTGTAAGGGCCACTGAAGATTAAATATTATACGTCAAAAAGCGTTTTTCCGATCAGAAAGCACTGCCTTGTGTTTAAAAACTGTCAGTTATTGGCTCATTATTACTGATTAACCAGCGGTACGCTTGCAGTCATTACACACACACACACAAAATACTCAGTATGAAATGTTACGATTCCCCAAAGGTTTGCGAAAATGGCTGATTCATTATGACAACATTATGCCGGACAGGGTCCAGTGTTTGATGTTATATTTGACGTTGGTCTTCATGATGTTCCATGGTCATTCTCTATTTCATGATCGGCTCCCATGAAACCGACAGCCTTTGCCACTACGACGATAAAAAAGACCACCTACTAAAGCTCTTACTACATATAATGGCAACCACTAGTCTGAAGCCTGAAGAACAACAAACTACCAAGTATGAAATACATCCCCAGATGAGCAGACAATAACATACCATTTGTACGGAGCCTCCTGAACGACAGATCTACGTTCTACAAATACGCAAGACTGCTTACGTTCATTGATCACTTTCTGCACCTACAAGATGTAATCAATATCAGCTTCAAAGCTGAACAAAACAGCCAATGTACGTGAAAATAACACAGGCGCGTTCCAGTAGTAACCATTGCTGCCCTTGAAAAGCAGTAAGTATTACATATTCTGAGGGTGTGTCTGTATTATTGCCATAGTCATCCAACATGAAAATCGCATCTTTACAGCGCCGTATTAGTTTTTCATATGTGGACTGTCCGGCCCTAACCTATTTTTACATACTATCTCATAAACAGCAAGATTTTCTAGGGAAAAAAGTTATTGAGTACAAAATGTGTGTGTGTGTGTGTGTGTGTCGATTTTACCAACAACTTTAATCTGAAACACCTCTCATTCTGAGAACAATTAAGCATGATATTATCACAAAGATATATAGGCCTTCATGTAAAGTACCAGTTATTCTTGTAAGATTTTAACGACCCTTATTTTCTCCACAGAGTTTCGAAAAATACCCAAATATCAAATTTCTCGAAAATCCGTCTAGTGGGAGCCGAGTTGTTCGATGCGGACGGACGGACAGACAGACAGAAAGACATGATGAAGCTAAATTTCGCTTTTCGCAACTATGCAACACGCCTAAAAAATGGAAACGTAACGACCCGACGTTAGCGGTTCTTCGTTCACATACGGAAAAGCTATCTACAAAGTACAACGCTGTGGAAGAAGTCATGGTTCTGCGAACGCTGTCGAGTTTTGAGTCAACAGTTACAAAACTGTAATCTCTTATACAGATTTGTAGTCATTCGGTATTGCTGCTTACGAAGATAGCCTTAATGTCTGAGACGGTAGTTTATTTAATGTCGCTGAGACTGACCCAGCATCGAATGATGGAATGAACAGTGGGTAAAAATTTCGAAAGGGCGTTGAAGAAAGGATGGAAATGATAAAACCACAAAAATCCTGTCAGACAAACCGGTATCCGGGCTATGGCACGAACCCGAGATCTCCTGCACACGCGACAGAAGTCCTACCACTCGACTGCGAGTTGATAGGACGTCCAGCGCCTCTCGCGAACAGCAATTACGCCAATCACGCACACATCCGTCTGAAAGATATTGTCAGAGAATGTGGGAAGCTACAAATACACTTCTTGTTCTTCAGGAAATTCGGCCTGCCAAGGCCTACACATCTCCTACACCGCAAAAATGCCAGTGGGTTTTGGAATAGAGAGAGTAGAGCACAAAAAAAAATGCTTAACATTATTTCCCTGTTGTATGAGGAAACGAACAGTCAAACTAGTAATTCCAACGGGATGACGTGGCAGCAGTAAACGGGCATTAGAAAATATACCAGCCATTGATCCGACATGCATGCGTACTTTGTTTATCAGCAGAGGAAGATATAGTCACTTTACCTTGAAAATGGAAACAGCAGGTTTCTCTGAAAGGTTGCCAGCACATGATGTGATCACCCCAAAACGGAAAGCACATCAGTAAGAACAAACACGCTTGTATCCGTGAATTATTTTCACATTCCCTTTCTGTGTCTTCAGCGCTCATAGGTTAAACCCTTTGAATTTTTGCAATTGACAATTAATTTCCAAGGAGATTGTTACCTTCACGTATTTTGTACGACACTTGACAGATCGGCATGTATTAGGACCTATACATAAACAGGTAAACACGACAAACGTAAAATTCCTCCCTATAACAGGCCATGATGGCCTAGAGGGAGAATAAAAGTATAACTCTATTCTTTCTTTAACCTCGGCGCTAGATGGGGGCGAGTGGATAACGCCATGCCCCCACGCCCGGGAAAGAGACCCGGTACCCACCGTACAGGAAACTAGGCGGTCCTCAGTACCGGTCTGGACGCGTGCGGAAAATCTCGCCACCCTCGGGGTTCGAACCCCGAACCGTCCAGCCCGTAGGAAGTCGCTATACCGACTGTGCTATCCCGGCCGCCCGGGAAACGCAATACGAAAAAAAAAAATGCACGCAGTACTTATATCGGACTTACACCGCACAGTGGGCGGAATAACTGTCTGTAAACAGTAAGGACGCCGTCTGCACTTGGGTGAACAGCCTGTGCACACAGGGCGATTCGAGACAGCGACTCCAGTGTTTGAGACAACCATGAGGTCCATAACGATACGAACCTTCTACGACGCGTCATCTCGTATACTGTCATCGTTGTTTTCGCTTTCGAATGTTAGGATAATTGGAACATGAAACGATCAACAAGAATATACGTCTGCAGTTACACCATGTGTCTCTTACAGCTCCGTCACAGAAGTTGTTAGTATGGCGACCTCACAATATAACAAACGTTCACGCTCATAAAGTATGATAACAGCCATTAGTTTCTTAAGTCACAGTCTACTGTGTGTGTAGCTGCACTAGGCTTTATCTCCGGAACGTCGCTTTCATCTTCCAGTTATCACAAACGCCTCGCTTGTTAACGTTCAGTAAAAACAGCAACAGCATATCCGTAATCGAGCAGCTGAAGCAACACATTTTGACGGTTCGGACAGACATCTGACCGCAAATACATTTCTTCAGCTAGTGCGCCAGTAGTATCTAATCATAAAGGTAAAGACAAGTACTGAGTGTCCTTCGGAAGCAGTGTAACACATAAGTGGTTGTTGGGCTCCATGCCGCAAACTGGGCTTGTGACCGGTTACGGTACTACAGCTGGGAGGTTCTGGATCACCCTCTCTACAACCCGATCTCCCACCCAGTTATTCCATTTCTTCGGACCCTTAAGAAAACACCTGGCTGGTAAGCGATATGCAATAGATGCCGACGTCAAGCAAGCTGTCACCTCCTGGCTAGACACTTTGACATTGGTCTCTTCTACAAATGCTTAAACGACAACGGTGATGGAGGTCTGATGTGTACCATCTGCTACGCACCTGCCACGAACACATGGAAGTTACAATGAAATTGGCGGCGGTGTTTGTTATCCGTTTTTTCTGAAACTTGTAGCTCACACACAGACGGACATACAGACGTAGTCTCCATATAAGGCGTCATTTTCTCACTTTTAAAGAACGCCTAAAACAAACACACAAGTTTATTACAGGCTATTTCTACGACGTGCGTAAACGCAACGCATAGAGGGTACGGGAAATCTGCCCGTCCGTTCGAATGTTTAAGAAGAGGCTCTTTCATAGATCTGCAGGGTCATGTTGATTTTTATAAGATCAACATTGCAGAAGGAAACCTATACTTTCCTAAGGAACAGAGGTGGAGTATTCATCCAAGGCATTCCTAACTTCTAGGGATATTCAGACTGCCAACATGTAAATATAGGCACACGGAAACTGTGTATTCTAGAACGGAATACATCCTTTGCGATTTTTAAAACCACATAAAAAGGTATTCGTCAAATTTATGACTGTAAAACAAACCAGTCTGTCCATTACTGGTCAGTGCAATTAGGCAAGCAGTAAGAAAACAATGGAGGATTCATACCACAAAGTTAAAAGGCAAATCGATGATGGAAACGGAATACAGGAAAGAAACAAAAGATGACACGGAAATGCTGTGGCATAAAATGTCCAGCACAGGTTAAAAATATAGGATCGCAAGTAAAATTCAACAGTACAAAACAAAGGAGCGGAAATATAGGTCAACTAAGGTCACTAACCTCCCCAGATTCAACCATCCACATGAGGTCGATAGACACCACAGCAACAAGCGGATCGTTCGGGTTATCAATGACCTGGAGAAATATGCGGCTACCGACGTGTTTCCACAGACTTTTACGTTTATGCCTGGGGAAGTAACGCTGACAAGATCAGTTACCGTTCTCTAAGTTGTCACGTGTTACAAGTAACGCAGCCAAACTAATACACAAAGTCACAACTAAGCAAACGGCTATTTTAGTAAAGACACATTAATTCAATGAATTCAACAAAAATACAATTTTTCTAGATAACATACTCGGTAAGTTTCACCAGTTATGCCCTCTGATTCAGAATTTATTTTCAGTAATTAAAATATAACCATCAGATCACATCATCAACCTGGAATTTAGTGTTTTATGAGCTTCTAAACGCGTTTCGACTAAATTTATTGTTCATATATCACAAATTAATTCGGATATGAAACATTTGGTAGGGCATCTTTGGATCGTAGATCAGTCCATCGCAAGATAGCCATATACAAATAACAACACTGTGCAGAGATTAAGCGTACCTACAGTACATCCGTGCCTCAAGTTCATTTCGCACTGCCGACCCCAGTGTCCGAACGGATGCAGACCAAATAAGCTTTGAAATGCGGAGCAACCGGTGCGTGCTTAAAAAGTCCCTTTACTTGTTATTACCACTGCAAGTATATTATTACGACCGCGACAGTGGAGTTCTCTCTGTAGATAAAGAATGTGCATTGTTCCTACTCTTCAACAATATAACGCAAACCTCAGAAGGGTTGGGTATCGGCGAAGTAAAATGCCTAAGAATGGTGGTTTATATCGTCCTTGTATGAAGCCTGAAGGACACTGCGAAACTGTTGCAAGGCTTCGGAAACGAGGTATAATAGGAGAACGTATGCGTGTTTCGATTGTGAGGATGAGAGGTTTTCAAAGTACAGTTAACTCTGAATGGTTGTGTAGAAACAAAATCTTCAGACACATAAAGCCTTCTATAATTAATAGCACACCATTTCTGTTCCTCATACGACTGTATTAAACCTTCCTTTATTTATTTACGAAGTTACTCACGACATGTTTCCGTTTTCGCTCGGCCATGACCATGGAAACCATTATTCATACCAACAATGCGAATTGCTACTAGCTTTACACTTGTATTGCAGGCTGAAATACGTCTGTAATAACACACTAAAGAAATAAATGAAGGTTTAATAAAGTCCCGTCTAAATGAGAGATTTCAGTCTTACGCCGCGAAATGGATGAGAAGTGCCATCTTCTGGGCTATTACTCGGCATGTAGTGGCAATTCCTTACCGACGTTTCGGGACAACCTATCAGTCCCGTCCTCAAGCGTCAATAATCTTCTTCTTGACCCTTAAATATGGGACCGATAGGTTGTCACGAAACGTCGGCAAGGAATTACCACTACATGCCGCGTAAAAGCCCAGAAGAGCGCAGTTCTCATCAAGATTTTTCACTGCTGACCAATATATTTTGAGTGCGTTTATTTTGACCTTGTAGATTCACAAACAGTCACACGTCAATTACATTTTTATAACAACTGGTATTACGAGAAATTACTGCAAAACCGAAGCAGCTGAACCCGTCTCTTCACTCAATTCGAATACACAATGCAGATTATTCACGGTGCAGGTGAAGAGATAACTTTCTTCACCCACGTGACGTGTTTCTATTAGGCAATCAAAAACAAATACTACTTCGGACATTTGCTATGAATCCATACGTCCACAACAGATAATTAGACCTACCACTCCGCCAACGCTAACAAACCACGTGCCTGGAATTATAACTCTGAATTCCCCCAAAGAAGGACGACCAACAGCCCAACTCTAACAGCAACAAATAATTAGACTATTCGTCATGGTTGGCTTCTTACATTCACATTGTCCTATCATGAAATACGTGGTTCACTGTGAACGATGAATTGAGAACAATGGGAAAGGAAGCGGTGGTCTTACTCTAACGTGCTTTTTATTTAAGTATGAGAAAAAAATTCAACGAAAATCCCGTCTTTACAGTCCATCAACGAGCCCAGAATCGAACCTGCGACACAACGCAGGGATGCCGACCATTCAGTCACAGAGATGGATATTATTACACGTAGGTTTATCATTATTATTATTATCAGCATTGTCACCACCATAATCGTGTTCATCATCACCTTTTGTAGATTATACATACATACATACATACACATACAAATACACAATGTCTTTTATTTCTATTTTTATACAGGCACTGACATACTTTGAGAGAGATGCGATTCCCAATACACACTCAAATTTCAGTTTCTTCGCGTAACTTGCGTAGTGGGTGCAGTGTTAATAATATACTTAAGGGCACTTTGAAAATGGTGGGAGAGCATGGAGTCCCGGCCTATTTCAAATTACTTTTTCTCAGGAAGACCTACAAAAAATCTCCAACACAGGGCAGACGGTGCACTGGCCTACATTCGAACCCGGCGTTTCATAAATAGATTTCAAACGCTCTAATCAAGTGTTAACATGATATAAAGCTCCACAACAGCCTAGTTTCTTACTGAAATATATATATATATATATTTTACAACTGCGTGAATAATATTGTTTTAAACACACAAGCCCGTCGATTTACCTAATAACGCCACAGGATATAAACATCATCGACGCACGGCGACAGGCATTCTTTAAGGAACAGAAAATCTGGCCGACCTTGCCGGAAGGGAAGCTGCAGCCTCCATAGAGGTCTGATACTCGTGGTAAAGCACTCCAGACCATAACTGATATACTTTTTTTTTTTAACAAAGAGGCACGCCTTTCGGAGTCAGACCAAACTCTCCGAGAAGCAATGTTGTTCAAATGAGTCACAGCCTGGTTGGCACTGGACGTGTAGTTACCATATACAGTAAGTCAGAAGGAAACACCACGCCAGCATTCCGACAGTATAAAAGGACGGAAATCTCATTTCAATATGCCACACCTGCCACGCACGTACTTGACTCAGCGCCTTCAAAAACGTTTAGCAACTCTGTTTACTTTTCCTGGAAAGCAGCCCACATTAACTGGATACGCAGAATATAGGTAATTTCCAAATCGAATTGCACTGATACATGTAAATGTACGTATGCACCCACGTAGCCTCGTAATGGCCTTATGTTAGTATGAGGATCGGTCAGAAAATAAGTTTACATGGCGTACTAAATTGTAACCGAAGAACCTACACTGTTTCTGTTTGTTTATAACAGTGGAATTCGTCGCCGAGTGACAATCACGTTTCCAGCGCTCAAGCCGAATCTTGGCTGCTATAAATATAAAAAAACTATCGCTAAGTGCAAATAGTTGTGACATGATGGTTGATAAAACAGGGCACGCGCTGGTATCAACAGGGAAAAATCACTCCTTCCACGATATGATAAATGCCTCAACTGTGGCAGCGACATGTGGAAAAGTAGTCGGATAGCAGTACACTGCAATCAGAACCGTCTCCATTAGCTGTGAATACACAGGACCGGAAACATATACATGCATTGTAAACTTACTTTCTGACCGACTGGTTACGTTCAGGGACTCTATTGTCCCCTTACTTTAACTGAAATGTAATTATCTTTTAGTTGTGAGTGTTAGAAGACATGACACTAAAATCAATTACGCTCCTGCTGCACGAATAAAGAACATAATAAACATGCATGCATTAAAGAAAAAACAATTGTAAATTACAATGTTATTATGAAACTGTGTACTACAATCGACACTAGAGCAATTTCTGAATTTTTAATGTCTCCTGCAAACTGAAATTCAAGTAGTAATTATCATCATGTCAGCACAAAATAAATCTGACGGATGGTTAAAACTAACAAAGCAACTGAAGCATACCGACACCCATGTGCAAGCTTGTAACCCCCACGAAGAGGTTCACGTGTGAGACATAACACAAAAAAAAATTGAAATCAGAATTACTCTTATAAATTTCGTGAAAACTGTGCGTGTGTGTGTGTGTGTGTGTGTGTGTGTGAAAGATAGGAGGACTTGGGTAAATAAATTTAATTAGTAAAATAAACTGCATATCTGTTATAGGCGACAAAGCATGCAAGACCTGTAATTAACGACCTGAAGACTGACATTATTACAAATTATACATAAATATTCCGTTCCTACCGCACAAAGAACACGGGTTGTTTCCAGTGGAAACACTAGCAGCCTGGTTAATGCTGCGGAAAGAAAGACTCTCCGTTTATGTTAAAATCATATAGAACACATAAGTAAACTGTGTGAGTAAAATTAAGAATTTTTTAATGTTAAATGTGGCGGTACACCTACTAAACACAGACCTCTAAAATGTTAAATTTAACAGCAGCTGTCAAAACACAACAATTCATGATATGTTAAGCAGAAAAACGCTTAACTTCATACAGAACACCAGAAACGCTGAATTTACGTTACTTAAAACAGCGTGTACGTGAACTGTGGCTGCTATCAAGGCCGTATTTAGGAGCTACAAAAACCTCTCCGGCCCAGAAATGTCTGAGGCACAAAAAAAAAATACGCTGAAAAAAGAGTCTGAAATGGAAGGGCCAACAGTGATGTCAATTTAAAAAAAAAACTTACGTCAATTAATAATTTCTGACAAGATAGAGCCACTGGTATCCGCTCAGCTGGTCAAAACACCTCCCGCGTTTTACGGCATAAACATGTACAAAACAGGCCGCCCCTGGCCTCTTCCCGTAATCACCCGAATTCAGTCCACATCCTCACAACTCCCTTCAAACCCACTTCAATATTATCCCTCCACCAGTTCCTACGCCACAAAGGTGGCCTCTTCCCCTCGGGTCTTGCGACCAAAGTTTTGCGAATCCAACTTCAAATCTGAAAGGTCACTCCATGCTGACTGCTCAGACACCATATCCAAAGCTACCCTCGATATATGATGGCCGTCTCTTCCGGACACTCTCATGCAATGGCGACAATAAATGCACTGCATATGGATTCATGGTTATAAATGCAATAACGAAACTCTGAGTACGCAAATGGCTAGTAACATATTTAAATATTTGTCTCCTTGTATTATATTACACGGTGCTAAACTCAAAGTCCTGCATCACAATGGGACGTGTGATCCCAGAGGGTCTGCGTCACGGTGTACACACTGCTGCCTACTATTGCGTACTGCAGAACTCCCGGCGCCAATTTACTTCCCCATCGCTCGTCACTAAACGGGAGAATTAAAGGGTGCAAGAGACATAGTATGGAACTGCTGTACACAGTTTAGGCGCGTGTGTCATGCATATCGAATGACTTGCACAGCGCTGTACTAGCGGCATTCCAATGCATTAAAATCCTTCTTTGTGAACTGCAGACCCAGACAATCGGTGCGGCAAGCGCTGGATTCTACACAAAGGTCTTCTACTTTGGATGAAAGGGAGGTGAACATTCGCATCTGCATTACGACACCGTGTATTCTGGTAGGCGAGGACCAGGGTTTCGGATAAACAAGGTGCTTCTATCTGCGGGGATGGGGTTTGTTATTTGGGCAACAAAGGTTCAGAGGAACATACGTCTCTACTGTCAGGGTTTTAAGTTACTTTTATCCCGGCGACTGAAACAGCAGACCGAGCTACTGTGCTCAGCAATTTGTTCAGTTTTTATAGCCACAAAGATAATGAGCATAAACAAACACGACTAGCCTCGAGGGCATTTCAAGGTTCCCACGTCGCAGTCCAGCTGTACAGTCGACCTGTAAACAGCAAAAAAATACGCACCAGCGAACCAGGGTTTCGAATTCCATGCGCATTCATTCATAATGATTGTGTGGGAGACGTTCTGGGGCAATTTTCGTGTGGTTCTACCACATACACAGGTTTTCAGAATCCTCTAAAGTACTTCAAAACTGACTGCAAATAAACGAAAACAGCGGGACAGGCGACCTTTCAGCGCAAACTGCATGAAAGGAGGAGGAGGAGATGGACAATGAAGTGGAGGAGAGGATTAGACACATCAACGGACATAAGCTGGTATAATCACACTAGATCTATAGGTTGACGCGAATCGGAAATTGACAGTCTACTGCCTTCATCAGGAGCACCAAATTGTCTAGCTAAAAAATGAAGTGTCACTTTTTGGGTGAACGAACTGGATAATCATAACAGTGCATGGCGAGAGAACGTAGTGCCAGGATATTTGCAAAAGCTCTTTGAAAAGCAGACGAAGTTTCTGAAACATTAGACACAAAGCTAAATTAACTAAGAAAATTTACAACCTGTTAGCTTATTAAGAAGTACACGAGCTACCCGCCAATGCTGAATTTTACTGCGCGAAATAAAGTTTCGTCATCACAAGTTTACAGTAGAGTACAGTTGAAACATGGGCGATATGTTCGACGACGTGTTTCAATCGACAAAGACGCTTAAATCTAGCGATTCACCTACGCAGCAGTTAAGCACTCAATATATTATAACTACTTCTAACATCAAAGTGTCCCAATGACAAAATAAACTGTATACTGCCTGAGCAACATTCTATGAAACGCCTACCCAATTGTACTGTACATACCGACTATCAACTCTCATAAATTGTGATTTTTTATTTCTTCGAATATAAAGCCACAAAGGTTGTTAGGTGTGTGTGTGTGTGTGTGCGTGTGTGGGGGGGGGGGGGGGGGGGGGGGGGGGGGGGGGGGGGGGGGGGGGGGTGGGGGGGTGTGGGGGGTTGGGGGGGGGTTTGGGGGTGGGTGGGGGGTGGGGGGGGGTGGGTATAGTGGTGGGGGGGGTAGATGTGGGGG
>Ga0131853_10016534_pt1 | contig 13456 bp, 9 predicted proteins | sample TergutLab28metaG_FD_92764 | JGI IMG/M metagenome (GOLD analysis project Ga0131853, IMG submission 92764) | Labiotermes labralis P1 segment gut microbial communities from Petit-Saut dam, French Guiana - Lab288 P1 (version 2) (version 2) | ecosystem: Host-associated > Arthropoda: Insects >... | reverse complement strand
TTTTTGTTTTCTTGATCTTTCTGTGTTATGGTTTTGTTTTTCAAGAAAAGGGAGGTGTTTGGTGGGGTTGTGTTTGTGTTAGTGGGGGGGGGGGGGGGGGGAGCACTGGAAAAGACAAAGAAGGAGACAAACATGACCTGAACCAGTGTTGAGTTTTACTGAAGTGCACATTGTGTACAAAACTTCGAAATAATTTTTTTAGGTGCACAGCATTTGTGAGCATGACAAACAGAACATTGTGGACTTGGAATTGGTGCTGTTGTATTTGATACATAAGGCTTCAACTGAACAGTTTTCAGTTACAGATTTCTTAGGAAAAAAGTAATTTGCTCACACATATTGACTTTTTACTTGCTTGTTATTTTTGTAGGGTGAAGTGAAAAATTTGTACAAATAATTTTGATTTTTCTCTAGTGTCTTTACATATTTCATTGATTACCTGCAACTGTCATTTTGCTGCATTTATTTTTCTCTTTCTATAGTCTCTTGAGAAATGATGGATAGAGGTTTTACTGTATAATTCAAACAATGGTTCTTAGAAGTCAGCATTGTTCCAATTCAAGAATATACAATCCTAAATTTGCCCTTTTGTCAAAAACGGCACTTCACAGTACACAGACTGTACAAAACAGCTCATGCATTTTTCACAGTGGTGCTTTTCCTACTTTGGCCCCACTTTTGCACAGACATGGTGAACCCACTTGCAGCAGCCCATGCACTGGATCATGCCATGCATTTGGTCCCTTTGCTGATTCTGCAAAACCAACATGCTATTCTTTGTGGTTGATATGTGTGATACATTGTTCACTCTGCTATTTCATATCCTAAGCTCTGGAGATCTTTCGTCAGCCCAAAAAAACTTTCTTCCAACTCTAGCACTTGGTACACTATATCATTTGTAACTTCTGGAAGGTCAGCAGTTCATTTTAACAATTGTTTGTGTTGTATAGCATTTATGTTGGTCCCATCGATTTGTCTCTTTTTGGTTGCTTTCAGGATACTTCAGGTTTCTCTTGCACAAGTTGAGATCCATATGCCCATGATATGCAACCAGTACTGTCCGTCTTTCAGCTGTCTCACTTCATTAAATATATAATTTACAACTTCTTCTGGAAGGTCATCCATTCATTCGAACTTCTGCTTATGTTCACACACTTTTATGTTGGTCCCATCAGTTTGCCCCTTTATGGTTGCTTATGGGACACTATAAGTTTGTGAGCACAGTTGAGTCCCATATTCCCATAATACACAACCAGTGTTGTCTCCTCTCTTTTTTTCTTTCTCCATTCTGTATTGGCCCCACTTCAACATCCCAAGTAGAAGAGATCTGAAGAAGGAGGAAAAGGATTCAAAAATTTAAATTTACGTACTGATTTTAAATCACAAGTAAAGCCCATAGCTTACAAATCTTGTACCAGATGGTTTCATCTCATTTTCCAAAAATGAACCCTACACAATAGGTGGTCCAGTATAGGAAACACAGCTTCTCCAGTTTATAAGAACTTGCTATTCTTGTTCCCACCAAAGACCGTAGGGACGAGATGGCATGAGGTAAAACTATTAAGGCCCTAATTTTGTCCCAAGGAAGTTGTGTTTGTACATCTGTGGATGGCACATACGTCATCTGAGCAGTACTCTGTATACAAAAATAGAAGTAGACATGAAAACTAAGAATAAGCACTTATACAGCTTAAGAAAACATGCCATAGTGAGCAACATTTCCTAGTCACTCCTAAACTTCCACAATTATTCATATATCACTAAAAGCTCAAACTTATTGCCACTAGAGTGAAGCCCATTGATAACTGTCAATTTCTAGATCCATGTTTCAATTTAAGCAGTTGCCCAAATTATGTAGTCTTCCCCTACTTTGATCTCTTTTGTCAATATTAATCCACCCGTTTTTCAGTCTCTTTCATTAATCTGTTCCTGACATTCTATAATCTGAAGAACTGACAGCATCGTTAAGTAGCACACATGCGTACAGCTTTTGAGATAATTAAAAAAATACTGTTATGCTGTGTTTGCTGTATTTTCAAACCTCTGTATTCAACAATGGGTAATAGACTTTGAGACACACACTCACACACACACACACACACACACACGCATGCGCACACAGATATTTCAAAACAAAATCAACATTGTTCTTGGGACATATGCAACGATTACCAGAGTCTGTTTTTTTCAGTAATAATTAAATGAATACATTCTCCCACGTTCATTAATTGTTCAGTACATATAAATATATTTAATTGAAATGTGTTTTTACTTTTCTGAGTTTATCTGAATAAATACTCATAAGATTTGAATTATCATGATAAACATCTGAGTATGTGTGTTAGGATGTCGTTTCTCTGCTTATTAATCATGCCAGAATTGCCCTTTAGATGTGCACTGGATACCTTGACATTCTTACTAACTTCAGTTTAGGAAATACTAGCAATATTCTGGAACTCAGTTACTTTACGTATTGTCCATGTTTTATTGGTTATTCAGTCACTGTGACTGATACCCATTATCCATTTAAGAATCAGTGGAATGTAAAAAGAATAGAATCATTTATGTTTCTTTTGTTACCTTTCCACTGTTTTGCAGAGTATATTCATGTTCGTGTCACGCTACATGTATGATAAGTATTGACATCTGCTATTGGCTTCGTAGTTTAGTTAAGTAATTATGGAATTTGAATTGTGGTGAGGTTAGGAAGTAAATGCAGTGTGACTTGCACGGGTGCTTTCTGATGAGGGTTGCAATGGTATTTTTTTATTTTTTATTTTGTTTTACTTTTTTTTCAGAACTGTGATAAATAGCCAAGTATACGAAGTGGAGCTGGATCTGTATGGGCCCATTCATGCCTCTAGTATTACTCATACTGCCAAGGGATTTTTTGTGCTTATCAAAATGGTGAAGGTTGTAACAGGTAAGTTGGTATGAACATTCTTGTATATGAAACATGGAGTAGTCAAGCTTATAGGTACACACCACAGTTGAAATGCTGACAGAGTCTGAAAGTGTGGAAGTAAAGAGTGACAATAAAACTTATGTTTACCATAAAATTAGAGGCAGTAATTCTTTTACTGCTCAGTAACGGTTAATGTTTCATGCATATCCCCAGAACACTGCATATATAGTCCTTGTTTTTATGCCATAGGTGTGTTCCTCAGAGGGTGGGTGTAAATGAAAAAGCATAAATGAAACATACTCCAATAAGAGATTATGTAGTAGGTAGGAGTTAGAGGCAATCATACCAATAACAGCCCCTCATATTATTGTTATATTGTTACTCTGTTAATAATAACATAACATTATTCATACATATCAGCAGTGAGTATCAATTTTTAGCCTACATTAATTGGGAAGAATTAGTAAATAACTTGCATACCATTACATTAAATGGCGGATGGGATGGCTTCAGGATGCTTGTGGTGCTAGTGGTGTCTGTCTTCTGATTGAGGATGAAGTGGGGTGAACAGAGTCAGAGGACAGTGAGGTAGGTGATGGTAGTGGTAGCTGTAGTAGAGCTATAGAGTGGTAGGGGGTTCCTGACTTAATATTTTCTGTAATGTATTCAGCATTCTCACAGTTTGACATATATTGCTTGTGGCCAAGCCAAGATCATAGCAAATATTAGTAATGCATTCAAACTAATGTATTGTGTTGAATTTCTCTTCAGTACAAATTGCCGTTTACTGTTTGTATTGGAGGTGCACATGGGGCTGTAGGTTTACATTTCTTATTCATTAATAATAAAAATAAGACTGTTAGATGAAGGCAAACACACCACAGAATAACAGTCGGACAAAAATGGAGAGCACACGCTGATGTGGTTTAGAGTAATGCACTTCCTCCTAGAGTTGTCCTACACTATGAGTTTCATACACTCTCATCAGCATCCGAGTGTGCAGCCAACCATAGGATGTTAAATTGAAAATGAGAGGGCATATATTGAGAAGTGGTGTAAATTATTGGTTGGGGATGTTAAAGCAAAAAGGCATAAAACACAGGTGAATTAACAAGGGCTACCTATGTGTGCATTTGTGTTTGCATGCATGTGTGCCTGTGTGTTTGTGTTATTGTGTCACTTATTTTGTGTAGTTATGAAATGGGTTCTCTGTCTCTGGAATAATAGCATAATTTGCATATACTGACCATAATGTTAAGGATAATAATTGTATCTGTAACAGGTGTAGTAAATTAAATGTGGAATGGATGATTGATTGCGACTGGTGGTGGTGCTTGTCATCTCTTGGGTTGGTTAGTGAGGTTATGGCCTGGAAATTTGGCTGATACATAGTATAGGGATTTACAGAGGATTTTGGTATTGGTGCCACAACTGGCAGAGATGTTTGGTTGGCTGGTCTCCTATTAGCAGAAATGTAGGACTAGAATATGTACTTGTTTGCTGTGTTGGCTTTCACAGCTTCATATACAGAGTGTACACATGAGATGTGAATTACTTTGTGGCAAAATTGTCCAGAAGCTAAAAGGTACAGGAAGGGCAACTAAATGCATTTGAATAGGTTGTATTTTCAAGAATTTGTACAATAGTTTACCATTGTTCAGTGGGAGCTTTGTCCATGGCCAGATATTGTACCTCTATTTGGTCTCATTTCACTCCATACATTTTTAAGCATGTCAGGAGTAACCAAAGCCACTGTGCCTCTATCAAGAATCATGTTCTATGAAACTTAACTAATTTCAGGCTTCCAACACCATGTAGATGAGATCTGCGCTCTTTTGTGTAACATCTAATACAGGCATTGTACATGTATTGTATTATTGTAGTGCAGTCACATAATATTTATACCAAATTGTCTATCCTAACTGCCTAATACAATTTCACTCAAAGAGAACACTTGCATCATAATTTAATGTCATCAGCAACAACAAAATGTATGTAGGTAATAATGTAATGAGCCTGATGTATAAAGTCCCCAATATAAAATTTCACATAAATCTGTCTAATGGGAGCAGCACCGATATGTGCGTATGGACAAACTGGCAGTCAGACAGACAGACAAAAGTAAGAGGTGCTTTTTGTGTCTATGCAAATATGCCTAAAAACAAGGGAAATAAGTTCAGTCAAACATGATGAAAAAGTGACAGATCTAACCCTACCCATCCATGTCCCACTGAACTGAGCACATAAGAAGACTGTCACATCTTGTGAAGATGTATGGCCATACCATTATGTTGAACCCGCAATTCGGTAGCACTGCATTCTTGCATCATGGGCATGAATTACTGTCTGGCAGTCAGTATGCTGAATTTAAAATGTTTCTGCAGAAGCAGGTAAAACTGTTTTGCAAAGACTGCAAATGAAAACTGTTCAAACTGCATTCACTTGAGTTCTGGTCACTGGTTATTTCTTGGAAATTGGTCTTTGCAAATGCAGCCAGTCTCTTCAAACAGTTTTACAGTTACTAGCACATCTCATGTGTACTACCAGGCCACTGTGCAGCCAGAAGGATTATGTCAGTGAAAAATTCCAGTGATGCCATTGGGAATTGAACCCATGACCTTCTGGTTTATAGTGCAATGCCTCAACCAACTGCACCACCACGTACCCCTGTGTGTGGCTAGTACTGTGATAGTATCTTAAAGTAGGTCTTGATTGCTTGCTTCCAGAATTCTTGTCTAATTCACTATTCACATTCAGATTTTTATCTCTGTTCACTTTTATGTAACCAGTGGATTTTAACACAAATGCAGAATACCCAAGATCATATGAGGACAACAGAAACAGTGTATAGTATATGTCATTATGTTTCCATGTGTTACCAAAGACATTTCAATTAATGTAACAGCCATGAGTAAATACTGGAAACCGGATATTATCTTAGGCTAACACAGTAGCACTCCCTTGAAGTTTATAGTTTGATTTATATTTCAGGTGAACTGCCCATTTCTTTGTGTTCTCTTTTACTGTTGGAGTACGTACATTTCTTCATACATTTCTTCATAGGCACTCAACGAAACTGAGATTCAAAACTCAGTACATATACATCCAATTACAAAAAATGTTCTCAAAACCTAGGCTCAAATGGCTATTTGATTTGCACTCCCAGGTTGTCACTGGACGCGCCTTCTGCGATCTAAGTGCAGACGGCCATGGTTAAAGGCAGATCTGGATAAGTACAAAGCTGATTATGACAGTGATGAGGACAATGTCAAAATACATTTAAAAAAAGGTAAGAAACCACTTATTACATTGCTAAGGGATATAATACAAACTAGTTAATACTGGACTTTTTACAAAAAATAACACACTTACAGTGAACCAACATAGTAACTTTTGTCTGCTTTTTGATACATTAAATGGTTATTTTAGTGTTTTATTTGGCAGCACTCTTATTTACTTACTTACTCACTTACTTATTACTTACTTGCTTACTCCATGGAGCAGAATCCTTCTTGAGAAGCTAACTGGTTCTCAGCTAATCAAGAAATTCTGTGCATTTTATGGAACCTGAAGATTCATTACCATATTTACAAGAGCCTGGCATCTGTCCCTATTCTGAGCCAGATTAATCCAGTCCATGCCCTGCCAATCCCACTTCCTTAAAACCCATTTTAATAGTACCCTCCCATCTGCAACTCAGTTTTCCAAGTGCTTTCTTTCCCTCAGGTTTCCCCACCAAAACCCTGTATGCCCCTCTCCTCTCCCATCCATACGTTCTACATGCTCTGCCAATCTCATTCTTTATCGATATGATAACCCAAATAATATTTCATGAGGAGTACAGATCGTTAAGCTCCTCATTATGTAGTTTTCTTTACCTTTCTGTTACCTCATCCCTCTGAGTCCCAAATATTCTCCTCACCACCTTATTCTCAAACACACTGAGCCATTGTTCCCCTCTCAGTGTGAGCGACCAAGTTTCACACCCATACAAAAAAACAAAATTATATTTCTGTGTATCTTAATCTTTTATATTTTTGGATAGCAAACTGGAAGATGGTAGATTCTGCACAGAATTATAGCAAGCATTACCTGCCTTCACTCTGCTCTAAATTTCTTCCTAAATAGAATTTTGGTTTGTTAAGGTTGTTCCCAAATATTTGAACTCTTCCAACCTTTCAAAGGAACTATTACCAGTCTTTAAAATGTGACTTTGTCCTGCATTCTGATCTCAAGACATGACCATGTACTTAGTTTTTTCAGCATTTACCTCTAGACCAGTATTCTTACTAGCAACTACTAAAGAATCTGTGTTTTTCTTTGTATCATGTGCACACTGCCCAATATATTATATCTGCCTAAACTTGAAGCTGATGTGTACCATTTAATTTCAAGCCCTCCTGGTTTACCGAAACCCTCCTATTGGCATACTTTAAAGCATAGTTGAAAAGCAATGGTGATAAAGCATCTCCTTGTTTCAAACCATTCTTAACAGGAAACATGTCAGATTAATTTTTGCCTACCCAGACTCTGGAATAGGTTTCAGGCAGACATATTTTTATTAGCCTTACTAGTTTCATGGGGATGCCAGACTCAAAGAGAATATTATACAAGACCCTTTCCTAACTGAATTGTAGGCTTTCTTGAAGTCTTTAAATAGCTGATGCACTGCTTCATTGTATTCCCATTTTTCTGAAGTATTTAATAAATGCAAAATATATGATCAGTAGTTGACCTGTTGTGTCAAAATCCACACTGATGGTCCCCATGAATTTCCTGTGCATATGGAGGTAACTTTTAACAAAAGGATGTGGAATATAATTTTGTATGTAGCTGACAAGAAGTGATATGCCTCTGTAATTACTATAGTCTGTTGTATCACCCTTCTTGTAAATAAGTAAAATGATGTAGTCCTTCACTTCTCAGGCAGTTTTTCCTAATTCCAAATAGAATTAATAAGCTTATGGAGCTCAGAACAAACTGTCCTGCCTCCTGCTTTAATCAGTTTTGCTGCAGTTTGATTGTACGTGGTGATTTGTGTCTTTTTAGCTCTTCAATAGCCAACTCAAACTCAAAGGCTCTCAGCGTAGGCACTGGTTGCCCTGCTTTATGTATTTATGTCTGTCTAATAGCATCAACCCCACATACATTCAGTAGCTCAGAGAAATGGTTACTCCACCTGACCAGAATACTGTGGAAGTCTGTAACTAAATCACCCTTCTTATCTTTTACTATATTAATTCTAGGCTGGTAACCCTTCTTGAAGTCACTAATGCCCCTATAAAAGTCTCTGATATTTTTGATCTTAATGTTTGTTTCAAGTGCATCAATCATATCCTTCAGATATTCCTTCTTTTTGTTCCTGAAATGTCTGCTAGATTTATGTCTTACATTGTTTAGATTATCTACATTGCTTTGGTTAGAATCCTGTAACGACTTAATTTTAACTTGCTTCTTTGATCTAAAAATCATGAATATTCTTCAGCAAACCATGGTGTATGCTGCCTCCATTAACACAGACCTAGACTCTCTTTAGCTGAGGTTTTGATATTCTCTGTAATGTTTTCCCAAGCCTCATTTATGTCCTTGCTGTCATTTTAAGTTCTGCAAAGCTCAAACTTGCTTGAGATATTAATCTGGCACTGTTTCCTAACCTCTAGCTCATTTAGCTTCCTGAGATTAAATCTCTCCACATGAAACTTCTGTGCTGCTTGTTTACTTACTGCCTATCTTTTCTTAACTTCTGCAACCACCAGATAGCAATCAGTATCAGTCAGCTCCCCTTACAGTTCATGCAACGAGCATACTTGAATACCATGTCTTATCTTTCAATATGTGATCAATTTGGTTGTGAGCCTTCCCATTAGAAGAGGTCCAGGTGCACTTATGAATGTTTTGGTGTGGGAACATTGTGCTTTTAAGAACCAGATTTTTTGATGTGGCAAAGTTTACTATTCTAACACCATTATCATTACTATCCTGATGTAGACTCTCATTCCCAATTTTCAGTTGGAAAATATCCTCTCTCCCCAGTAATCTCCTAACAGAATTCTCATATGGTGCTTAAAAAAATGATCGAAAACCTGCTAATTCCTCATATAAACTGTGTTTGAATCATCACTTTTCTCCTCTCTTGGTGCATGTGCATTCAAAACAATGGCATTACACCAGCAACCTCTCATAATTATATATGACATCCTATTGCTAACATACTGCACTGTCTTAACCATTTAACGCCGAATGTCTTCTAAAGACGTCGCGCAGTGAGCCCTTTATATAGCCAAATGACTTCTAAAGACATCACAAATAGTGTGTCAAAGTTTGGAGAATTTTGTTTACTCCTTTTCAGTTAACTTGTGTAGCTTGCTATGCTGCAGGACCCTTGAAGGTCAAGCTTTCATTCAGGAGCCAGAATGTACTCCCTCCACCACCTAAACCCCTCCACAAACACCGATATATACATAGACACTTAGTAACTGCACATTTTTCCCAGCTGACAAATACAGTTCTGACACTGCTTGCTTTGACTGTCGCTTGCTATGGAGTTCACTGTGGGCTGAAATATCAACACTGGCCTGTGAAGCAAACTCTAGTTGTTGACCAGAAAGGTTGTCAGTGGTGTACTGTACCCATATAATTCAGACAAAACTAATGCTCAGAAATCGGAGATATTCACATAACTCGATGTTTACAGCTACAGGAGGTCCCATAGACATGCCTCTTGTAGTGCTGCGGTAATCTGTAGGGGTTGTGGTGAAGTAACATGCAACATACAGCTGTCAATCTAGTAACAACATTTTGGGTACCCTCGAATAGCTGGAATTTTTAAACAGCAGCCACACCATAGCTTTAGATCTGTTTTGCTGTCACTGTAGAAGATGTTCATATCTACTGGTATTACATTTCTGAAACTGTGAGTCATACACAGTAGTCTAAAAAAAGGCAGACGATTGTGGGTCTCGAGCAATGGCTGGGAAAAAATAAATAAAACTTGAGGAGGAAGCCATCAGTGAAATTCTGGTTGCTGACACTGCCTCGGAATTAGGTGCGAAAGCTAGCGATGTTAGAAGACTATTTTGAGGAAGAAGAGGAACAACAACAGCAGCCAGCCTCAGGTGAAGTAGCCATAACAAACAATGGCCAGCGAAATCAACCCAACTGCTCTGCCGTCTATGTTCTTGCAGCCAAAGAAAGGGCACAGTGTATAAGTGCGCCAGATGTGATGTGGGCCTGTGCGTGGTGTCTTGTTTCACGGAATATCACACAAAAGTAAATTTTTAATATATAACCCCCTTTGTGAATACTGTGTGTCGTGATAAAACAATGATCAACGGTGCCATAAACTGTCTGCAGCAGCCAGAATTATGTGAGTAATGAAATATTTACATCATAGTTCATATAATACATGCGATTCACAGGTCTAAATTTATTATAAAAATAGGTGAACATTTTTTCCTACATTAACCAATTCATAATCAGAGTGCAATATTTTATTTCATTAAATCTCAAGGAAAAGTATATGAAACATGCTTTTTTTTCGTAAGAGTAAGCAATAAAATTTAAAATTCCCAGTAAAAAATCGTGGCAGGCAGCGTTGCTCAGAGGGATTTAATTCCGGTGTCAAATGTTTAACTGCTGAAAATCCTTTTACCAATTGATGATTTTTGTTTCCTTTTCCATAGAAAAAAAATATAACCCCCTGGGCATACATGGCCTCCTTTTTCCCAACTATTCTCCTGTAGACCCACTAAATCTAATTTATACCTGACTAATTCCCTGGCTACTGTTGTGACCCCGACCTATACAGGCTACTCACATTCCTTGTGCCTTTGGCAGTAGTCTGTTGCTGGTTATATAGTGTTAATGGTAGGGGGGTGAATATGTGTGTGAAGAACTGGGGGAATGTTAGTGACAGCTGAAAAGTGAAGTACTTGGGAAAAAAGACTTGTGCCAGTGCCCATATGTTCACCACAAATCCCAAATGGACTGCCCTGGGATCCAACCCCGGTCTCCATCTGAGAAGCTAGTAACTAATTACCTTAGGTATGGCATGGTCTGATGATTTTGTGGGTGTTTTATAAACAGATATAGTAATACTCTCAGACATTGCTTGCTGAGTGTTATAGTTCAGATTATGGTAGTTTAGACTATGATTTTATGTACCAGTCTATTATTGGGGAACTTCAAGAGACGAGACCGCTTGGGATATGTAGGTATATTTGGGAGAATAATATTAACACATTCATTGCCACAATGGTTTATTATTATTATTATTATGTTGTCCAGGCAATTTGATAAGACGTGGTGGAAATTATGACCAACGCTGGTAAGCCCTTTCAGACACAGTCTTAAACCAGGTCTGTTAAGCATGCAGCCAGCAGAACATTGTGATGTGGCCCACTCGCTCTTTGATATTTATGAAGTTTTATGATCCTTATTATTTTTATTTTACATACACCCAAGAAATCATGTAAAGTTAATTACAAGGAGTATTTTACATCATCATGTTTTTCTATACTCAAAAATTTATTAGTGGATGTCTTTAACAAATACTGTTTATCAATCTCAGATAACTTATGATTATCCAGAGATAGGAGAAGCTATAAAATTATTAAAGGAGTTAATATTGCAAAGAAGAAAATAACCCCTGTGACAGAAGCAGAAATAAGCATAATCAGATCCTTTAAGCTAAAAAATCAACAGGATATGATGAAGTTCCTAGCAGGATTTAAAGACATCATGCATCTGAAATAAAAAACCACTTTGTTATGTATGTAATTCTTCTTTATAATTTGGTATTTTATCTTGAGAGAAATAAAGGTTATTACTCTTAGAAATGCAGTTTTTACACCAACTGATAATATTCTTACTAAATTAAATCATTGAAAACAGAGAGAATTTGTCTTTTGCAATTTGGCCAAAGCATTTGATAAAATCATTCAAGGTGAATTGTTTTGTTATGGTATACATGGAGTAAATGGTTAGTAGTTCAAATCCTGTGTGATAAATAGGAAGCAGAAGTTAGAATTAGTACTTCAAAGTCAGCAGCAAAAATCTTCATTCAGCTGGGGAACAATAAAATGTGGTGTTCCCCACAGATCAATTTTGAGACTTTGTTATTCATAATATACATTAATGATAATCCTCTTGGGATAGACAGCTGTTCTAAACCTGTGGTATTTGCTAATATTTGCAATTGTACTGATCACTGCTAATAACTTAAGGCTTGAAAATTAGGTCTGCAAGTGCAGCAGAGTGCATGCTGTCCGTGACACGTAGTGGTGGTCCTGTACAGTACAGATCAGATACCACAGATGAAGATTCTGCACTTGTCACCAATGACACCTATAGCAGTTAACATGTTAATATAGATCTTGACAAATATGTTGAGAATGCAGAATGAACCATCAGAGTCCATTGCAGGAGAATGATCAGCTGAGCAGTTATGAGCTTCCAAGGACTCTGCTCCATGAAGTTAAATAAATGTCCATGAACTTCATTGTGGTGCAGTAACTTTTAAATCACATTTTTGTATATTTTCACCTATTCATTTACCCTTGTGTGTATTATGAATTAGACTGTGGGAAAGAAGGTATTTCACCCAACAGGAATACACATGTACATAAACTGCACAAAGATCACCATTGTACTCTAGAAAGGAAACATACCTGAATTCTGCAAGAAACAGTAAATTTAACCTCCAATATACAAATGGGACATTGTTGCCCTCTTAAATGTACACCCTTTTTGTCTGAAAGAGAAAGCATTGTCCTGCAGTAGGCATTTAATTCAATAGTTCTATGGCCACAGCAGAAACCTGGCATTTAAAAGGCTGTCTGTTATAAGTTAAGGTTGTCATCACAGAAATGTTATTGCTGTTCATCTCTGATGGTAATGTTAGTTGTAAGGAAAATGATTAACATTTATCATAATGTGTTTGGGGAAGGTAAGTAAAACAGACATTTTTAAAAATGTGTAATGTGTTTTTATATGCCTTTCTATGTGTAAATTACCTGTTTCATTGCAATTTACTCTCTTTTGCAGCTCAAAAAGATTTGTCTTCTCATGATGCTACCACAAATTGGAAAGATAAAGCTGCCGTGTCTCATGTTCCGTTCAGTAGCTCTGATGATGATGATAATGATGACTGCGACAGTGATGATATGGTGGATGAACGGGATAAGATACATGATCCCTATGATCCATTCAGCTCCTGAGGGTGTTTCATTAGAGCCATGTTATATTCCTACCCATCCAAAGAATTCTTTTATGAAAGTTAAAGTAACTTTTATACAGCACTCTCTCATGTGCTGTCACCTGTGTTGTATTACAAGTCGACTAAAATTTCCTATTTAAAATGAGATTAACCTTTATCTTACGGCATTTAATTTAGTCTTCGTGCCCCTGGTACGGTGTTTATATTAGACGGCCCTTTAAATAGTTGCGCGTGGTTGCCTATAAATGTTTATAAATTATGAACCGAAGGTGATGAAACAATTAAATAATCTGCACTGTTGCGAATAAATCAGAGATATTTCAGTTCAAGAAAAG
>Ga0131853_10016532_pt1 | contig 13457 bp, 10 predicted proteins | sample TergutLab28metaG_FD_92764 | JGI IMG/M metagenome (GOLD analysis project Ga0131853, IMG submission 92764) | Labiotermes labralis P1 segment gut microbial communities from Petit-Saut dam, French Guiana - Lab288 P1 (version 2) (version 2) | ecosystem: Host-associated > Arthropoda: Insects >... | reverse complement strand
GAAGGACGCTTCCTTTCGGTTTCGTAAAGTTGGGGAACTCTATTTTAACCGATGTGTCCTCTCACTGCTCTCTTTTTCCCTCCTACTGTCCAATATCTATTGTATCCCTACAACATTATGAATAGAAATATTACCCAAGCTCTTGACACACTATATATTGCGTGATACCATAAAAATAACACAAAATTTGGTACAATTGGAGGTATAGCAAGTTATATGGCAAGCCAAAAAAGAATAGATAGTGCTTGGGAGAAAGCGATCCCAATAAGAGGACAAAACCCTGATGTATACAGGAAAGATGCGTGTGGAAATAAGATACGAAAGGCTTCATACGGAACTCATGGCAATTATGGCTGGGAATTAGATCATAAAAAGCCTCTTGCTAAAGGAGGAAGCAATAGTTCTGGAAATATCCAGCCCTTACATTGGGAAGAGAATCAGAAAAAAGGGTCTACTTATCCCTATAAGAAAAAGTGATATTCCGCCCACATCACACAACGAACCCCCATCGACTTCTATCGACGGGGGCTCGCCTATCCTTACACCCAATCCCTAATCATCAATATTCAAAATATCATTAATATGATTCTTATACAAAATCGCCTTCGCGCCGTAGATGGCTTGGATACCAGTACCCGCGATCAGAACATCCGTTGCGCCAAGCTTCTTCAGAGCGGTTTTGTCCACTTTCTCACTATCTTTCACCGCGACACGCAGTCTGGTGATGCAGGCGTCCACATCTTCGATGTTCTCTGCACCGCCCAGGGCTTCGATGATTAAGACAGCTTCCTCTTTCATGGATTCTTTCGTTACAACATCCGTCACGCCGGATTCCAGTGGGTCATCCTCGCCGCGGCCTGGGGTTGCGATGTTGAAGCGTTTGATGAGGAATCTGAATACGAAGTAGTAAAGCGCCGCCCAGGCTATGCCGAATGGAATTTGGAGCAGCCAGTTGGTACGGTCGTTGCCTTGCAGGATGCCGAAGAGTGTAAAGTCAATCACACCGCCGGAGAATGTGTTGCCGATGGAGATATTCAGTATATCCGCAATGAAGAAGGACACACCATCTAAGAATGCGTGGATCACATAGAGCCAAGGGGCAACAAACAAGAACATAAATTCAATAGGCTCTGTAATGCCGGTGATGAATGATGTGAGCGCCACACTGAAGAAGAGACCCCCGTATAGCTTTCTTCTTGCAGGGGTTACGCTATGATACATGGCCAAGCAAGCCGCCGGGAGACCGAACATCATGGTGGAGAAACGCCCTGCGAAGAAACGTGTGCCCTCTGTGAATAGGCCGGTGTGGTTCGGGTCAGCCAGTTGTGCGAAGAAGATTCTTTGCGCACCTACCACATATTCCCCGGCCACATACTCAATACCGCCAAGCTCTGTGTGCCAGAACATGGGGATAATCACGTGGTGGAGACCAACTGCGCCTGTGAGACGGAGCAAGAAACCGTATAGGAATGTACCAATCGCGCCGAGGCCTGCAATGCCCTCACCTGCTGAGACCAGCAGATTTTGAAATGGCGGCCATATGACAAAAAACAGTGCGCCAACGAACATAGCGGCAAAGGATGTGACAATCGGCACAAAGCGTGAGCCGCCGAAAAAGCCCAGGAATGGCGGTAATTGGATGTTCTTGTATCTGTTATGTAAGAATACAGTCACAAGACCCATTGCAAGTGCACCCACAACACCTGTGTTAATCGCCGCACCCTCCAGATTCCAGATGGCAAGCATGGCAACGATAGAGGCGTTCATGATAAAGTAGCCGACTACACCGGCCAGCGCCGCTGTGCCTTTGTCTCTTTTTGCAAGACCCACACACAGACCAATACAGAGTAAGAGAGAGAGGTTACCGAATACGATAGAGCCGGCCGAAGCCATGATGCCGAACAAGCCTTGCAGAAAAGCATTGTCCAGCGCCGGGTAAGCCGCAACGTTAACCGGGTTTGAAAGCGCGCCCCCGATTCCCAATAAGAGACCCGCCGCCGGCAATAGAGCGATTGGCAACATAAAGGACTTACCAATCTTTTGCAAGTGTTTAAACATAACTTTTCCCCTTCCTTCACTTTTTACATATCGTCGATTCGCTTATTATTTGACCGTGCTGTCACAAGATGAGGTGATCAGGCTCATTTCGCGCCTGCACGATTAAAGCCTACATATCGTCTAAGGCTCTCACAAATCTTGCCGTGATGTTTTGCGGTCTTGTAATCGCCCCGCCGACGACGGCTGCGTAGCAGTTGCGCTTGAAGACTTCTTGCAGTTCCTCCGGGGTGTTAATTTTCCCCTCCGCGATAACCGGGATTGGCAGGTCTGTTACCAGTCGCGCAATCAAGTCGTAGTCCGGGCCATCAATCAGCTCAGAATACGGGGTGTAGCCGCATAGGGTTGTCGAGATGCAGTCCGCGCCCAGTTCCGCCGCTGTGACGGCCTCTTCGTATGTGGAACAGTCTGCCATGACTTCCACATTGTGCGCTTTGATATAGCGGATCAGATCAGCAAGCTTTTCGCCGTTTGGACGGTCGCGCTTGCTTGCGTCTAGGGCAATCATTTCACAGCCTGTTTCCAGGAGTTCATCCACTTCTTTTTTTGTCGGCGTGATATAGATATCACTATCTGCATAGTTACGCTTCACGATTCCGATGACGGGTAAATCGACTGTTTTCCTAATTTCCAGAATGTCGTCTTTCCCCTGTGCGCGAATCCCGACAGCGCCGCCTATTTTTGCGGCCAGCGCCATTCGTCCCATAATAAAACTGCTATGCAGCGGCTCATCAGGCAATGCTTGACAAGACACCACCACACCGCCTTTGATTTGATCTAACATGATACTTCCTCCTAGTTATATGTCCGAATACGCGGTGCGTTCTATGATCTCATCTTGGAGTGCCGGTGAGAGTTCGGTGAAATATGCCGTATAACCCGCTACACGTATGGTCAAGCTGCGATAGCGCTCCGGGTGCTTTTGCGCCGCCAGTAGTTGCGCACGATCAATTACGTTAAATTGCGCGTGGATAATACGAAGCTTTACAAAAGCGCGGAGTAGATACACAAATTTACGAATCCCTGTCTCTGATTGGAACAAGGCAGGCAGAAACTTCATGTTCAGCAAAGCGCCGTTACTGCTCAAGCGGGAATCCACCCGTGACACGGACTTGAGCACTGCCGTTGGCCCATTCACATCTCGCCCGGCAAGGGGTGACAGTCCTCCATCGGCAAGAGGTTCGCCGGATTTGCGGCCATCGGGAGTTGCACCCACATTTGCGCCCATTGGGACATGAGCGGACACGGTATATAGTCCCATGTGATACCGCCCGCCGCGTACGTTGGTGTAAACTTTTAGCTTTTGGGCGAAGCACGTTGCCCATTGATTTGCCAGTTCGTCAACCCATGCCACATCGTTGCCATATTTGGGCGCTTTATTGAACATCTGTAGACGGAGTGGCTCTGCATCATTGTAATTTGATTGGAGTGCCTCAAATAGCGCTACCCTATCCACTACTTTTTCATCGTATACAAGGGCTTTGAGTGCTGCTAGACTATCTGCCACATTTGCACATTGTATGAGTTGTATGCCGGAGAGATTATAATGCGCACCCCCTGCTGTTACATCCAGGCCGTGCTCCATGCAATCGTCTATCACGCCGGTGAGGAATGGGGACGGTAAGAGCTCCGCATGTGCTTGCTCCACAATTTCACAACAGCGGATCATGCGGTCGGAAAAGAAATCAATTTGGGCTTCTAGTGCACGTTCCACATCTTCAAAGGTTTCAAACTCTGCTAATGTCCCGGTATGTGCGCCCATTTGCTTTCCTGTGAGGGTGCATTTCCCATCATTAAGTGCCAACTCAAAAGCTTTGACGAGATTGAACATGGCCGCATCGCTCCAGCCTAGGTTATTACCCATGGTGGTGAGTTCCACACAGCCAACGATGGCATAGTTCCGGGCATCCGCAGGTGAAATGCCTGCCTCCATCAGTGCGGGGATGACTGCTTCGTCATTGAAGAGCTGCGGCATACCGGAGTCTTTGCCGATTACTTGAGCGCAACGGGCAAGGAAGTGCTCCGGCGATCCCTCATGCAACCTTGCAGACAGGTTTGGTTGGGGTAACAGCAGATGTTCTTGCGCACGGAGCATGAAGTAAGAGAGTGCATTTGTCGCGTCCGCCCCATTTTCATCTTGACCGCCAATTGCGATGTTGAAGCCGGTGGGGAATCCTGCGAAGAACTTCGCGCTGGAGGAGCTTCGCATGTATACAACTTGGTTAAACTTGAGGAATAAGCATTCGATAAGTTCAAGGGCATCTGCCTCCGTTAGCCGACCGGCGTTTCTATCAGCCTCATAATATGGGTACAAATACTGATCCATCCGCCCCGGGGAGAATGAGCTTGCGTTTGATTCTATGTGTAAGATGGTGTACAAGAACCAAGCGGATTGCACTGCCTCGTGGAAGGTCTCGGCGGGGTGCTCTGCGAGCTTTCGGCAGATGCGGGCGATTTCTAGGAGTCTATCCGGGGTTGAATCCTCCGGCAGGCTTCGCCTGCCACCTCCTTTGGAAAAGGAGGCTTTAGATGCTGAGGCTGCCATTTCTTCGGCAAGACTGGCGTAGCGGCGCATGAAGATACATGCGCCCTCGTGGGAGATGGCGATTCCCTCGTAGAAATCGGCAAGTTCCGGGTGTTCGGCCTTTTTTGCAAGCGCTATCTCACGCAGTCCGGCCGGGCCTATTTGCAGCCACTTTATAGTGTTTGGACAGATATGCCCTTGCGGGTGATCGGTCTGGTTGATCTTGGCTACCTTACCGATGGCTGCCATCTCTGCGCCTATTTGTTCGTGCAGGGTGTCTTCTAGGGTTTTCCCCTGCCAGAATGGGAGGATGTCTCGTCTGAATATGTCGATGTCTTCCTGTCTGATCCCAAACTGATCTTGCGGACGTGTGGGTAGAGTTTCCAGTTCTTGGTCTACCCAGCGGAGGCCGCCCTCCGGGGAGATGACACCTCCGCGGATGCCTGCTGTTTTGTTTCCGACAATAAGCTCGCCCGGTGTGATGCGGATTGTCAGATTCGTCAAGGTTTCTCGAAGCGCCAAGGCGCGTTGTAGATTCCGCGGCAGGTTTGGATTGGCTTTGTATACTTCCGTTACAATGCGTGCTTGTTCGATGGAGGCAAAGCGTTCTTCTGCAAACATTGCCTCTTTTAGTGCGGCAATGCGCGGGCTTTGTTCTAAGGTATCTATCATGCAAGTGTACCCCCGTGTCATAGATTTTCTTTTAGCCATGCACATACAACTGTAATGCATTCATCCAGCTTTGAGATATCTTCTGTCTTTGCGTTAAAGGTGTGGTTCGCGCCCGCAATGGCGACTATGGTTTTCTTATCGCTCTCTACGATCTCATACATCTCACGGGACACCCGCGGGTCAACTGTGGGATCGTCTGTGCCGTATACGATGAGGACTTGTGCTCATACGCCACCTCAAGATTATATCTTTATTTTGTATACTGGATCACCCGGGTTTTCCCTGCTTCTGCCTTGCCGGTTTGGAGTGTCATTTCTCGAATGTCCTCTACGTTGGTAATCAGAATCGGTGTGTGCGTCTGATATCCCGCGTTTTTGATTAACTCTAAATCCACCTCGCAGAGCGGTGTGCCTACAGACACGGTGTCTCCGGTTTTGACTTGTGGCGTGAAACCGCGGCCTTTTAGTTCAAGGGTATTGATGCCGATGTGCACCAATACTCCAATGCCGTCTGCTGTTTCTAAAACATATGCATGGAATGTGGGTGCAACCGTGACAACTTTTCCGGCAATCGGGGCGCAGACTGTGCCTGTTTCCGGCAGGATTACCACACCGTCGCCCACAAGCTTTCCGGCGAAAATAGGATCTGGCACATCCTCAAGGGGGACGATCTTTCCTGTTTGTGTGGCGAAAATTTCATGGGTTTTATGTTTATTCCAAAGCAAAATGACCCCTCCTTGCTTCTATTACTTTTCTAGCGCAACCGCCGCGTTATTCGTAAGAATACGCTCAATCATCATCGACTTTCATCCCCCTTACAAAAAACAGGCAACCCCACAAATTCTGATTCAAAAAATCAGAATTATGGCATTGCCTGCATCATCAGTCACAATCCATTTTTTCAGTTTGCTACAGGGATATATGTTACAATATATCATACCTGTGCGGCAAATGTCTATCAACAAAGTGTATGGTTTTGTCAATTGTGTTTTGTGACAAACGCCGAAGACATGCACACTATCCCCTATACTGTAGTCCGGATATTTGAGCTGCAAACTCTCGCATAAATCGCATTAAGATCATGGCGCATTGGGCTCTTGTTGTGTTTCCTTGCGGGCTCAAGGTTGTTGCATTTAGGCCGCGGATGAGTTCGTTGTAGTTTGCCCAGCGGATGTAGTCTTGCGCCCAATCGCTGATTCTGTGCTCGTCTCGGAAGTGATCTAGGTTGAACGCTTCAGGCACATCTAAGTCTCCTTCCAAGATTAGCTCTGTGTAACGGTATAGCATGGCGGCCATCTCTTCACGGGTGATGTGCCCATAGGGATTGAACCGTCCGTTATGGCCTGTTACGACGCCTGTAGATTCCGCCCACATGATGGAGGTGCGATACCAGCGGGGTGCGTTTGCCGGCACATCGGTAAAGATCGGACTCCATTCCGCTTCCGGCTCACCTGCCATGCGCCAGAGGATAGTTGCCATCATGGCGCGGTTTAGCAGTCCTTGGGGATTAAAGATGGCAGTCCCAAAGCCTGTCATCAACTCGTTTTCATAGACAAACTCGACTGCATCATGATACCATGCGCCGGGTGCAACGTCGTCAAACAATGGAAGGGGTGCGGATATATCGTCTGAGTTAAAGTGATTGTCTAACCAGGCGGCTCTGGTGTTTAGGAAATCAATCAGAAACGCCGCTTGGCCGATAAATGTATCAATTTCATATCTGGCCGGTGAGGGGAACAGTCCCCAGCGTACGCCGAGTACAGGGTTTGCTTCAAAGTTTCGCTCAAATGCGTCACGGTAGTGTGTGGCCATGTAGGAAATGCTTTCGATTGCTCTTGGCAGTTCATATGCCATCACATCGTTCCACCGCTCTACAACAATGTCACGAAACTCCGGGATTTGCATGAGGTTACCAAACCAATAGTGCCGTCTGGCTGCCCATATGCCGCTTGGCCTATCATCCACGGGGGAATGTTGACGTGCATTGCCCATTGTGAGATCAAAGTCCCAAACAGGCCCTTGATACAGACGACGTTCATCGCCCTGTCCCCTGATTTGCATGAACATACTGCTAAAGGAAACGTCAATATCTTTGACCAGCTCCTGTAGGATATAGTAATCCACCATAGACGGGATATCGACAATCGCTTGTACCCGTCCCCAGTCGTGGCTTCGGATTGCTTGGCTTACGTTCTCCATAAATTGATGGGCATAGTCGATATGTTCGTCTGTTAAGGCGTTTCCGCTTGGGAAGCGCATATCGTACCAAAGACCATTTACGTTGAAATAATCTTGGGTGCGGTAATCCATCTCCAGCCAGTATTCGCTTATGGTCGGATCGGGGTCTATCACCACTTCCCCGCGACCCGGGCCAATGTCTCGCTCATCTGTGAACTGATATACGCCCATATATACGCCGTTGACATAGAGGTGCAGGAATTGGGACGAGGGTACAAAGCCTGTATTCCCCATGAGACGGGAGAAATAGAGGGCAAAATGTGTGCGGAGTAAGGAATTATCAAAGGCATTTGCTAAAAGAATCCAATCCCTGTGGGCGTAGTCAGAGCCGAACATGGGTTGCGGTGTCTCAAAGCGAATCCGCAGCGGACGTTTATCCGGCGCGCCCCACCAAGTGGAGTTTCCTCTGCCCCGCAGGCGTACATCTACTTCTTCAAATGCCCAGTCTTCGTTTTCGCTGGTCACAGCCACTGATCCCGGATGCCAGAACTCACGCTCTTGAATGAAGGGGTTTAGATCGCTTGTGATATGTAAGGATGGGAACTCTCTTTGCACAGGCGCTTCTTCCCTTGCCATTGCACGATGCGCAGGCATTATAGGGATTGCTCCGAGTAGTAAAGTAAATGCCAGTAGGAGGATGAATAGTTTTTTTATCATGTTAAAATTCCTTCTTCCGTCTCTTAATATGAAACGAGCACACGCGTTTATTCTACACCAAATTACAAATTCTGCAAAGGGTTATTTTTTACAAATTGAGAACAAAACGCGTATATGGATCATATTATAGTAAAAAATGTGAGGAGATTTTTAATATGATTGATGAACAACAGTATGTCGTACGATCTCTGGAGCTACATTTGTTCTTTGCTCGGATTATGAAAGAGCACGCTATCTTTTTAGAAGCAGGATTCACACCGGCTAATTCTGATTTTTCTAAGACCGCCAATCAATACAAAGCGCAATTTGAGATGGTTCTGCACAATGCTGTCTTACTCGGCAACGGCGTCGTCCGTCCGCAGGTTCTGGCATCCGGGGAGATACTTACAGATTACACCCTGTGCAGTGAAGAGCAGACGCAGCATTTCACGGGAATTGTAATCAATCAGAACATCACCAAAATGGAAGCAACGCTTCATAGTGCCACAGAGCCGCAGATTACCCCTGCCCTAATGGAGCAGGTGAAACAGCTAAACACACATGCAAGTGGCTTGCTGGATGGTCTCATTGCCTTTAAGACACGGGTGCTGGATGATGTGTTATCTTGTCACATGTTCACCGCAAACTATCCTCTGTTAATTGACCACATACGGCGGGAGGCGGAAGAGTATAAACGCCATATTGAGGCGCTGGAAGCCGGGCAAAATACCGATGACATGCCAAAGGATATCGAGCTCTTTTGGGATCAAATCATGATGGAACACGCACTATTTATCCGCGGGACACTTGATCCCACGGAAAATGAGTTGATCCACACCTCCAATGCCTTTGCACAGGCGTATGACCACTTGTTGCAGTCGGCGCGCACCGTTACGGAGGCGACGATGCAAAGTGTGTTGCATGATACCTTGCAGGAAACGCTGAAGTTCCATGAGTTCAAAGAGGCCGGCGTGAAAGGCATCACGGAATGCAAGGTGCGGAGCACCATCTTGCCCCTTTTGGCAGACCATGTGTTGCGGGAATCGAATCATTTTATTCGATTGTTGAGACAGTTTGGGTAGAGGGTACTTACCGCCCCTTACCCCATAGGTCAACGAAAGAGGAAAGTCTAGTCCAAAATCGGACTAGACTTTTCTCTTTTGGTTTGTATGACCTTGCGAACTGAATGCTTATTTGGTGCAAGGGAAGATGATAGGGATGCACTATACCATGCTCCCATTTGCGAAATAAAAAATTCAAAAACCTGTTGACATTCATACACTCACATGATAATATACTGACAGTCAGTTTATTTGGAGGTGGCAAAATGGCACGCAGTGAAAAAGCAGAACAGACGTATCAACAGATTTTAGAAGCGTCTACGAAACTATTCTTTACACAGGGATATGAAAAAACCAGTATCCAAGATATTTTGGACGAGTTGAAAATGTCCAGAGGGGTTGTGTATTACTATTTCAAATCCAAGAAAGAAATTTTAGATGCAATTGCAAGTCAAAGACTAGATCTCATGCGTTCACTGATTAAAGAAACGCAAGCCGAAAATGCGAGAGAGAAAATAGCTAAAATACTTTCTGCGCTAATAGGAGATGCGGCGGATATACCGCAAGGGACTGAAGAAACACTGTTCTTAGAACATATGGCAGACCCGTACATTGTTCTTGCGAATATGCAAGCTCAAGTGAACGATGCAAAACTAATGGTTGGCTTGCTTGAAGAAGGCACTCGTGATGGGTCAATTAAAACCGAATATCCACTTCAATTGGCAGAACTGATGTTTATGTTACTTAGCACTTGGCTAAATCCCATTCTGTTTCACCGAGATTTAGAACAAACGAAGATTCACCTTAAATTCGTTCAGCAGACCTTAGATAAACTTGGAGTAGATGTTCTAAGCGATGAAATGGTAAACCGAATAATAAAAAATTGGAAGCAACTGGCCTATTTCAACTAAGCAAAACATTCCCTCTTAAACAGAGGGAATAAAATTTCGCACACAATATACCGTCAGTCAGTATATTATAAACTTATTCCACACAAAACGAAAGGTAGATGTTCAAAATGAAAAAATTTGGAGTAAACTTTAAGTTAGTATTAGCAAGCCAAACCATCAGCTTACTTGGAGGAAATATCTTAAACTTTGCATTATCTCTCTTTATCCTAGACTTTACACAGTCAGTTGGCACATTTGCGTCCATTATGGCGATTAGTCAAATTCCTGTTGTTTTACTTTCCCTTGTTGGGGGCGTTATTGCTGACCGTATGGATAAGAAGAAATTGATTGTTGTCTTTGACGCAATTAAAGCAATGATCTGTATTGCCCTACTAGCCATCTTTTTAACAGGCACTTATTCTGTTGTTAATTTGGCTCTGGTTATGGTGGCTTTCATGTCAATTGTTACTCTATTTGCACCTGTATTATCTTCAGCCACACCGTCTATTGTCAAGCCTGATGCATTGGTTGAAGCCAACGGTGCTATGAGCATGATTAACTCCGTGAGTGATTTGCTTGCTGTTTTAATCGGTGGCGTTTTGTTTGCAACGATTGGTATTCAAAACATCATCATTTTGACAGGTCTTGCGTTTATCATCTCAACGGTTATTGACTTATTTATCAAGATTCCACATGTTAAAAAAGTGGCTGAATTGGGAGCGATTAAAACCGCCGCTTTAGATGTGAAAGAAAGTTTTCGCTTTACCATCAAGAAAAGCCCATTTGTTCTGAAAACCTCATTCTTTTTTGCGTTGATTGCCTTTCTGTTCGTACCAATTATGGCGATTGCACTTCCGTTTATTATGCGTGTTCAATTTGGAGTAAGTGATACCATGTTTGGTGTTTCACAAGCACTTCCCGGAATTGGTATGCTTTTAGGCGGTATGCTCGCTGGTGTGTTTAAGAAATGGCTTGATGTCAAGTATTTCCCAAGGTTTGTTTTGTTTATCGCCTCCTTAACCGCTGTACTAGCTATTTCGGTTCATACGCCTTTATTTGGTGGGGTGACTACTCTTCCATTTTGGCTGTTTCATATTGCTATGATGTTCATCATGATGATTTTTGTTTTCCTAAATATCACGGTTATGTCACGCATTCAAACAGAAGTGCCAGAGAAATATCTTGGAAAGATTATTGCTGTGTTCATGACCATTACAAGTTTTGCAACACCAGTTGGGCAATATGTGTTCGGTCAATCAATGGAATTGTTTGCCGGTAATATGTCTATGTTGTTTGTTGCCATTGTTGTGCTGACGGTTGGAATTTCGATGGTTGCTAAAATGGTATTTAACCCGAAAAAGGCGAAAGTCCAAAACATGCAACTTTGCCATGCTATCTCTAAATAATAAGGGTTACGTGATTGTGTGTAGCACTTAATATAAATGCCCTACGCCATCACCAAGGGTAACAGCGTAGAGCATTGTATACAAATTCACTTTGCTTTCAAAACCATCATTCTATCCCTTGACAAGCTTACGCACCCTTTTTCATTTTCGAGCGGTTCTCATTCCAAGGTCTTTCACTGCTGCCATTGCCGGCCTTTTTGCGTCTGGATGTTTTGCGAGAGACTTGGTTTTTCTCACCACGTCCCTCACGCTTTTGGGGCTCGCTTGGATCAAGGGATATTTGTGAGATCTTCGCCTTTGTGCTTGACACAATGTCTTGCAGTCTCCCGCGTTCATTGGAGGATACGAAGGTGTAGGATACGCCGTTTCGGTCAGCCCGTCCGGTGCGGCCGATTCTGTGGACGTAGCTGTCGGGATCACTTGGGATGTCGTAGTTGACCACTGCGTCTATCCCGGTCACGTCAATTCCGCGGGCTGCTACGTCGGTTGCGACTAATAGGGATATCTTCCCCTCCCGGTAACGTTGCATGACTTTATTACGCTGTCTCTGATGCAGGTCGCCGTGGATGGAATCCGCCGGATGGCCTGCGTCTGTTAGTTGTGTGGCCAGATTTTCTGCCATGGCCTTTGTTGCGACAAATACGAGACAGAGCCCGAATTTCTGTTCCTCCAGCAGTTCAAGCAGAGCCGGCATTTTCGAGTTTCTTTGTACTTGGGCATAATACTGCTTCACTTGGCTCTTTTGGAGGGTTTCTTTCTCTATGCAAATATGCTGCGCGTCATTCTGATGCGTTGCGGCGATTTTCTTGATCTCCTCAGATACGGTGGCAGAGAATAGGACAGTCTGCCGTTCGCCTGGACTGCTTAGCAGGATTGTTGCAATATCATCCCGAAAGCCCATGTCGAGCATACGATCGGCTTCATCTAAGACGATGCAATTCACCTGATCTAAGCGTGTGGTACGTCTTTGCATGTGATCCATCAAGCGACCCGGTGTGGCGATAATGATTTGCGGACATCTCTTGAGAGAGGTAATCTGATGAGAAATTGGTGCGCCGCCGTATAGGGCGAGGGTGCGGATGCCGGGCTTGCATGAGGCGAGCTGTCTGAGGACAGATGCGGTCTGGATTGCAAGTTCCCGAGTGGGGCATAGTACGACCGCTTGGATATGACGGCTGGTGGTGTCTATGCGTTCGATCAGCGGGATGCCGAATGCCGCCGTCTTCCCTGTCCCCGTGGGCGCTTGGACGAGGAGATCCTGCCCGTTCATCATAGGCTCAATGGCTGCCGCTTGCACGGGAGAGGGTGTTTGGAAATTCATTTTTTCAAGGCCGCGCATGAGTGCAGGGCTTAGGTTAAAGTGTTCAAAATTTGTGATAGTCTTGTTCTCCGTTACTTTTATTTTGCATCTATACAATTACACACAAAAACACATACTTTTGCAAATCATCAAAATGAAGCAATGACTTACAAAAATATGTGAGACAATGTAACACCATTTAGAATACTCTTATAGTATAGCGTAGATTGGGGGGAATGTCAAATGTTCTTATGCATAACAGCCAAAAGATAGACTTTCTTTTGGTGGCGTGGTATAATTCTTTTGTTCACTGCCTGTCTTTGTGGTGGGTAGTGTAGGAATTTTATATTAGACGAAATGACTTTGGCAACTCTAAGTTGCGAAAAAGCAACCTCTGCTTGGTGTAACGCAACTTTGTGATTTTGTATAATGAATAGGTGGTATGGGCGTGAGCGATTTCCGGATGGTCGGAGTATTTTTATTGTCAGAGGGATTGTAATATGGATTTTAATGTATCAGCATTTTTATATACGATGGGATGTTGTCTAATATCATTAGTCATTGCAGGCAAATCGGGCAGCAAAGAAGATAAGGAGTGGTTTGCAAACTTAAATCATCCCGATAATTCATTTTTGCTAAAGATAATGAATGTTCTTGGGGTGATTGTTTATCTGTT
>Ga0131853_10016529_pt1 | contig 13458 bp, 9 predicted proteins | sample TergutLab28metaG_FD_92764 | JGI IMG/M metagenome (GOLD analysis project Ga0131853, IMG submission 92764) | Labiotermes labralis P1 segment gut microbial communities from Petit-Saut dam, French Guiana - Lab288 P1 (version 2) (version 2) | ecosystem: Host-associated > Arthropoda: Insects >... | reverse complement strand
GTATATACCGTGTTTAAAATATTCAGTGCCTATATTTGTTGAATAAATATATAAAATGCAACTTTAGAGGTTAGCGGTGCGGTACGACCACTATAGTTGACATTAGGCGTCAAAAGGTTAATCTGCTGATAATGTTCTCGTCGGTTTGCAATCCAAAAATAAAGATTATAATATAAATAAATATAGTTTTGTTTGTTGTTTTCTATGGGTATGAAACTTGGTTCCTCACACTGAGGAGAAACATAGACTGAGCAGTTGGGCCTAAGATGGATGAGGTAGTATGGGAGCTTTACTATCTGTACTTCTCACCAAATATTATTCGGGTCACCAAATCAAGAAGAATGAGCTGGGCGGCCCATGCGTCACGTATGGGGGACAGGAGAGGTGCGTACAGAGTGCTGGTGCGCAGACCTGAGGGAAGGAGGCCACTTGTACGACCTAGGATTATATGGGAGGAAAATATTAATATGGATTTTCAAGAAATGGTATGGGAACATGGACTGGACTGATCTGACTCAGGATAGGTACAGCTGGCAGGCGAATGCAGTAATGAATCTCTGAGTTCCATATAATGCGGGGGAATTTGAATAGCTGAGAACCTGTTAGCTTCTCACGAAGGACTTTATTCCATGCAGTTATGTAATTAGTTCTCGTGAATGTGGTTCTAAACCTTCTGTAACCCAAATATATGTACCTTGTAACATGTTCAAAATCCCTGTTAAACATTCTTAGGCGTGGTCGCAAAATTGCGAAAAGCGACTATTAGCTTCATCGTGTCTGTCCGTCTGTCCGTCCGCATTGAACAACTCGGCTCGCACTGGACGGATTTTCATGAAATTTGATATTTGAGGATTTTTCGAAACTGTGTCGAGAAAATTCAAGTCTCATTAAAATCGGACAAGAATAACGGGTACTTTACATGAAGACCAATATACATTTTCGAGTATATCTCGCTCAAATCTTCTTGGAATGAAAAATATTTCAGACAAAAGTCATAGATAATCTCGAAACGCACTTTGTATGTTCAATAACTTTAAAAAAAATCGTGCCGTTTATGAGATGATATGGAAAAATATTGTAGAGCCGGACAGGCCACAGATGATAATATGGCTCAAGCGCATTGCACGCTGGATACCTAAGGCCACAAATACAGACAAACTGGCTGTGTAATACTCATCGCTTTTCTACCGCAACAATGGTTGCAAGAACGCGCCTCACTATTACGTTACACGTACACTGCCTGTATTGTGTCTACTATTGTTTCGCCCAGCAGCCTCGTAACTAGACGCAAACACCCACTAAGATCGCGTGCGTTATTTCCCGACAAATCTCTTGATTAGTGCTAAAAGACAGTTCGTGTTTTTCTTTGCAGTATTTAAGTAATGTCACTGTAATTAGCACCTACTCAAACACATACGTTTTCAATTTAATTCAGTACTCGACAAAGAATGTTAACGCTGCAAATGTAGGTGTTTATTCGACAAACATCGTCACTGGTACTGCAATCATGTTACTTTGGGCTGATATATTTTATTACTGAAGTAATTTAAAGTGCATAAGGAGAGAAAAGTGAATTTAAATTTCCCTGACAGTTATATAGCGATGAAAGAAATTGTCCAGAAGCTTGCAAGCATACAACGAAAGAACGAGACAACCAAATAATTTATAGTTTCAGGTACAATAAAAACACACACACACACATACACACAAATCGTACTGAGCATTAAGATTTCAGTTCAAGATAATATCTTAGGCATAACGTTGGATACTTTCCAAGCAGTCACACAATGTTATGTGCTGGACTACACTGGAACGCCTTCCACATGCAATTTACAACGAGCCCGTAAATAAGTTAATACCTTCACAATTGCATTTTGAAACTTGCCGTTTATTTTTTTACCTCACGTACACACGACGATTTTCTTAGTGGTCTATATGCACACGGCTCTACGGGGTCGCCACAAATTTCACTCCGTCACGCGACAGTGCCACTACAACTGGGCACAGAATATCTAAGTGCGTGCACTTGTAACTTTTCTTATATTCCTCTCCGTTACGTCCTTCCTACCGCAGACCTGATAAACCTGACACATTATGACATACATTTCGTACTCTTCCCAATACACAGCCCTATGCATAAAATGCATTTTACACGAATGGGCAGTACTAAGACGGAGTTCCTGGTTGCGCAGTGAATCTTAATTTACAATTCTTAGGTAAGTAAAGGTAAATCAGTCCCATTACAGGCCCGAGGTGCCCAAAGGATTGCAGGAAGTTAAGGTTCTCAAATTACGTCACAATGGCCCAGGATGGTGGTAAGGTTGTCAGCCTTGCGCACCGGCCACTTTTTACCCCCCTCCCCAAAAATACTTCTGGTATTCGTTTCTATTAGAGGCTGAGTCGACCCCAGGCCCATAGTGCGATCGGAAGGATTATGTGAATAAAAAATTCCAATGACACCATCTGGAATCGAACCAGCGACCTTCCGATTTGTAGTACAGCACATTAACTACTGTGAATGTTTAGGTTTAAGTACGCAGCAAATAACATAGAGATACATATACCCTTGTGCACGTGATGGAGATATGATGGGGTGTGGAGGTATGGCTACACCCATTCTTAACCTCGTTACTGTATGGAAACTATTGGTCAGCTGCAGGCCCCTGCCGCTCTACCCTCGGGAAACCCCCCCCCCCTGGAACCCAATGAACACCGGACTGTCTAGACGCTTAGAAGAAGAGAAAAACCTTTTGCCCCTGCCTGGAAGCAAACCAGTACTCCTCGGCCATCCAGCTCCTAGACTAATGTCTATATCGACTGAGCTATACCGGCTCCCGGGGAGCACCAACACCTTATCTGAAATTCCTAATGTCACTATAATTTCTTTAGATGTTTACTTCTATATATATTGACAGTGACCAGGAAAACTACCCTATACTTTTAATATTCATATGTCCGTGCATCGCTAATATATTCGCAGCGTATAACCAACAAGATGCAGCGTTTCACAATTTATTTCTGTAAAAATCTCTACATGTTTCAGACGGTTTTTCCGTCCACCATCAGGAGCTCAAAACTGCACATACAGCGTCAGGTATTGGTCTGACAAATACCTGACGCTGTATGTCCAGTTTTGAGCTCCTGATGATGGACGGAAAACCCGTCTAAAACACGTAGAGCATCTTACAGAAATAAATAAATTGTGAAACGTTGCATCTTGTTGGTTATACGCTGCGAATATCGTATACTTGTAACTTTCATGTGTATCTCCGTTGAGCCAACAGAAAACACCCAAAGATTCTATTAAATTTACTCCGTCTCTGTAAAGGCAGTGTGCAAGCAGCGAGACACAATTTGTGGATGCAACTTGCATCCTAAATCATGATATGCCCTTAATTATCCCTTTATGACATAAATTACTTCATTTCGCTGTTATTCCTTTAGAGTTTCAGCTACCAAATATTAAGATACTGACGAGGAAAGCAACAGCATACCGGACAAAGAAAGAGTGCTACTGCATATGCAATTCTTTTTTCTTTTGGTGTTGCGGCCCAACGCGGGCCATGGCCTCCTCATTCTTGACGTTTCTAGATCACAAACGACGCACCAAAGTCGGTAGGACTCCTTTGGACGAGTGATCAGCTGGTCGCAGAGATGTCTGCCTGACAACACACAACACTAACATGAGAGAGACTGCCATGCCCCGGCGGAATTCGAACCCATAATCTCAGCAGACCTGCGCCTTAGACCGCGCGGCCACCGAGAGCGGCGTATCTGCAATACAACTTTTTTAACTGCTACGCTCAGCCCCGAAAGCAAATACAAAACACTGTGGACGGTTATAAATACTGACAGGCAACAACGTACACTAAGATATCTGTAAAATCGACAATGTTACGCACGGTTTGGAGTGAGAACAAAATACAGTATTGTATGTGCATACAATTAGCGTACATGATCATTATTCTGAAGAAGACGCAACAAATCTGCAAGAAAAAAACTAACCTACATAGAGAAACTTGTTCATTTTTTTTTAGTAAATTTAGTTATAATGGGATAAGCTACACAATGCATTATATTCAATAATGTAAAGCCATGTCTCCAGAACATTTCTGGATGAATACAATGTTCCTCTTGAAGATGGCTTAAAGTGGCTGAAATATGTGCGGGTAAATAAAATCAAGAGATATTGTTTAGGTATTTTTATGTGTTTGTGTATCGTGCTGAATATTTTATTTAATAACTGGTCCGTAACTTGTACGCAAGAAAAACGTCTGCACCAAATCACTGGCACCTGGTACCAAGGCACTTCCTGACTTACAGGCAAGAGCCGGAACGGTAGGAAAATGTGACAGTCTGTTCATTCTGTCCACTGACTGACGCGCAGTACGTGTATATGCAAAATATCAATAACGAAGGCTTGTAACTTTAAAACTTGACAAGAGGTCGAAAATGTAGGCGCACTACTTTGCTGCGGAAGGTTCTTGTGAGAAAAAAAAATCTACCGGGACCTTATACACGATTCATAACGCATACAGCTCTTGATGAACTGGAATGAGGGAAGGGAAGGGAAGAGAATGGAAAGTCGGCCAACTCGAATTTATAAACTGGAATTGTATGCTATTCATATCGGTGCATTGGATTATAATTACACAAGACAACACCAACAAAATGCCCTATATTATTATACACAATTCTTAAAATTAAAACACTAAAATTTCAACTCCGACATGTTGCGACCCTCTTTGGGTCATCTTCAGGGAGTAAACATCAATAAACCACATTAGTTTTATAGATAAATTAAAATTAGGTGTTGATGATATTGGATGGCTCGGACGGCTGTAGTTGAGCTTCATATAATTTTCTTTTTGTAACCGTGCAGGATTACCAGTGTTTATAACGCAGGAGCAGCATTACACACAAGTTGATCTGCGCTCCATGAAGATGAGCCGAAGAGGGTCAAAACATTTCGGGGTTAGAGTTATAGTGTTTTAATTTTACAAATTTTATACTATAATATCGTGTTGTTTGTTGAAGTTGTTTTATGTAATGGCTGAAATGTTCACTGGTGTGACTACATTGTCTTGTATGCTTGATTTTCGCCCCTCTTCACTTCGTGATACGATGTCTCGAAAACCACGGAATCAAAGGTATTTTCTCTACATGAATGTTATCCCACGTTACCTACATTTTACAGCAAAAAAAAAAATTAAACAATGTAAAGGCAAGAGGCTTTTGTTAGGGCACTTCGAACAATGAGGGAGAGCCTAGGAAGAGGTAATGCACTATGTGCAGGAGAACAGTTCTTGGTAAAAGCGTGTTAATTTTTTGGAAAACAGACCGTTACGTAAAAGTACAACTAAAGATTTCCAGCTTGGACGCTACTGACTGAACTGCAAAATAACGGCTTATTACAGAACGACAGCACCTCAAATGGCCCATGCCCTCCGTGAGCGAGGTCCGGCAGTGAGCTATCATTTCTTCCGGGTCAATCTAGCGGGGCACGCTGGATGTAAATCACCAACTCCGCAAGCAGAGCCCTTCTTCGGAAGCTCACAGTCGCTCATCTCATCACAAGATTCCCCGCCTTTTATGGAACTCGATGATTTATCACCATGTTCACAACACCCAGCCACCTGACCCCACCCAGAGCCACATGAATTCAGTCCACTTCATCACACCTCATTTATAAAACCCGTTTTAATATTAGTGTACCATTTACGGTTTGGTCCCGCAAGTGGCTTATTTCCTTCACGTTATACGCGTTTCTCACCCCCCACCCCCCCGCGCAGTATATGCTCCGGTCATCTCGTCCTCCTTGAATTTAACCTAATGATATACACTATAAAGAATACACAACAAATTAAGACCCTTATTATAAAATTTTTACAGCGCATTAAATTAGCGAACATTTTCAGCTGATAGCATGCATTCAGTTATCGAAAATAACTTAAATATTTCAAAATTATATGAGATACATCATTTCCTTTAAAAACTAAATTACATTCATCAGGAGACAACATGAACTTCCATCATAGAAAGAAATTAAAACAAGCATGTGATGTTTTAGGTTCTTTTACAGAAAATTTCCGGTTGTTCTGCGTATTAATTATCAGGAACAATTTGCGCGCGCGCGCGCGCGCGCGCGTGCGTGCGTGTTCGTGTACGTGGACGTGTGAACTGAGCTATCTCAATAAGGAAACGGGCTGTTTTAGAATCGAACAATAACCTGACTATATGACTTGTCATCTTAAGGATCGTGTCAGGTCATGGGAATCGTGGAAGGAAGTAATAGCACTACACACAAACACAGAACAATGCCTTATATAATTATGCAACCGACGTCATAGTTTCCGGGCAGAAAGCGACCTTTCTTACATATTAAAATATTTCTAAATGAGTATCTAAAGACATTTACAATGAATTAAACTGTCTTTCAAATCCAGTATTTAAACAGCTTAATCTTGATAGTGTAGTTAAACAAATATTACGTTATTCATAATCTGATATTAGCAGTTAAACTAGCACATTATGTATAATGTGATGTAGTTAAACAATTATCACTTCATTCATAACCTGATATTTGTAGTTAAACTGCTATCAGATTATAAATAATCTGCTATTTGTAGTTAAACAACTATACATCATTCATAATCTGATACTTGTGGCTTATCACATTATTCATAATGATATTTATAGTTAAACTAGCAAATTTATTACCAGACCAACAAATGCACAACATACATACACACACACACACACACACACACACACACACACACATATATATATATATAATATTTTATATATCGTAAGTATATATGTTGTGCATTTGTTGAGCTGGATAACAAACTGCGCAAAATGCACGGTACATACATCAAACTAGCAGATTATTCATTATGTAATATTTGTAGTTAAACAATAATCACGTTTCAATTTATCAACCAACGAATGCACATATAATTTCACATAAAACACTTTTAAAATACTTTAAAACACTCCGTCACGTTTCGATCTTGTCAGATTATCATCAGGGAGCTTAGTTCCTTGCTGAAGTTATAGTATTCAAAATTCAATTGGTATTTGCAAACGAGCTGTTGTGGCAGCATATCATGTTGTGTAGGAATGTGTTGTGGAACAGTGGCTAGGTGTACGTCTTACGATGCACACCAAGCCACTACTCCAAAACACATTCCTACACAACATGATATGCTGCCACAACAGCTCGTTTGCAAATACGAATTGAATTTTGAATACTATAATATAACTTTAGCAAGGCACTAAGCTCCCTGATGATGATCTGACAAGATCGAAACATGTCGGAGCGTTTTAAAGTATTTTAAAAGTGTTTTATGCGAAATTATATGTGCATTCGTTGGTTGATAAATTGAAGTGATTCTACAAAAATGCACGGTGCTACAATAAGATTTATAATAATCACGTTATTCATAATCTGATAATTATGGTGAAACGAAGAAATTATTCATAATCTGATATTCGTGGTTAAATCGTCTCATTATTCATAATCTGATATTTGTGGTTAAACAATTAGCGCATTATTCATAAAGTGATATTTGCAGTTAAGTAACTAAAATGTTATGCATCATTTTGTGACATTCATTTTAGAAAAGATGGTAACCTCATTCACTATTACCGAAGGCTATAATTTAGACCGAGTGACAGTAAATCTACAGGAAGTTGCACTGCACAAGGAAGACAAAGAACCTGCAGATTACGGAAAGGAAATGACAATCACCACACACACAGAGACGAACTGTCGAGCACAAACGATCAGGTCAGGAGTTAAGACGTCAGAAATTTAGTGTTGGACGTAATGTCTGATAGACCATAAAATGTACTATTCTACTGAAAGGGGAGGAGTAAATGCAAAATGTGAAGCTGTGTAGTGTATATTCTTCACCGTAAATAATAGGTTGACCGCATTAAGGAGAATTGAATGGGCCGGAAATACATACAGAATTTTGGTAGCAAGAAATGATTTCGTACGTCTGGGCGTACAACGGATGGTGATAAACGAACGGAACTTAATGCAGTACGCTGTGAATGGGTGCGAGATTGACTGAAGTGGCTCAGGATAGAGTCAAGTGGCGGCTATATTATATGTAAAAGCAAACAACCTTCGGGGTACACACATGGCAGGACATTTCTTGACCAGAGAAGCAACTAGCTTCCTAATAAAAAAGGTGTCAGTAACACGGATTTAGTGCTGATACGAGTTTTGAGGGCAGTCGATCAATTGCAATGACTGGTTAACAATCGGAAGGTTCCAGGTTATAATTTCTATCGGCAGACTGTGACTCTGTGATTTGTTTTAGTCGCTCGCGACAAACACGACAATGCCGCTTATTCTTCACATCCTTCAAAATTAATCCTTTACTTATATCCTACCATTAGACTAACATGACATATGGATACGAAAAAGCAAATGTAAGTAAAGAAAGAAAGAAAGAATTCGTTTTTGAATTCAGATCAGTCATTTCAAAATTTCAATATTTAAGCATACCCACCCGCCTATAGCTATCCTAAATACAACCCACCTGTGCCACAACTGTGATGACGTTTGTCGAAGAACCTTCATGAAAATTTCGATTCACGGTAAATGCGGCATGTATTGGGTTTCAGAGTTCTAGCACGATAATTTCCAGTTCACATATCGGATTTTTACTAGCGGTGTTCAAAGACAGCCAACGTCATTCTCCACACTGTAAATGACCTCAACACCAATGAACGATGCTGTACTCTGATCTACACCGCGGAACGATAACTGCTGAAAATGATTACGAAATTGGCAGTTCCATGAAAAATTATCTAAAATTAACACACATTTGATATTTTGTCCTTCTGCGTACAGTGGCCTGAATGCATGAATCGTTACTGTCTCGTGATACAGTCAAGCGACCCCTTCCCTGTACGTTCTTACCCCTCGTTATTATGGGGTGGAACCCTTCAGACTCAACTTCTGCTTATACCACTATAATGTATAAGTAATTATTCCTTCAAAATGAACATCCACTTCTTTAACACGTCTCTCTCACTTATTTCTACTACTCCAGTTGACAGTTTCATCAGACTTATTCCTTCGCAACGGTTACTCCGTTTCTCACAGATCCTAACAAATCAAACAGGAGATTTCGGTCGATCTCAAACCAACAAGCACGGCATTTTCTGCTAATCACATACGAGATACCGGTCTTTGCTGGCGCCTGTGTTGTATCTCTAATCTCTACCACGCCATTTTATTTTAACTTTCTTATTGTAGAATACAATATATTTTCTATTGCCCAGCCTCCTTTAACAATAGAATGAAAGGCAAGTGGACACACGTCCTCCAATACAGCTAACGTTTGTCACTCTACGCCATTAGAGATGTTCTCCAGACTTCCTCAGCAGTTCCTTACATTCGTTAAACTTTCTCTCCAAATATAAGCCATCACTGACCTACACAATCCATCACTTATTCTGTTCGCCCAATGACGTCTTCTTATTACTCACTTGATACCATATATTTTAAACACACTATACGTTATTGCAGGGTACTTAAAAATTCCTAATTTCTTCGCAACATACCTACCAAATGTACGAGGGGGTGCTGTTAAATCCTTGGCACGACCTAATTCCCGATGTCGTAGGACGGAATCGATAGTGTCGTTGGAAAGAGGGGTCTGTTCATGTGCCGAATTGCAAGTCTTTTCTTGTTGCAGAGGCTGAAAGGAAGCATGTCAGGCGACGCGCGCGATTTCAACAACATGGAGACGCGAGCTGTTATCAAGATTTTTTTTCCTGCATAGCAAGGCGCCGAAGGAAATTCACGCCATTCTGATAAAGACATTAGGAGGACATGCACCATCGTATACCACCGTCAAAAAATGGGTGGTCCAGTTTAAACGTGGTGATTTTTCAACCTGTGATGCGCCTCGTCCTGGAAGATCCAAAACAGTGACCACCCTGGATATTATTGATCAAATTCACGAGCTAATCATGGAAGACCACTGGATTTCAGCTAAATCAATAGCTGAGCAACTGGGCATCTCAAGCGGGCGGGTTGCGTCCATCATCCATAAACATTTGGACATGCGGAAGCTCTCCGCGAAGTGGGTCCCGAAATGCCTGAAGGCGGATCAAAAACGTCATAGGTGCCAGTCGTCTGAGCAACTTTCGGAATTTTTTCGGCTCGATCCAAATGATTTCCTGTCGCGACTGGTGACCATGGACGAAACCTGATTATATCACTATGATCCGGAGACAAAGCAACACTCAATGGAGTGGCGGCATAGCGGCTCACCACACCCCATAAAATTCCGACTGCAAAACCCCGCTGGAAAATTTCTCGCCTCGATTTTTTGGGTTCAAGACGGTATCTTCCTCATTGATTATCTTCCAAAGGGCCAAACTATCAACGCGGAGTTATTACTCATCTCTGCTGGTGCAAATGAAGGGCATTTTGAAGGAAAAACGCCGCGGGAAGTTCACCAAGGGGATCTTGTTCTTACACGAAAATACCCCGGCTCATCGGGCACTTGCAACCCAAAAGAAACTGGCCTACCTGGGCTTCCAGTTTCTTGATCACCCACCCTATTCTCCGGATCTGGCCCCGTCGGACTACCACCTGTTCCCTGGACTGAAAAAACAAATGCAAGTTCGCCATTCTTCCTCCGACGCGGAGGTCATTGCTGCCGTGGAGACCTGGTTGGACGGACAAATTTCTGAATTTTTTTGAGTGACTTGCAAAGTTAGAGCAACGGGCTAAGAAGTGTATTGAGCTTCGTGGGGAGAATGTTGAATAAACCCCGAGTTTGGTCGCTGTAGCTTGTTTCCTTCATGGTCGTGCTAAGGACTTATCAGTACTCCCTCGTACAGCCAATGGAAATTTTAAGTATCGAAGAGGGAAGATGAAACTTAGGGGGACTGGGTGGGGGGGGGGGGAAGTTCCCAAGCCAAATCGTCATCTTAATCTGGACATGAAACAGCCAGTCTTTGAACCTGACCCTCCTCGCTGAAGTACGTGTGCCCGTTATCAGTAAGACAGTGCACGTCAGTCTCACAGCAAGCAATACGTCTCCCACTTCCCTTCCAAACAAACATACGATACATCATTTGGTCAGTAAAGGTAAAGGTAAAGCAGTCCCATTACAGGCCTGAGGTGCCCAGAGGGTTCCAGGAAGTTAAGGTTCCCAGATTACGTGACAACAGCCCAGGATTGTGGTAGGGTTGTCAGCCTTACGCACCGGTCGCTTTTTACCCCCAGGAAATACTCCTGGTACTCATTTCTGTTAGAGGCTGAGTCGACCCCAGGGCTTATAGTGCGATCGGAAGGATTATGTCAATGAAAAATTCCAATGACACCATCTGGAATCGAACCAGCGACCTTCCGATTTGTAGCAAAGCACCTTTAACACTGTGCCACCGCGGTCCCCACTTGAGTCAGTATCAGTCTTAAGCATAAGGGGTATCTGGTTTATTCGGACTGATGCACGAATACTGAACGTTGTCAAGAACAGTTAAAGAATATACGACACTTTTAATCTCTCGAACGAACTGATGGCACACTCCAGCATGCTTCAAAATATAACTACAAATAAATAACAGAATAATTTAACACGTTTAAATTAAATGCTTGCATTATGTGAGTTTTTTATTTAGCACCAGATATTAATTCCGTATTGGCAAGACCGGCCATGAAGCTGAGCTCTGAGGAAACCAGTAGTCGCTTATCCCGTCAACACATTTGTCGCGTTTTTTGCGGAAACGTCAAGTTCATTGCCGTACTCGCAAAATCTCACCACATTACCCTAACCTCCACACCACATCTCACACTAGTTCTTTCACATCCATCTTAATATCATCCAGACTAAGTATAAATCTCCAAAATGTTTTTTTTCAGCAAAAATTACACATTAAATTTGAATCACCGAGCGCAGTGAAATAGGCCTACACAGTACATTAACTTGCCCGTGAAATAGGCCTACACAGTACATTAACTTGCCCGGAACTGTACCTTACAATCTTGACTTACAATTCCCCACTTTATTGGCGTTTCTCCTTATTATACACAAAATGAAAATATCAAAATGCTCATCCTGATATACATTCAAATTCAGATTGCAGTCAGTCAGTCAATCCCGTATAATTTGCAACAAACTCATTAGATCTTATCTAGCGTTTCTTCATTAACGACCGGGGTAGGGCAAAAGCTGCCACCAATACAAAATCAATACAAACATCTGGTCGGCCCCCTCCCGACGGATGACACATAACCGCCCCTCACAGCAGCCCACGGAATCTGTACTTTACCGTTCGACAGGTCCGGAAATCGGATGTAAGTTGCCATCCACCCTCGATACACGTTTTATTCCGTTCTCTCAACCACTCCTATCTGAGTCATCCTTCACTGCTCTAATTTAAAGTGCAATGGGATGTCTATTGGAAATAACGGAAGAACTGCTGTTCTTTCATAGTGATCGCCATCTTATCACCGATTAATAACATACAAGCATACGTCTCATTATTAATAAAATCATACTAATCAGATTCGATGGCACGAAGGGTCTCATCAATCACAATGTGTGTAACAAGACGTGTCCTCCACCTAACGAGTACAACAATACTGGCTTCGAGAGTTCTAATTGCAAACAACTTAAAATATAAAAACTGGACGCAACAAATCGAAACTACAGTAAAGTGCAGCCAATTCCGCTGGCAGACCCTGGAAATGTTGTAGTATTAACTCCTAGTTGGTTTTAATCGCCATCTGCACTGTGTAGATGCACACAAAATACGAAAGAAAAAAATGCATGATAAACGTGGGCCACGAACGATTGCTATCCATTTCACATTCGACATGTCCAAATATTCATGCTGCAGTGAACGTCAAATTTGAATCGATATTTAAAAGTAAAGAGATGCCTATCTCACTCACTCGCCCACACACATACAACACAAACAAACAACCGAACAAGAATCATCTTCACAATTACCATGGTGTACACTGTCAACTGCAGTCACTTGACACTGCTACACACCGCACTACCGCACTGTTTGCTTAGAGAAAGTGCTGCGCCAGTATCGGAGAACGTCCGGCTTGCCAGTGGAGCTGCAACCGTCTGACGAAAGCAGGAAAGAGAGACTGGAAGCCCACGCCATCTTCCGCAACTCGCTGCATCTCCCTCTTCACCCCGTGACTGACCCTTTGCTACTCTATTGGAACTGCACGAGACTGAGGAAATCCCTTGTGTCTCTGGTTGCTAACATGAACATTGCGATACAACATATTCTGCACACACGACAGCATATTTTGGTGGTCAGAACAGATCGCAGACTACTTCTGGAGAATGAGGAGTGAGAAGAAAGGGGGGGGGGGGGTGGATCGCTCGCAGCCCCGTTGGCAAGGAAAGAAAAAAAAATTCAACATTTTTTTTCGGGGCTGCGGGGATATACGCG
>Ga0131853_10016526_pt1 | contig 13459 bp, 10 predicted proteins | sample TergutLab28metaG_FD_92764 | JGI IMG/M metagenome (GOLD analysis project Ga0131853, IMG submission 92764) | Labiotermes labralis P1 segment gut microbial communities from Petit-Saut dam, French Guiana - Lab288 P1 (version 2) (version 2) | ecosystem: Host-associated > Arthropoda: Insects >... | reverse complement strand
TGGGGAAATGATTGTAGTTATGGATGAAATTCATCGTCTTAATAAGGATAAACAAGATTTATTACTACCTCATATTGAAAGTGGACTTGTTACTTTAATAGGACTTACTACTGCTAATCCTTATCATAAGATAAATCCAGCGATAAGAAGTCGAGTGCATATTTTTGAAGTAAAAGAGTTATCAACTGAAGATATTGGCGAAGGTTTAAAGAAAATAAAGCCAAAATTACCAAAAGTTAAAATAGATAAAGAAGCAATTAAAATGATTGCTACTCTCGCAAGTGGAGATTTTAGGAGTGCGATAAATTTATTAGAAATCGCCTACTACGCTACGGATAATCATGTTATAACTGTAGATTTAATTAAAGATATAAATTCTAAACCAGTATTTTTCCATGATAAAAACGCCGATGGTCATTATGATGTCTTATCTGCCTTTCAAAAATCAATTAGAGGTAGTGATATTAATGCCGCCCTCCACTATTTAGCAAGGATTTTAGAAGCTGGGGATTTAGATAGTATTTATCGTCGCATGAGTGTTATTGCTTATGAAGATATCGGTCTTGCTAATCCTGGAATGGGACCGAAAGTAATGGCTGCTATATCTGCATCAGAACTTCTAGGATTACCAGAAGCAAGAATTCCCTTAGCAGCTATAGTTAGTGAACTTGCCCTATCCCCTAAGAGTAATAGTGTTTATCTAGCTATAGACGAAGCTCTAAACGATATAAGACGTGGTTCTACTGGGAATGTACCATCTCATATTAAAACAACTTCTCCTGATTATAAATATCCCCATGATTATCCTAATTCTTACATAGAGCAACAATATCTTCCGAAAGAACTTGCGAATAAACAATATTTTAAAGCGAAAAATAACAAATATGAGAGTAATCTAGTCAAAATAAATGAAGAAATGAGAAAGAATAAATGAAAATAGCAATAATTGGTAGTGGTGCTTATGGTCTAGCCATGACCAAAGTATTAAGTGAAAATCCCTTAAATGAATTAATTATATGGACGGAAAGTTCAGAAAATATCCCAAAACTTAAAGATAGCGAATATTTAAATAAAATTATTCCAGGATATCAATTACCAAAAGGAATAAAAATCACTGATTCGTATGAAAAAGCACTTAAAAATATAGATATAATTTTCATTATGGTTGCAGCTCAGTATGTTGGTAAAGTTGCTTATGAAATGAAAAAATATTATGAAAAGAATATGCATATTGTTCTTTGTTCGAAAGGGATTGACCAAGAGTCTCTTGATTTTGTTAGTGAAGTAGTACTTAAACATATTCAAACAAAAAAACTGGCGGTTTTATCTGGACCAAGTTTTGCGGTTGATATGGCAGCAGGAGAACCAGTTGGGCTAGCAAAAGCAACCCTAAGTCGAAAAACAAAAAAAGCTTTAAAAGAGATATTTAAAGACTCTACTGTTAAACTACATTATACAGATGATATTCTAGGTATTGAAATATGTGGAAGTATTAAAAATGTTATAGCTATTGCATCAGGTATGATTGCTGGTATGGGTTATTCTGAATCAACTCAAGTTTTTTTAATTAATGAAGCCCTCCATGATATTAAAGTTTTAATCAAGCATTTGGGAGGAAATCCTCGTAGTATTCTTTCATTTGCAGGTGTTGGAGATTTGCTTTTAACTTGTTCATCAAAAAAGAGTCGTAATTACTCTTTAGGATTTATTATTGGTAGTAAATCTTTAGCAGAAGGGGAAAAATATTTAAAAAATAATACCGTAGAAGGATATTATACAGTTAAATCTATTTATGCTTTAATTAGAAGAAAAAGAATAAAGATTCCGATTATAAATACTATTCATAGGATACTTATTCATGGGGAAGACCCTTCTATTTTAATTGATTATTTAATGACAAAAAATAAAAAGCCCAAAGAATAGTCCTCGTGATAAACCTGTACACTACAGGTGGGCATCACATAGAAGATTTTAGGTTTCTAGCTACACTTAATGGGCTAGCATACACACCATCTCTTAATTAGATTCCCAATAATTATCACTATACGGTTTTTACTTAGACTAATTCTTCAGGCACTTTAAGTATATCATAAAAAAATGATTTGGAAGTAAAAATTATGCTCAATCGGATATTATTTTTTTGAGAATAAATTCTAATTGTTTAATAAATGGAAGTAGTAGACTTACAGTAGCAATATTGAAAAGAGTGTGGAACATAGCTATCTGACGTGCTCCATCTGTCCAAGTGTTTTGAAGCCAAATTAGAATTTCTGGGAAAATTACAATTGCGGTGCCGAAAACTATACAACCAACAACATTAAACATAACATGAGCAAGAGCTGCTCTTTTACTTTCTTTGTTAGCAGGAATAGCAGCAATCATAGCAGTAAGACAGGTTCCAACATAACTTCCTAAAACTAAATAGATTGCGGTATGAAAATTTAAATCGATTCCGCCAACAAACAAAGCGACAATAATACCAATTGTGGCGGTAGAACTTTGGGTTATAGCGGTGAAGATAAAGCCAGCGAGGATAGCAAGGAAAGGATTTTGGAAAGTTGTTAAGATGGTTTGGAATCTAGTGTTTTCAGCAAAAGTGCTTAAGGTACCGCTCATCGCAGAAAGGCCAAAGAATAACATTCCGAATCCTAATAAAATCATACCAATATTTTTGGTGTTTTGTTTTTTAAAAAATACAAATAATATAAGTCCCACAAACATGATTATGGGAATAAAATTATCAATTTTAAAGGAAATAATCTGAGCAGTTAGTGTTGTACCGACATTCGCTCCCATAATAACCCCTATTGCTTGTTTTAAGTTTAATAATCCAGCATTAACAAAACCAACAACCATAACTGTTGCTGCTGTTGAACTTTGAATAACTCCAGTAACAAGAAATCCTGTTATAAGAGCAAGAAAACGATTAGATGTGCTTTTTTCTAGGAAGGATTTCATTTTATCGCCGGCGATTAATTTTAGTCCATCAGACATAATTTTTATTCCGTAAAGGAATAAAACTAATCCACCTGCGATGAAGAAAATGCTTTGTAAAGTGTTCCATGGCATAAAAATATCACCTGACCTTATATTTGTTAGTATGTATTTTAGTTAAAAAATTATTGTTGTTTAAGTTGCCATCTATCAGCAACATCACAGTTATTACTATGAGGTGTTGGATTTGGTATTTCCATTTTAATAATCATTGGTAGTTTAAAGGCACTACCGAAGCCGACACAAGTACCTGGTTGGAGCACTTTTTGTTTTTCGATGACATCTTCAGTTATATTAGGTAGCATTTCTTTAATATAATTTAAATCTTTTGGATGGGTCATTTTAAAGATTAAGAAGTTAGAACATTGGGAAATAACCGTATCGGATAATTCAACTGGTCTTTGACTTATAACATTAAGAAGAATACCATATTTACGTCCTTCTTTAGCAATACGGTCAAAAATATTATAACCAATTAAGAACGTATCGGTATCTTTTTGAACATAACGGTGGGCTTCTTCTAAGACAACATGGAAAGGAATGCTAGCTCGTTCTGGTCTTGATTTAGCAAACTCAAAGAACATTTTTGATAATATTTTAACGATTACTTTAGCATAAACATCATCAATATCTTCAATATTTATATTTATAATCTGAGCCTTTCTATTGTCATTTACAACAAGGGCTGATATATAATTATCACGAGTTATGTATTCAGGATAACTAAAGTAATTATATACTTTACCATTCATAATAGAATGAAGTCTTACTTTAAGCATTATTGCATCATCATAGAGTTGAACATTGTTTTGGAACCCTTCACTTATAAGAGTAAACTCTAGAGCTTTAGCAAAGTCTTCAATTTTATAGAAAGCATCATTTGGTGCTTGAGTAGCCTCTAGAGAATCGTCGATATGACTTATGATATATTCATTAATAAGAACTGATTCAGCGAAGTTCCCATAGGAATCAATTTGGAAACATTCAGCGAAGTTACGAGAATAGCCAAGGCCTTTAATTTCAGCAGCAAAGTTGAATTCTGGGGTGCTACAGGCTTCAATAACGCGGAAAACGTCATTTTTCTTACTGGCTGTTGTTTGATTGGTAAATAAGACTGCAAGCAAAGCTTTAGCAATTAAATGATTTTTAAATTTAGTGGCAATTTCATCATTTTGAGAGAATATTTTAACAAGTCTTATAGTTCTATCGATTATTGGTAGTTGAGAATGGTCATGAGCTTGGAGTAATAGTGCATAGTCATCAACATCTAAAAGATGTAATGGAACTTGAAGAACATCATCACTGCCATCTTTTGGATTAGTTGAAATAAATTTATAAGTATAATTAGGATTAATCTCCCCTATTTTACTGAAAGCGTTTTTATATTCGCCATAAGCATCAAAAATAAAGATATTAGCATTATAAGGAATAAGCTTTGGGTTAGTAAAAATACTTTGAATAATTCTCGCTGTACCCCATGATTTACCACTTCCACTATTACCAAAAATAGCAAAATGGTTAGAAAGTAAATCATTTATTTTTGGATAGATAAGAAATTCTTTATAAATAGCACTACGACCTAGTTCAAAAGTAGTTTCATCATAAGTTCCGACAAGTAAAACAAGTTCTTCCCCAGTTACTACTCTAACTTTTGATGTTAATAAAGGTTTTCTAATAACACCACTGATATATTTACCAGCAAGAAACTCTCCTAAAAATCTTATTTTAATAGTATCTGGTGTTACTTCATCTACTTCACCTAAAATGGCTTGATCTTTTTCTTCGAATACAACATGGGTATTCATTAAGTCTGCTGAAACATTACCTTGACTCATATTTTCTACATGAGCGATATTATCGCTGATAAATTTTATTTTTCCAAACACTTTGGACACCTCTTTACTCTATATTTATTATAACCGATAAAGGCAAGAAAAAAAATAGATATTTAATCTATTTAACATATGAGTTTACTCATTATAGACATTCTATTATTTTTCTAATTCTTTTGTTAGTATTTTTTTTGTTAAAACAGGATTAGCTTTACCTTTTGTTTCTTTCATTACTTGACCCACGAAGAAATCAAATAAGTTATCTTTTCCACTTTTATATTCATTTATTTGATTAGGGTATTGAGTTAAAATATTTTTGATTATTTTATTTAATTCCGCTTCATCTGAGAGTTGAGTATTTTCACTGGAGATAAATTCTTCTGGTTTCTTTTTTTCATTTAATGCTTTAAAGAAGATTTCTTTGGCCTGTTTAGTAGAAATAGTTCCAATACTAATCATATCAACTATTGTTTTTAACATCGTTGGTGTTAGGAATAATTCTGTTATTTCTAATTCATTATTATTTAAATATCCTAAAATTTGAGTTGTAACCCAATTGGCAGCAATTTTAGGTTCAATATTAATTTTGATACATGCTTCGAAGTAATCAGCGATGTCTTTATCTTTAACAATAACGCTAGCATCATAATCACTTAGATTATATTTATTAATATATAATTTTTTTCTTTCATTCGGCAACATTGGTATTTGTTTTCTTATCTCTTCGAGCCACTCTTTTTCGATTTTAATTTTCGGAATATTGGGGTCGACGAAATACTTATAATCGATGGCATCTTCTTTGGTTCGCATGGTTTCTGTTATGTTTTTTTCATCATTCCAGCGTCTTGTCTCTTTTTCGATTTTATTCTCTTCTCCACTTTCTAAAAGTTGGGTTTGTCTTTTTATTTCATAAATTATGGCATCATAAACGGCGCTGAAAGAATTAATGTTTTTTATTTCTACTCTAGTACCTAGTTCTTTACTGTCCTCTTTGGCAAGAGAAATGTTAACATCACACCTTATTTGACCTTTTTTAGTATCAGCTTCAGAAATATCGGTATATTTATAAATATTACGCATTGTTTCTAAAAAAGCTACTGCTTCTTCGGCAGAATGGATACAAGGTTCGGTGACGCATTCGAGAAGTGGTACGCCACTGCGGTTGTAGTCAATTAGAGAATAATCAAAATAATGGTCAAGGGATGCGGTATCCACTTCCTGGTGAATATTATTGATATAAATTATTTTTTCTTCGCCATTTACTTCAACCATCAGTTTCCCATTTATTCCAATGGGTTTGCCATTTTGTTGGGTTAGTTGATAACCAGTAGGTAAATCTGGATAGAAATAGTTTTTTCTTTCAAAAATAATTTCATCAGGTTGCTGGCAACCAAGACATATAGACATCATAAGTGCTTTTCTTATTACTTCTTTGTTGAGAACTGGAAGAGTTCCAGGAAAAGCCATATCTAAGGGTAGTACATTTGAATTTGGGACATCAGAATAACTGTTTTTAGCTCTTGAAAAGATTTTAGAATTAGTTTTCACTTCACAATGCATTTCTAATCCGATTGTTGGTATGTAGTTCATTATTCCCACCCCTTTGCGATTTGATTTTTATATTCCATTGCTGCTTCTAAATGATAAGCAATATTTAAAACATTAGCATCGTCTTTAATCTTCCCAGTAATGTTAATGCCAATAGGCAAATTATTAACAAAACCGTTGGGGATTGTGATAGATGGGAATCCGCCGAAGTTTGCGATAGCTAGATATTGTTCTAGTTTCTGATATTCACTCATTTCTCCGTTGATTAATGGTGCTGGTTCAAGAGTTGCAGGAAGAATAAGACCGTCATAAGTGTTAAAGAGGTCATTTATTTTATTAACGATTATTCTTCTTAGGCGACAGGCGTTTAAGAAATATTTTTCTTGATTTTCTGCCTGGAGAACATAAGAACCGATGATAAATCTTTTTTTGATTAAAGGGCCAAAACCTTTAGTTCGATGATCAATTATTTGTTCCTGTGCTGTTTTGCCTTTGCCTCTTGGGCCAAAGGCTATTCCAGTTAGGTTAGCAAAATTACTTGTTGCTTCAGCACAAGAAATACTAAAATAAGTTGGATAGATAGCATTTAAAATATTTCGGTCGATACTAACCTCTTCTATTTTTAAACCAAGCTCTTCACATTTTTTTAAAGTGTTTTTAAATGTTGTTAAAGTTTGTTTTAATTCTTTATTTGCATTTGGGTATTCATTTTCATCACAAATTTCTTTAATATAAAAGAGTTTTTTATTTTTAATCGATTGGGTTAATTCTTTGGTTAAATTTATATTGGAACTATCCCAACTAGTCATATCGTTTTCATCAATCCCTTTGATATCATCAGTTACTTTTGCTATGTCTTCAACATTTCTAGCCATTACTCCAACATGATCCATTGAAGATGCAAAAGGAAACAAACCATATCTTGAGATTAGTCCGTAAGTCGGTTTAAAACCAACAATTCCACACCAAGCTGCAGGTTTTCTAATAGAATCTCCAGTATCACTGCCAATGGCATAAGGAATAATGCCTGCGGCAACTGCTGCTGCACTTCCAGCGGAAGAGCCTCCTGTTATATGAAGTGGATTCCAAGGATTTTTTACTATTCCAGTATGACCACTTTTTCCAGTGCCGCCCATTCCAAGTTCATCCATAACTGTTTTTCCAATGATATCATAACCATTATTTTTTAATTTTGTAATTACAGTTGCATCAAAAAAAGGCATATAATCTTTTAGAGTGTTTGAAGAACCGGTTGAGAGAATATTTTTAGTGGAAAAATTATCTTTGATGGCAATATATTTTTTATTTGGTGCAACATCATCAATAATAGTAACAAAGCAATTTAATTTTTCTTGGGCAAGGTGAACTTTTTTTAATGTGTCTTCTAAAGTCATTATCCCACCACCTTTGGCACTTCAATTTCACGGTCTTCTGTTTTATCAGAGTTACGAAGAAGAACTTCAATAGGAATTCCTTCTTCTTCAGATGTATCATCTCTTAAAGTGGCTTCATACAAATCAAAAGGATGGGTCATTGGTTTGGTTTCAGATAATCCATCTATCTGAGTAATTAAATTCATATTGGCTTCAATAAATTCTAAGTCTTCTAAAACCATTTTATTTTCTTCTGGACTTAATTCGATAAGGACTTTTTTAGCTAAAGAATCGACAGTTTCTTTGGTAAAATTACTTTTCATCAGAAATCACCTTTAATCCAAGTTCACTTAAATGTTTTGCATCAATTGTATTTGGGGATCCAGTCATTAAATCGGAAGCACTTTGAGTTTTAGGAAAAGAAATAACATCTTTAATATTATCAGACTCCACAAGAAGCATTACTAGGCGATCGATTCCTGGAGCGATTCCCGCATGAGGAGGTGCGCCATATTTGAAAGCTTCTAAGAAGAAACCGAATTTGTTCTTAGCTTCTTCATCTGAAATGCCTAATTTTCTAAATACTTCTATTTGTAATTTTGGGTCATGAATTCTTACTGATCCAGAAGCTATTTCATAGCCGTTACAAACAATATCATACGCTCTAGCATAACAATTTTCAGGATCATCAAGCAAATTAATGTCTTTTGGCATTGTAAAAGGATGATGAACTGATATCCATCTAGAGTCTTCTTCGGAATATTCGAACATTGGAAAGTCGGTGATCCATAAAAAGTTATATTTGTTTTTAGGAATCAAGTCAAAGTCTTTAGCTATTTTCAAACGAAGAGCAGCAAGAGAAGCATAGACGACTTTAGGCTTTCCACAGACAATTAAAATCAAGTCGCCATTTTCAATATTAAGTAAATCTTTCATAGAATCAAGTTTTTCAGTTTCAAGATTTTTTGCAATAACACCGCTGAATTCATTGTCTTCATATTTTAACCAAGCAAGTCCTTTGGCGCCGTAAGGTTTTACAAACTCAGTTAAACGGTCGATTTCGTTCCTTGGATAAGTATTATTTTTTACAACTAAACATTTAGCAATTCCTTGTTCTTTTATAGCGTTAGAAAAGACATTCATGGCGCTATCTTTTAACAACTCAGTTAAATCTTGAAGCGTAAGTTCAAATCTTGTGTCTGGTTTATCTGTACCATATTTTTCTAATGCTTCTTTATAAGTTAATCTAGGGAAATTTGGAAGGTCGATATTTTTTATTTCTTGCCAAATTTGCTTAATCATTCGCTCAGTTATATTCCAAACATCTTCTTCTTCAGCAAAAGATATTTCCATATCAATTTGTTGGAATTCTGGCTGGCGATCGGCACGTAAATCTTCATCTCTAAAGCAAGTGGCGATTTGATAATATTTTTCAAATCCAGAAATCATTAGAATTTGTTTGAAAATCTGCGGACTTTGAGGAAGAGCATAAAAAGAGCCTTTATTTATTCTAGATGGAACAATATAGTCTCTTGCTCCTTCAGGAGTACTTTTGCAAAGAATGGGGGTATCTATTTCATAGAAATCTTCTTGGTTCAAAAAGTTTCTAATTGCTTTTTTTAAGTCATGTCGAACTTTAATATTATTTTTAAGTTTGTTTCTTCTTAAGTCAAGATAGCGATATTTCAAAGCGACTTGTTCATTTACGTTTTCATCATCATAAATATTGAAAGGTAATTCTTCACTTTCACTTAATACTTTTAATGAAGAAGCGATTAGTTCAATTTCGCCAGTATCTAAGGATAAATTTATTTCACTTTCAGTACGAGCTTTTATGGTTCCAGTGATTTCAAGGCAATATTCATTTTTAACGCCCTCAGCGATAATAAAATCATCTTTTAAATATTCACGATTAAAAACTATTTGAATAATGCCGCTCCTATCTCTTAAGTCAACAAAAATAACGCCGCCCATATCACGACGTTTATTAACCCAGCCGTGAACGGTGACTTCTTTGTCAATATCATTTTTTCTAAATTCTCCATTATTATATTTTTTCATAATCTCTCTCCTTTAAAAATCACATGAACCAGTGGTTCTAGGGAATGGTATTACGTCTCTGATGTTGTCAACACCTGTCAAATAGATTAATAATCTTTCAAATCCTAGGCCAAATCCAGAATGAACACATCCGCCGTATTTACGCAGATCTGTATACCACTCTAATTCCTCTGGATTCATGTTTAATTCTTTCATTCTTGCTAATAAAACATCATATCTTTCTTCTCTTTGGGAACCACCGACGAGTTCGCCAGATCCTGGTACTAAGAGGTCTACAGCGGATACGGTTTTATTATCTTCATTACATCTCATATAGAAAGCTTTTATATCTTTTGGCCAGTTAGTGATGAATACTGGACTTTTAAAATGAACTTCTGTTAGGTATTTTTCATGTTCGGTGGCAATATCTTCACCTTGTTTTGGTTGGAATTCCCATTTGACATTTGCTTTACTTAGGATATTAATCGCTTCTTTATGAGTAATTCTAGCGGCATTATTATTAAGAATGTTATTTAGTCTTTCAATAAGGCTGGTTTCAACAAATTTATTAAAAAATTCGATTTCTTTTTCTGCATTTTCAAAATAATATTTAATAATATATTTAAGCATATCTTCAATAATGTTCATTAATTCGTTAAGGTCACAGAAAGCGATTTCTGGTTCAATCATCCAAAACTCAGCGGCATGAGTTTTAGTATGAGAAGCTTCTGCTCGGAATGTTGGTCCGAAAGTATAAATCTTTTTATAAGCCATAGCCATTGCTTCGCCTTGAAGTTGTCCTGTAACAGTAAGACCAACTTTTTTACCAAAGAAATCTTCTTTGTAATCAACTTCGCTATCTTGCATAGGGACATTATTTAAATCTAGGGTTGTAACTTTAAACATTTCCCCTGCCCCTTCACCGTCGTTGGCAGTAATAATTGGGGTATGAACATATAAGTAGTTATTTTCTTTAAAGTAAGTATGAATAGCATCGGATATAACGCTTCGAACTCGGAATACTGCCTGGAAAAGGTTAGAACGAGGACGTAACGGTGCAACGCTGCGTAGAAATTCTCTAGTATGTCTTTTTGGTTGAATCGGATAATCATCAGGGCATGAACCTAGAAGGTTTATTTCTTTTGCTTTTAATTCAAACTCTTGATTTCCTTGTGAAGGAATAAGAATTCCTTTTACTTCGATGGCAGAGCCAACAAGCATTTTAGTAATTTCGTTGAAATTAGAAATATCTTCGTCATAAACAATTTGAAGAGTAGCAAAGATAGTTCCATCACTAAAATCAATAAAACCAAAGTTTTTTTGTCTTCGATGATTTCTAATCCAGCCGTTTAAAGTAATTTCTTTATTTAAGAAATCTTTACTTTTTTCAATTATATCTTTTAAGTCCATGTTGGGAATCCTTTCTAGAAATTCATATCTAAATAATCAATAAGATTATTAATTTTAATTTTCTCTTCTTCTTTAGTTATATTGTCTTTTATAGTAACTAGTTCTTCTTTTAAATCGTCACTATTTAAGATAATTAAATATCTAGCATTAAGACGGTCTGCTTGTTTGAATTGGGCTTTTAAATTACGACCCATGACTTCAATTTCGGTAATATAATTATTTAATCTTAATTCTCCCGTTAAGTAAGCGGCAAGTTCTTTTTCTTGGTCGTTTACGTACATAATAAAGCAATCAACATTATTATTTATTGGGATTTCTATTCCTTCTGCTTCAAGGGCTAGGAGTAATCGCTCCATTCCCAAGCCAAAACCCATTCCTGAGGTTGGGGGTCCATCAAGAGCTTCGACTAAATCATTGTATCTTCCTCCACCACAAAGGACATTATGAGTACCGAAGTCTTTAATGTCTGCTTCGATTTCAAAAACAGTATGATTGTAATAGTCTAATCCTCTTACTATTTTTGGATTAATAATATATTCAATATCAAGTACATCTAAAAATTCTTTAACACGCTCAAATCTTTCTTTGCTTTCTTTGTTTAAGTGGTCGATTGCTCTTGGTGCATTTTTGATAATATCAGAAGCTTCATCTACTTTACAATCTAGAATACGCAAGGGATTTTTTTCTAATCTTTTTTGACATATTTCGCATAACTCATTAATATTTGGTTTTAAATATTTAATTAGTTCTTTTTTATAATTTTCTCTTGATGCGCTATCGCCCAAGGAATTTATATTAACTTTTATTCCTTTTAATCCAAGCATCTTAAGTAAATTTACTGGTATTGATATAATTTCAGCATCAATATAAGGGTCATCTGAACCTAATACTTCTACTCCAAACTGAGTATGTTCTCTTAATCTACCACTTTGAGGTTTTTCATAGCGATAGTTGGTTTGATTATAATAGAATTTTTGGGGTTGGATAGCATCTCCATGTAACTTGTTTTCGATAAAACTTCTAATAATTGGAGCGGTTCCTTCCGGACGAAGAGTCATGTTTCGCTCTCCTCTATCAATAAAGTCATAAGTTTCTTTTGTAACAATATCAGTAGATTCCCCTACTGCTCGGTGGAATAACTCACTAGCTTCAAAAACTGGCGTTCTAATAAATGTATAATTATACTTTTCACATAAAGAATCAATTAAATTGGAAATATATTGCCATTTTTTAGCATCGCTACCGAATAAATCTTTCGTTCCTTTTGGTTTGGTTATCATCATAACACTCCTTTTACACAAAAAAACCTAGGTATCATGTAAGGACGGAAATTTCCGCGGTGCCACCTTACTTTACTAGGTACTCTCTTCTTTTTATCACGAGGAATTCCCGCGTTCTATATAAGGATTGAGATGTCTTTCATTTAGTTCTTACTTAGGTATTCTCATCAATTAACCTTTTTCTTTAAAGTATCAAAATCTAAATTACTTTTCTTATCCTATAGAATATACTCTAATTTTAATTTATTTTATGCTATTAGTCAAATAACTTTAGTGCTTTTTTGACAGTTTTGGTTCTGATAGTTGGTAGATTATGATGGGGAATATAATCAGATTGGCATTTCTCTAGTAGAAAATAAACCATTTCATTAAAACTTTTATCCTGTTGCAAAAGTTTATTTATTGCCCCAATAACATTCTCTTTTTGCCATTGTTGAGGATATTTTTCAATAGCCCCAGACTCCATTCCAATACTTGTTGGTTCATCAACAACAGTTTTAACTTTTGCTAACAATTTATATATTTCTTCTGGGTCATCTAAACTTAAATAAATTGTAAGACTAAATGATACCATACTTAGCATTTCTTTCGAATATTTTAAGAGTCTTATATAATCTCTTGTTCTATTTATAATTGCTTTCTCTTCAGTGCCAGAGTATTCTTTTTTTATTAGGGCATTTAATTGATTGGCAATCATTTCGTCAGAGAAAACATGTTTTAAGGGAGTTGCGAGCATTTCAAAACAAGCATTATAATCTTCAGCTGTAAGAAATTCATTTTTCAAGCAATAATTAGCATTTTTTAAAAGGTTACTGATTTTTTTAATTTCTCGGTCTTTTATTTCTTGACTTGTTATATCTATCATCAAATTTCCTTCCTTTGAGGACATATTATAAACAAGTTTTATTTATTTTTCAAGGATTATAGTTACAGGTCCGTCATTGATTGAATTTATTTGCATTTCTGCTCCAAAGATACCATC
>Ga0131853_10016524_pt1 | contig 13459 bp, 19 predicted proteins | sample TergutLab28metaG_FD_92764 | JGI IMG/M metagenome (GOLD analysis project Ga0131853, IMG submission 92764) | Labiotermes labralis P1 segment gut microbial communities from Petit-Saut dam, French Guiana - Lab288 P1 (version 2) (version 2) | ecosystem: Host-associated > Arthropoda: Insects >... | reverse complement strand
TCAAAGGCTGTGTCTACATTGGCGATAAACGCTAATACATCCCTTTTGTCACCTTTGAACGGTGCTACCAATTTCAAAGCTTCACCCACTGAAATATAGTCCGTCATATTGGCGGTATTACTAATCAGGGTTTGCCACCTCGGCTCCTAAGTCAGGGTACAGGTTGGGCATGGATTGAGCAAGTACTCACGTAGCGCTGTATGATGCTCGAGTAGACGACACGCTGTGGACTGGCCCGCGCTGGCGTCTCCCGATTTCTGCGAATCTGCCTGGACACGAACGTGGTGCTCGCTGCCCGCTGCCTGGACACGAACCTGCTGCTGCTGTCCGCTGCCTGGACACGAACTTGCTCTGCTCGCTGCCCAGACTCGAATTTGCTGCCTGCTGTAGTCTCCTCGGACCGCAGAATTTCCTGTCTCGCAGTTTCCTTGGTCCCGCCTTTCGATTTCCTCTTGGGGTCGTTCGGCCGTTGTACTATTCTAATTGTCTCGACGTCGCGACTTTACTGTACATACCCCACACACACCTGACACCAGTGTTGCGTCTGCAGGTGGGTAACTAACAATTGATGCGTTCCCACCTGTACAGGTACTTTGGATGTGTTGCCGAGCGGGAATAGGTGTGATTATTGGGGTAATAGTTAATGCTACAGTTGAGTCGAAACAAAAGAATTTATTAATCAGACTCCCCGGAGTACAAACGGGTCTGGTTGGTAGACTGTCCAGATCAAGAGTGCCATGCCAGGCTTGGGTACAAGAACTTCAAACTGAATATAATCGCCACACAGTTAGGCCCAAACACTGACATGGCTCACAAGGGTTCACAAGTGTTGTAATTAACATTAACATTTCAACTCCTGCTAAAAGAAACGCTTTTATGGAAGCGTGACTTATATCAGTTCAGGCTGGGGAAGAAAACTTAGGGGACAGAAATACAGTCTCCCCTGCCGAGTTAAGGATCAACTGCCATGGTCATAAATTGGAAAACGTGCCCTGCTTCCCTTTCTGTCTGACAGTTAGTACTTGGTTTTTCGAAATACTATGCAAGCATGCTAATCATTAACTAGTCGAAATGCTTACTACAATTACTGTTGTACATATGGCTATGTCTGGGTACATAAGATTGCCTCTAAGTATACATGTAAAAAACACCTATATGTAACAGTAGAAAACACCTTATATAACACTTGAGTGCACTGAAATATGGCCATGTACTTGTGTATACTTCTTCCACCCCGCTGCCACTTTTCCTGTTGGCCATTGTGTGTAGTTACTGAGACACCTACACAGGGCATAAGAATCTAATAATTTGTATGATCTGACAAGTTAAATATGACACATACAGCAAGTGTTGTACATTGGGACATTGTCATTTTCAGTCAGCCACTGCTGCGACATCTGCATCCAGCTATATGAACACCAATGTATCCTTGACAAAGAAAATTAATTTTCCAGCATTCTCAGTAATAACATTTTATGGTAACTTCCATCCCCATCAACAAGACTGTACAAATGCCAAGCATCACAGCTTTTGGCAACTGATTTTAGTGCATCTTTAAAGAAGAGTAAAGATGTGTTTTTGGCTATACAAAATCATAAGAATGCATGTAATTGAACTTCTTTTGAGTTGCATACAGCTTATATTTCACATTTCGTATTCTTCATTAATTGACATATTACATGAATACTATTAGAATAATACCAACTGCACATATTTTTCTTGTTTTATGGATTGTATTTCTCTGAGTCATTGCATGTTAATCACTGTGGTAGGCTATAGGCCCTGTAGATACACAAAGTGTGAAAAATTGATTCACTCTTCACTTTCCAAGGTACACGACCATACCGAAACATGCTTGGCAAGACACTTTGCACGCTCACGTACATAATACAACGTACGAACTAATAGTCCATTTCGCACAAAGAACACGATACATGCAGTACAGTACGGGAAACAGTTACTTACTTGATTGCGGAGGTTATGTATTTTCCGCTCCACCTCTGCTACACTGGTGTTCATTGCCTCCCCCCCATCGATTGCCAGCACACGCTTCTTTTATCTCTGTCTTTGTAATGCATGTGCCGGCTGTCCCAAATCTCTGGGCGAGACTCGTATAAACATATAAGTTCTAGAGTTTCTTCCTTTGTCTACACTTTCTTCCCCGCCATGTTCGCAGTACTGCTATCAACCCACGCTCTCGACTATACCGGTTTTCCTGGTGTAGTTCAGGTTGCGGCTGAGAGCGATTGTGGCGCTAGTTTACACGGACACAGGAAGTGCTCTCAAGCTGGCTGTCCACTAGTTAATGGTGATCTTGGTGAGTCGGCTCTCGAAGGTGCTTACACGTAAGAGAGCGCCTCTCCACAGAAACAGAGAGGGACTCGCGGGATATTTAAACATCCATTTCCCGTGACGCACCCTGTAGTAGCAGAAGTAATTACCCTCTTGTGGTTCTGAACTGCAAATTCTCCTCTGGTACGCTGTCCTGTAACAAAAATTACGAGTAAGAAAGGAACATAGCCGTCTGTTGATGATCCATACAGAACAAACTTATACCACACATTCCTTTACACCCCAAAATGTTTTTCGGAATGCCCAAACACTGGGGATGATTCAGATCAATACATTTCGGCAGTAAGAATATGTGTGTGAATAAAAGGCTGATACGCAGTAAACACTTTTGGCTACGAAGAAGTAGGGCAAACAATTATGAACAAGGAATAATGCCAAAATCTGGAAATAACTAATCCTTCAATCAGCCTTTCCAAATAGCACTTTAAGCTTTTGTTTTAAGGAATCATGTACCTCATTCTATAATACCTCTATTTACATAGTCCAGACCATTATCTGATATGCATGGTACAGGGTTTGGACACGGGCATAAATTTACAGTCCATATGCAGTGATTACAGCAAAAATATTTTTTGAACGCTGAGTTGCATTGTAAGTGTGTTGGCATACAAAAGCTATACTGTAAAACAGCTCGAATAGGTAGTAAAATGCACCCTTTCCATGAAGTCCAAATCCTTCCTGTTTTGTGAGATCTATTCGTTATATCTATGACACTGTCCAATAAATGCCTCTTTACTCAGCTGTTCCTTCCACAATGGTGTACGAATTTCACTTCCCTCAAATCTGTGTTGTGTGTCCTCAACAGTGGGATAAACAAGAGACCGTTACTTCCCTTACTGAGGCAAGGATATGCCATCTAAGTAATGAACACTTCAAAGAAGGTACACAGATACGCCCCTCGTGGTTTCACAACTATAATCTTAGTAGTAATGAAATGGAAAAGCATTGCATATTAAATGTGACAGTTGTGTAGCTTAAAGTGGGTATGAATGCTGGGATATTTCTTACCACCTTATTTTCATTGGCATTTAAAGAGTAGTGATTAAATCGATCCATCTTAACAAACAATTACAATTTATCTCCAGGTCATTAGGAAACGTGGTCCACCTGCTTTGAAGCTGGAAACAATCTACAGATCACAGGACACAAAGCAATTTTACCTTGTGTGATCAACACGGTTATTTGTGGGTAAGGTACGGTTGGCAGCCACGGACTGAAATTCAGTCACACTTGATACAAGAATTAGTGTGTAAGTATGCTTATGTTATTAAGCTATTACACCACACTCTTCATGATGTAACAAAGCTGTCGGCTTTCTAGTACAAATTTCAAACAAATCACGGGCTATTGTGTGACGTTGCTGAAGTTCGTAATCTGTTCGGAAACGCGGCACAAACTTCGCGCACACACATTTCATGTGCTGATCTTCGGTTCAAATTGCATCGAATGAGCCCACGGATATCCAAGTCACCCGCTATCTCTCGTACTGTCAATCTCCTGTTATTGCGAACGATTGTTCTAATTTTAGCAATCATTTCCTCGTTTCTCGATGTTGACGGTCGTCCCGAGCGCGGGTCGCTGTGAACGGAGGTTCTACCCTCTTTAAAAAAAATTGACTGAACCATTCAAATACTTGTGTACGACCCATTGCATCTTCACCGTATACTTGCTGGAATAATTGATACGTTTCCTTTACGGGTTTTCCGAGTTTAAAACGCAACTTGATGCAAATGCGTTGTTCGGTACTTTTACAGATCGTAAAAATCGCGGTGACATAAAGACACGTGTTACCTCCACGACCTACTACAGCCAACTGAGCAAACGCAGCCACTTGCAACTTGTGTCATGAGTTGCTAAGACATGTACGAACATGTCAAGACTGGTTGCAAACACATCCCTCCCAGTGAACAACCACTACAATTCCAATCCGGATACTGTTTGAGCAAACCTCTTATGTTCTTCATTTTCACAATACCACTATCACAACGCTTCCCTGTTGAATCCGTCCCCATACTCCATTTGTAAGCAATTCTATAATTAAATGAGCGGAACTTAATTCTTTCAGGGCCTCTTGAAGTCGAGTTTCCAAATCAAAACATTTCTTACTGCAGGAATCTGCTGTAAGAAATCAACATGGAGAGCGGGAATTGATATGAGCCTCTGAACGGGTAGAATGTTCTGGTCGTCTACAGGCGTCTGACGTCTCCGGTTTTTCCTGGAATATCTGCGCCTTCCTAACCCCCGGATTATAGGCATTTTCAGCATGTTGAATTACACGACAAATTCTTTGCCTTGCGGGTTCACGATACGACAATCCAGCTTAGCCAAGCAGGCTGCAATCTTGTACGGTCCAGTCCACGGTTTCCAAAACTTCAAACCTCTTCCCGGTTTCTTCATTAAACTGTATAAATAGACAATGTCATTTACTTCGAAATTTCTGACACTTGTCACGTTTCCTGACGTAATTTTCCCCATCGAGTGATATCCCTCCCAATTCTTGGGAACTAGAAGCTGATATTACCGGTTTTTCGCCTTCTACATCTGACTCCTTTTTCATAAAAATACTCCGACTTTCCCTTAAGTTTTTCTATCTCTAGGGTGTTACGTAACTTATCGGTTTCCTGCTCCGCTCGTACAAATGGTTAGAGAATGTTCGGTCAGTGGTCACCGTTTGCACATGGCGACTTAAGGCATTAGTATGCTTATCTTGCGAATACTGCTTAAATGAGGTGTCGTGTACCACCGTTTTAACTCCACAACGTGTTTTCTCAGTGTCCGAAATTAAAAATTTCCTCGTCATTTTTGTTTCCTACAATGTTACCTGAAGTTTCTTTTTCTGCGCTTAGTATAGTAGCCTCTGGCAATTCGATTCCCTCATGGCTAAAATTCACTGCCATGAAATGTACGTAAACACTGCTCCGCGTACGTCTTACCTGATCGTCGTGTTACGTCACTGAGGTTATCGCCTGCTGCTACCTAGCTTGCATCGTCGCCTTCGTAAATGCTGGAGATAGTCAGCGTGCTATTTCCAGAGAAATTTGGGCGGGCTCTAAGCACAATAGCTCAGGACTTGCCCGAAGTTTCGGCGTCTCCATCCCAATAACTTTTTCACCCTTGGGGCTAGTCTGACCGTCTCTGTGGTTTCAACTTAACGCGACTCGGCTTTCCGTAGGTCAGTTTCAAGGGGGTTCTGTTTGCCTTCCTGTGACAACGTTTCCTCGCCTTGTCTAACCTTGGAGGTGCGTTCCTTGAGACTATGTTGGCCGTTCTGTGTCGCGAAAACAGAGCCACGCGGTTGGCCTTTCCTCGCGTACCTCATTATGGACTTTCTTTGTTTTCTTTTCGGTTCTACTACTGACGGATTCTTCGGATGACGAAATCCTTGATTGTTATTTTGTGTAATTATCTGTTAGATCATTTGACATATGTAATCTTAGCCTAAACAAAGCGTCTTTAGAAATATATAAAGCATTGCCACACTTACCTCATAATTGGAATTCTTGGTCTTTGTGCGTCTACTACTGACGGTTTCTTCGGATGAAGAACTCCCTGAACGTCGTTTTATACAAGGCACGAAGCATGCCAAAAGAGCTAGAAAGAAAACAAATAAGTTGTTACATATTATACAAATTGTTTTAAATATGCGACGACATTCAGTTGTAACAGTTCCTTATGATACATTACAAAGATTGTGATCTTGTTTCTTTGCGTTGTAACTGTTCACGCAGAATGAGAGAAACATGAAAAATAGACATTTTAGCGTCATTGCAGAGCGAACAGTACAGCAGCGTCTTTTACATATCTTGTTTCATATTCAATCCATTGTTGCATCCCAACAAGATGCCCCAGCCGAGCGGTTGACTTCGGAGCTTTCATGGTGGCAGTGATCACGCGATCAATGAGCTTACCAAGGTTTATTTCAGCGAAGAGAATACAGAGCGTAGCGTAGTGCTCCGGCCTCACTGGCTAGGACGAGATGTCGGACCAGAATGCTCTTAGAAATTTTTTAGTATCCAGCTATGTAGGGTGGGTCAAGCGTGGCCCCTGCCCTACTACAAAGTGCAAATGTAGTCGTGTCACGCGCGCAGGCAATGTCCGAGCAGAACAACCCTACGGCACAATGTCAGTACAATCAAACAATGAGTAAAACTGGAGCATGACTAGTTAACCAGGGGTTAAATGAAGTCTCGACGGACTCCTGAGTACAGTTATGCCACAAGGCATGCAACAAGTACATATACGCCACAAGGCATGCAACACTTCCCCACCTGAGGGAGACCAATTTTACACCTTAAATTGGTCTAACTTAAAAATAGGAACGCGTGGATCGGAGGCGGCGAGAGGTGGACCCTGTCCCCCCACACGAGGGGCTATATGTACCGCTTTCGTATCATAATCTACCTTACTCCTTGCTTTGCTCTGTACCAGGTTTTCCCTTGCTATTGCATGAGCCGACTGCAGGCGGCCTAGCAACTCACTTACGTAATCGTCATAATTGTACCTAGGGGTTGGTTGTGCCTGCAGCACGGATGGAATACGTGCTCTATGACCAAACAATAATTGAAATGGCTAGTATCCAGTTGCCCGAGGGGTCGTAACGTTGTACATGTACTTAGCGTACGCTACCCATTCATCCCAATCGCGTTGATCTTCCGCGATTTGACGTCGAAGATATTCGACAATGACCCTATGACCACGCTCAAGACCGCCGTTCGATTCTGGGTGGAACGCAGTCGTTTGAACCTTCGGGATTTGCAACAATCTGCAAACGTTCGTAAATAGCTCACTCAAAAATTTCGCCCCTTGGTCGGTCAAACTAACTTCAGGGATTCCATATTTAACACAATATTCTGTACAAACTCGAGTGCCACAGTTTCTGCGTCTTACATGGGGATGGGAATTGCTGCCATGAATTCTGTCAAATCGTCCTGGAAGGTCTGGATGTAACTGTTTGGTTTATTAGTCACGTCGGTCGGGACCACTATGTCCAGCGCGCATCTCTCGAGTGGTTGTCTAGCTGTGGTCGTAATTTCCATCGGGGCCTTTCGTCGGGGGCTCAAATTTTTGTTCAGTTAGGAACGCTTACATCGCTTCACATACTTTTCGATATCTCGTTTCATGTTCGGTCACTCGTACAGTTTTGTAATTTCCTTGAATGTCTTGTTCATTCCTCGTTGTCCGCCCACCGGCGAGTCATGGTAGTCATACAATATAGTGGTTTTTATCTCTTCGTCTGTAACGCATTCGCCGTTTTTTTAGGGGTTCCCTTCTCCGCGCTTAAACTATTAGTCCTGCTTAATGCATCCGCATTAATGTTCAACGTGCCTCTCCTATAAACTACGTCATAATCGTACTCCTCTAGCTTTATCCGTTATCTAAGTAACCTGGATCCCGGAACCTTCATGTTCATGATCCACGTGAGGGGCTTATGGTCTGTCACCACCGTAAACATCCTGCCATACAGGTAAGGTCTAAAATAACGCATGCCTCACACGGTAGCCAGGAGTTCCTGTTCTGTTGTGCTGGAATTTCTCTCAGCTCGGTTCAAGGTACGGCTGGCAAAAGCTACAGAGAGATCCCTAGTTATTTCTCCCTGCGAGAGTACCGCACCCAGGCCCTCCCCGCTAGCGTCCGTTGTTCGGATGAAGGGCTGAAGTCTGGGTATTTCAACATTTACGGCGTTATTTTTTCCCCCTTTAAGGTCTGAAACGCCTGCTCATTCATTACAGTCCACTCATACACCGCGTCCTTCTTAAGCAGCTTGTGAAGGGGCACTGCTGGATGGCTGAAATTTAGCGCAAAAGTCGGTAATATCTCATCAAACCAAGGAAGCTTCTGAGTTTCACGTTTTGAGGGGTTGGGTATTCCTCTGTTGCCCTTGTCTTGGTACGGTCTGATAAAACCCCATTCTCTGAAATCACATGTCCCAGGTAACTGACCTCCTCCTTCAGAAACTGACACTTTTCCGGTTTCAGTTTAAAATTGTTTTCCCTGATTCTGTCGAAAACCTCCCTCAGCTTGCTATCATGCTCGGAGAGTGACTAGTGTACATAACAATGTCGTCAATAAACACAAAGTAACGTGATTCTGTTAGGCCACTCAACACTACGTTTATAATGCTTTGGAAAGTAGCTGCGGCAGTCTTTAACCCAAAAGGTAACAGCTCGAATTCCCAATTATCTTCCTTCGTGTTAAATGCTGTTTTAGCGCGGTCATTTTCTGCCGCCTCTATCTGATGGTATCTCATTACCATGTCTATGTAACTAATATTTGGACTGGCCTAATTGATCTAGAATTTTCGTGACATCGGGTAGTGGGTACGCGGCACCCAATTTTTTTATTTACTTTGCGATAATTAATCACCAACCTCCACATTTTCTCGCCTGTCCAATCTGCCTTCTTTGGGACAATTAACAAGGGACTATTCCGGGGGAGCTGTTCTCAGTTATAATACCTCCCCGTCTAAGTTCCTCCACTTGCCTCCCAACCTCCTGTTTCTAGGTTTTAGACAATCAATATGGTTTCACGTTCACAGGTTCGACACCCGACTCTGTACTTATTTCATATCCAACTACTGCGGTACTGGTCAGCATTTCGCCTGGTAAATGGAATATGTCCTGATAGGCTGCGCACGTTTCTTTACGTGCTTTATTTCCTCCCTATTCGGGTGTTCTAATCTTAACCGTTTCAGTACCTCTCCAGTTCGGTTCAGACGTTTGTCTCCTTCCCTTTTCAGTGGGTATTTTTCGGTACCCGTCCCAATTTCCTCCAGCTGTAATATCGTTTCCTCTATTTCTACCTCATTATTGGTTGTGTTCGCGATGCTAGTTGTCGCGTATCCCTCTGTACCCTTAGTTATCGCTCCCTCTAGATAGATGCCTTCCTGAATATATATTTTTTTCGTTACTCCCTCGCGAACATGTGTTCCGCCTTTTACTGGCAACCTAACCATAAGCTCTGTTCTACTGGGTAGTGCCAATCTTCTAACTCCCTACGTTTGACTCCCAGCGCCTATCGGCGACAATCTAGCTAACTTTCGTCGACTCGTATTTTCAAGAAAATCTCTGCCCAGTATTCCATCACATGGTATGTCCACTTGCCTACTAACAAGCTGGAACGAAAAAGGTATTTTCAAGGAGTTTACATGCACAACAGTCTTCACGGTCCCCTAAGTCTCTATGATGGACCCGGCAGCACTTTTCAATTTAATTCTATCGTCGGGATCAAATTTCGTACTCTTATCCAAGTTATCGGGTTTAAACAGGCTTACATCTGCGCATGTGTCTAAGAGTAGCGACAGTTTCGTACCCATTACTTGCGTCCGTTTGTAACCTAAAGCATTTAATATGCGTTATGTTCCCACCTCCTATAGAGTTCACTGACCCAATGCTGGGATTGCTTCTGTCGGGCGGCCCTTTTGCCCTCGTACTACCCCCCGGGTGGAACCGTTTTGGATTCCGGTTTTTTTCAGTCCTGGGCCATATGATCCGTCTCCCCACAATTACAGCGCTTAACATCATTTTTACGAGGTCCCCGAAATTTTCCATCATTTTCCTTTGGTTCCAGCCCCCAACTTGCTCACTCTAATCTTTCTTAACTTCCAAAAAGCATTTTGCGGCTACGTGCCCGGCCTTCCCGCAGTTGTGGCACACAAGTCTCCCCGGATTGGCATCCTGTCTATATCGCTCATTCTTGGAGATATATCGATCTTCTTCTCTAGGGCCGTTTCGGCTATCGTCAAATGTACCAGCATTTCTACTCCGGACAAGCGTCTCTATTCTATCTGGCGATATACCCTGTAGAAAACAGATGTTCCTCAACTGCTACCGCTACCATACCTATTCGTTCATCATCTTCACAGTCCTGTAGCGCTGCCTCCCTAAATTTGGAGCTGAGTCTCTGGATGTTTAGAATCTACTCTGAAAAAATTTCGTTCTTTTCCCGCTTCGCCCCAAACAATTGCGTGGCATGAAAATTCAGCGGGCGCTTTTCTGTATACGTGTTTTTCAAAAATGCCCTTAGGTCCACCCAATTTTCTAAATTTCTGTGGTTTATGGGAACTCGAGTTTCACCACTGATCCTCGTGAGTGGAAACGTTTACAAAACATCTGAGTAATCGGGGTTTGTTACTTCAAAAGCTGTGTTTACGTTAGAAGTAAATGTCAATACTTCCCTGTTATCCCCCTTAAATGGACTCTTTAACTTCAAAGCCTCGCTCACCGATATATAATCAGTCATGGCTGCGTCTAGCACCAACCAAACAGTATGAAAGGGAGTGAGAAAAGTTATGTATACCCTCACAAAAGGAATTTAGGTAACACTGAGCCAGACTCACTGCGAAAATTGTTTACGGCGCGCGGAGGTCCTCTGGCTGCTCCCTCACGCCCCGCTATCCTGGGCGGCTGGCTGCTGCCCTTCGAATCGTTGCTCTGGGCGCCCGGCTGCTGTCCCTAGGGTCGCTTCTGCGGGCGGCTGGCTGATGCCCCCTCGGATCGTTTCTACGGGCGGCTGGCTGCTGCCCCTCGGATCGTTGTTCTGGGCGGCCGGCTACTGTCACTCGGACCGTGCAGTTTGTTCCGACTTCGTACCAGGAGTCGATGCCGTGTCCCGTTGTAATGAAACTCCACATCTGGCACCACTTACTTTTGTTCCATCCCAACAAAATGCCCCAGCCGAGCGGTTGACTTAGGAGCTTTGATCGTGTCAGTGATCACGCGATCAATCAGCTTACCAAGGTTTATTTCAGCGAAGAGAATACAGAGTGTAGCGTTGTGCTCAGGCCTCACTGACTCGGACCAGAATGCTCTTAGAAAGCTGTTAGTATCCAGCTATGTAGGGTGGGTCAAGCGTGGCCCCTGCCCTAGTACAAGGTGCAAATGTAGTCGTGTCATGCAGCCAGGCAATGTCCGAGTACAACAACCCTACGTTACAATGTCAAAGAGTACAATCAAACAATCAGTAAAACAGTAGCATGACTAGTTAACCAGGGGTTAAAGTCAAGACTCGACGGACTCCTGAGTACAGATATGCCACAAGGCATTCAATGAGTACAGATATGCCAAAGACATGCAACACCATTTATATATTAAATAGGAAGCCAGGATATTTATCGACCATCTTTTATTAAAACGTTACGTTAAGACGAAATCTTCTTTAGATTATGTACATGAATGGAACGAGTAATAACTTTCAGCCATCCCATCTTCAAGACCAAAAACTGCAACCGCCACAGTCAAGCGTCATTTACAGTATTTGATCACGTGCTGGCTACACACGCTAGTTGCATAGTATCCAATCATAACTACCACTGCGCACCACAGTGTTGACGAACTTCTATTAGCTGCAGTTCGGAGAATGGCATGGATGAAATGAGAAGATGAGCGGAGAGCAGTGTGAGTCTTTATGTATCAGAAACATCAAAGGAACATGTCAGTAACTTTCAAACTTCCCTGCAAGATATGGTGCATAACATTTAATCACTACAATTCAAATATTCTGTGAAGCCTTGAATTACCTGCAGTATAAGTATGTATTTACCTAACCCATTATATGTACTTAGTGTCATGACAACTATTCATCACCAATAACATCACATTTTTAAGGGCCGTCGTGTCGCATATCAAGGTGTGTACGTGTGCTCTCTAAGACAGCAACATATATCTGTGTTATACAAACAACTATTTGTGACTAGTAATTAAGATGTCAAATTTTCCTTTTCCTGTCAGATTATATGGTATAATATGACTTGTAAAACAGCAATAACAACTGGTCAATACAAGATCCCTCACAGACATACTTTCAGACACATCACTACGTGTTCATAATCAAAGTAAATTTCAATATTAGTACTGCCCGAAAACATTAACAATTAAAAACCATGAAGTGTCTTTTTCTGGAAGTAGGAGTACAATTGAACAAGGTATGCCCAACTGCATGCATGAATACTTCCTTCTCGACGATGTTCCCGTACCTACAGACATGATTACATGCAGACTTCATGGCAAAGAGGTCTCGCTTGCAACCAGATCGAGAACAATAAATGCAGAATCTGATCTACTTACGCGCATACTGCGTGGTGGATGTGGCGGCTTCACGTGTTGCTCTAGAAGTTCTGTCCAGTTTATGGTTTCAAAGAATGGGTTTCAGTAGTAACAATGGAGGTATACCCCATATTATTAAAAATGATCGGCTTTCGACTTGTTTTTTGCTTCCTTCTTCAGGGTGCCAGCCCCCGTACAGTTTCGTATTGTGCCCTCGTCCAGTGTGGTGGAGATTCCTCCGTCCCCCCTACGCCAAATGTTTCGACTTGGTCCTTCAGGGTGGTAGCCCCCCGTAGCGTGGCCTCCGTGCAGACTGGTGGAGGTGTGGGTTGAGTGCAAGAGAGACCTAAATGCGTCCCGCACACTGCTTTTTCTTGAGTGCACAATATTAAAAAGGGTAGATTGTAAGTGTGTGCCCCCCGTAGAGTTTGGTAGTGTGGTAGGGGTGCGGGTTAAGTGCAAGGGAGACCTAAATGCGTCCCGCGCACTGCTTGTTAAGCGCACAATATTAAAAGGATAGGTTGTAAGTGTGGCCCCCGTAGAGTTTGGTAGCGTGGTTTCCGTACAGCCTGGTACAGATGTTGGTTGAGTGAAAGAGACCTAAATGTGTTCCGCGCACTGCTTGTTCTTGAGCGCTCAATATTAAAAAGGGAAAGCAGGCGCTCCCCGTAGTTTGGTAGCGTGGCTTCCGTGCAGACTGGTAGAGGTGCTGGTTGAGTGCAAGAGAAACCTACATGCGTCCCGCGAACTTCTCGTTCTTGAGCGCAAAATATTAAAAAGGAAAGCAGGCCCCGTACAATTTGATAAGGGGTTCTTCTGTAGGCACTAGTGGAAGAAGGGATTAAGCGCGACCGAGGCTGTACTTGTTCTTGAGCGATATTATGAAAAAGGATAGGTTGTGTGTGCCCGACTCTTGGGTGCCTGCAGCTAGCGTGAAGAATACCTAGACAGTATGGCGACTACAAGCCATTTTTACGTCACTCTGCTCAACAACGCCTCGCGTGACATCTACGAACAGAATACTCACGCCGATTTCACGGTGAAACTGGCTCAGCCCGTGGACCTGG
>Ga0131853_10016523_pt1 | contig 13460 bp, 8 predicted proteins | sample TergutLab28metaG_FD_92764 | JGI IMG/M metagenome (GOLD analysis project Ga0131853, IMG submission 92764) | Labiotermes labralis P1 segment gut microbial communities from Petit-Saut dam, French Guiana - Lab288 P1 (version 2) (version 2) | ecosystem: Host-associated > Arthropoda: Insects >... | reverse complement strand
TGTGTGTGTGTGTGTGTGTGTGTGTGTGGGCTGAATGTACTAACATAATAGTTCCTAGTCTGATAATATTGTTAGAAGATCTGATAAGCGATTTTTCAGTACAAGGCTGGCTACTTTGTGGAAAGCTATTCCTCTGAATTGAAGATGACAACCTGTAACGGCTCGACAACTTGCAGGAATCTTCACGGTATCTTTAACTGTTTAATGGACAGTGGTTATTATATATGCCAGTTGGGTTAACGTTAACGAAATCAAAAATTTCTTTCATTTACTTTCAATTTGTACTCAGAGCAAATAACAGTAAGTATCCGAACAGCATTATCGGAATTAATTTATAATAGATGTGTGTGTGTGGTTGGACTCGAATCCTTTACATGCCCCTTGAAATATTAAGCCTTGTGTATCTTCTGAATGTAATAACCAGTGTTTATGGTGCTAATTCTTGCGCTATTAGGTGCTAGCCTAAGTTCCATACCGAAGACAGCCTGCTTGTATCATAGAGGTGCCTGGTTGGAATCTCGGCATCGACACCGGATATCCGTATTGAAGATTATCGTGGCTTTACTCAGATCCTCCAGTTCAATATCGGGCTACTATTACCAGTAGGTAATGACCGATTCGTTCCAAGTCCTTTCCTTTAATATTATTTGCCATTCGCCTTAACTGCCGACGTTATGTGGTCTCAGGTACCAACAGTGTCATGAAATACGCAACAAATAGTAGATGTACGCATGTTTAGTATCTGTAATTTGTAAACATGCGTCACTTTCGTCCTCCCGTATCTGTATACCCTGGGAAAGCTCCGACTTCCACATTGGCATCTTGATTATAATGTTAATGTCTGTTCGAAATTGGCCAATTTAGGGAGTAGAAAGGTTATTGACCTGTGCATTTGTGTTAAATACTCCGACTGACCCCAACACGCTCCAACAGAAACCCTCGTGCTGGATGATTGTTTCCGCCAAAATGGCACAACTGTTGCACGTGTCCCTAACCCTAACCCCAGGACTCCAACACCTACTGCAGCCTGTGCTCACCATTCGGTGTTCACCTAACCCTTCATTCTACAGCTCAGTCCGTTATGTTCAGGGTTGCCCACTAATAACTAATTCCACGAAGCAGACATTCTCGGGAAATAAGTAGTTGCTATGCTGATCAAGGGATTCAGAGCGGTCAGTAAACACGATCCTTCATTGCCGTGTTCAGAAGATCCCTCCACTGGTTTATATTTAGCCGCATAAATCCTGTCCACAGCTTCTGATGAAATTTCTGTAAAATTCATTTTAATATTATGCTCTCTTTAAAGCTTCAGTCTCCCAAATTCTCTTTCCGTCAGGTTTCCTAAATACAGTTTTATATCGGTACAGTTTCTTATATCCCCATGTATGCTACAAAGCTCGCCCATCTCATTCGAATAAGTCGGTAACTCATGCATCCCTTCTTTTCACATTTTTCTCCGCACGCACCTCTTGTTTTCATAGGAGCATAGTTCCGTCATCATCAGGATTAAGATCAAGGCACTGTGCTCCACCAAAAAAGCTAACATACCGGAACACCTGAATCTTGAATCTTAGCACCACTATAAGAAACCCAAATCTTACGTAATTCTTATCAATTTTTATTACCACCCAGCCGTCAAGGAGGGGAGTAGCTGTTGACCTGTTCCGGGATTTTCTTCTAGTATCCTACTGCGATTTTCCTTGATCCACGCAGATTTTAACCTTTTATATTTTCCGAAGTCGTCTGCTTTGCATTGTATCAAGATGCCGAGCGCATTTCCTTTTATTTTTTCGATATTACATTCAGTGCATGTTGTCTTTCAAATTACTTGTACTATAGCGTTAGAGAATTACATGTTAAGAGTGCGAATGGCGGCAGGAACCACTGATTGGCTGTTGTCAACACTGTACTGAACACTGGAGTGTAGGGAATGGGAGGATTCAAAACAAATTGTGAACATTAGAAAAATTTTAAGACTTGCCGGATGAGGATCAACTAGTCAGAAGTGTCTATGATCTGCAGAGAAATATGATATTATGAAATTTACTTAAACAAAAAATTTAATAAAATATAATATTTAAATAATTTTAGAAGTAACAAATCTGTATTAAAATGGAGGCAATAAAATGAATAATGTTGACGTAGATACATGATGACTGAATGGGCTTACGTCACTTTGCTCCAGACGTGGTTCAAACATAAGATTCCAGTGTGTGGGTCGTCCAGGACAAATTAGTGTCTGTGATCGGCATTATACATTTTTAAATTCTGAACATTATTCGCTTTTGGAACTTCATGTTCTTTATTTTGATGTACGTATTGATATCATAATAAAATATCATTTTGTTGCAGGCTGCTTGGTTTATTTCAGCTCATTCACGAAGCGTGTTACGTCATTTCATAACAATACTTTTGTAAACTAATTTATGGAGACACATGTTTTACACAGATATTATCTTTCAGACTACATTGTTGTCTGTTATCACTTGTAATTTTTCATGACGAACTTTATTGTTCGTGAGAAGCTGACATTTAACAAATTGCTTGGCCTTTGTCACTTGATAACGCATCAGAATAACACTGGAGCACTCAGACAAACCGATGAGACACCTGATTCGCCGCAGAAACTTACTCTACAATATTCACTTTTATTGTTTGTCAAGAAAATATCGATAACCTTACTGGACAACCCTATCGCTAGATCGAAGATGTTTCTCTCTTTTCACACAAGTTTTGCTTCAACAAACTTGAGAAAATCTCAAGTACCAGTAAACAAGTATATTATTTTGAAAAACGTCGATTCTTTTTCAAACAGTGATCGTTAGGGTTATCTGTCATAAAGGGTTTTTGAATCTTTCATCATAATGACAGATGCAAAAATGGTAAAGGGTGGGAGTGAAGGATGGATTGAATAGTAGAAGTAATAAGAATGAGAATAGAGAATGATGATAACAAAAAGCTATTCTGAAGAGGATTTGAAGACTGGGAGTGCAAATAGTATGAAAGGAAAGAAAAGGGTTAAAGCTGGATGAAAGATGTTTCTGCTGTTCGACGTGAAAAACATGTTTTCCGCTTCCTGTCATCTCGCTTCTATAAATGTAACTGGTGTGTGATATGCCGTTTGTTTGTGCTGTTCAGGTAAAATGTTGGCCTCGGTTGAGCGCAGATTATATTCCTGTTTCTGGGATAGAGATTAAAAATCTGGCTTATAAGTAATGGACGACGGACGAATCGTCCTCAAAATAAATTGGAAAATAAAAATATTAATACAAATGTCATATCTGTTAGGATTAGATCTGACGTGAGAGAAAGTCTATCTTCGCTCTGAGGATATGGATATAATTCTAAATGACGTCACTGCATATTACAATGAAAATGGTCGTATTTTAGAGAAGCCACTGCAAATATACCAAAAAGTAAATGGTAAATCAGTTTTATTCCCTCCAAGTCTGTGGTGACATACCGCTCCAGAGGCTCGCCATACTTCTGACGGAGAGAAATTCTTTTGAGTAAATAAGCAAGATAATATCTGGAGTGGATTTTAAAATCATGTCCACCGTAATCATATTGCTATTTATTTCCAGTTGTCTGAACTTTTTTATCTTGCCTGATTCCTTCATGATAAAAATGATATCACTGAAGGCAATGTACACACACACACCACACACATACACACACACCACACACACACACACACCCACCCACACCACACACACACACATACCACACACACACCAAACAAACACACACACACACCCACACACACACACACACACACACACACACATACACACACAACCACACACACACATACACACACCCCCCCACACACACACACACATACACACACACCACACACACACACACACACACACCACACACACACACACATACACACACACACACCACACACACTGGTGCTCCCACATTTGTAGTCCATGGTCTTTTTCTCTTGTTACAATCACCTCTTTCGGTATCTTGTCATACACAACGAGGAAGGGGGCAGTTACAAAAGCTTTTTTCCCATCAGTGAAAAAGAGGCTAACACAGAAAATACCGATATTTCCGGAGTTAACTACTTTGCTATCGGGACATGGTAACATAAAATCATACTTATACAGACTCGGACTAACAGACAACCGGATGTGCCCTTGTGAAAAAGAAGAACAAACTGTAGACCATTTAATATTCAAGTGCAAGAAACTGCGTAACCAAAGAGAAGAGACGATAAGACAAATAAAAAACACTGGTGGCAATTGGCCTGCAACGAATGAAACACTCATTAATAATTACCAAACTTTTTTGGAAAATTTGATAAGTCTTTAGAACTTTCAGACTTGAAATGACTGTTAATTAAATCTTAGGTTATGTAAAGCATGTAATATTACTGTGTAATGGGGCATGCTGTGTAATAAACCCCCCCACACACACACACACCACACACACACACACACACACACAACACACACACACCAAACAAACACACACACACACCACACACACACACACATACACACACACCCACACATACACACACACCACACACACCCACACACCCACACCACACACACACACACACACACACACACACACAAACAGTAAAATAGAAATCTATGCATTACTATTTCAATGCGTACGTTATTTACACACACAGAACTTAGTTACGTTCGTGTCTGACAGATGGCGTTAATTGACAGGAGAGCTTTGGTATATATACAAGTGCGATTTTCTTTTGATTTTCCATTGGGTCTCTCCTAACTGGCATCTAATATTTGAAGCTTACTTGTAGTACACGAACGGGAGCTAAATAAACTCATGTACCTGTTACAATAACCTTTACCTTTACTGTCAGGCGTTAAATACGGCTTACTCGTTAGGGACTATTGATTTAAACATTGTATGGGGGATTAGATGGGTTTGACATGTCGCAAATCACATATTCATCGAAGGGAGGGCGATAAGAGTAATTGGCCATGGAGGTAACCGAATACGTCACTGTAGAGTGGATTTATGTCTAGCAGGATAGGGATAGGTGGAGTGTTGTGATAAACATGTTAGTGGGATTTCGGGGTACATAAAATGCGAGGAATTTTTTTAACGCTTGACTTGTTACTAGTTTGTCGAGTAGAATTTTCTTTCTCGCAGTTAATTAGTTTATCATCTTTTATTGCGTCCGGAAATCGAATCCCGTTGGAGGCGAGATTTTCCGCACAAGTCAAGAACGGGTCTGCCGCCCACCCAGCCTCCTACGCAATGGATACCGAGTGGTCATCCTCAGGGGTAAAGCGGTCGGGTCGTAGTGTTGACCACACATTTCCATCTAAAGCCGGAGTTAAAGGAAGAACAGAGTTACATCTACTCTCTCTCCATGCCTTCATGGCATGTTATAAGGTAAACATTTTTTACTTTATTTTTCTGTCTTTGATTTATCCTACTACACTTTCGTAACATTTACAAATTAAAGTGTTATTCTAAAATGTGATCGACGTAACAAAACCTGATGAGCAACAAGAACTAATGTAGAATTTCACATTTATTTAACAAATCATTATTGTATTAACACTCATATATAGTCAAATAAAAGTGATTAATGTTTTGACCTGAAATTTTGTGGTCCTTAATAGTTTGGAATAGCAGTTTTTTAAAGTACAGTTGCTGCTACAGAAAACAGATGTTGCCCATAATTTCATAATCTGTGACAACACAAAATTTGTAACTTAATCCAATCGTAGAATCAGGCAAATGCAAAAATCCGCTTTCCGTGAAAAATGGTAACCTTTTGTATACTCACACCGCGGAATTGGCGGAACACAAAAACGACATTCATTTCGGTCCAGTATTTTATTGACATTCACTTAAATGCCTGCGATGACCATGATGATGTGCAGTAGATTACGTGCCCTGCTAAGTACAGAAATTTGTTATGTAAGGAATATTCCGTGGATGCGCGAGACGTTGTGATGGAATCACATAACGTCATACCTCAAGATGCTGGTATACTTAATTTCGTGTGTTTTGTAATTAAGGTTATAAACGACGTTAAGGCTAAGTTTTTGAAGAAAATTCCATAGCAACACGCATTATAATGGCAAATTTGAGCGATATTTATTTGCTGATAGCTGTTCTTCCTTTACGGAATATACTTTTTTAATTTGAAGTTGAAATATAATTTGAAATTTGCGTTATGTTAAGTTGTGCTTTAAACAGCGACGGAGTCACTTATTGCTTAAATACTTATGTTTATTGGACCGTGCATCATTGTAGTAGTTGAAGAATAAAAGACCAACTTGATGTCACTTGCAATTTTATTTCACTTCTTATGTGCTCAACATGTTTCGGACATTAATATATCCATCATCAGGAGCTTGCGACTGTGCTGTTGAATTACTACATGGGTCGTTTTATTCTCGGTTCGTTGTGTGTTGAAGATCTGGTGCGGTTGGATTTGAGTGGTGTCCGTGTTGCAGGCTGCAGACTGCAACACGGACACCACTCAAACCCATCTGTACCAGATCTCCAACACACAACGAACCGAGAATAAAACGACCGATATGGTAATTCAACAGCACAGTCGCAAGCTCCTGATGATGGATATATTAATGTCCGAAACATGTTGAGCACATAAGAAGTGAAATAATATTGCAAGTGACATCAAGTTGGTCTTTTATTCTTCAACTCCTTAAATACTGTCTGTTCAAAATGTATATTCTCATTAGCTTGGATTTCACGGTATACCTGGTGCCATAATGGGTTTGAAAATGGTTCGTGTCGTTGTTATACAATGTCCATTTCAAAAGTTAAACGAACATAACATCTTCAGAATGTAGTCGCAGGTTGACAATTAATATTAACAATATTTCACATCTTTTCGCAATGAATCTGCGCGTCTGCAAGCGTAACCCCGATTTCCGATGTCATTAGAGACAATTTTAATTACGTTCTCATTTTCAAAATAAATTCGGTTTAGTGTAGATGTGATAAGTAAATTCGAGTGCCAGCCTGAATTTCAGTTTAAATCGTGTCTACACTTATTTTGGTTACATCAGAATAAGTCTTCGCCTAACGATTATCATCTTTTTCCAATGCTGAAACAGAATCTTGGAATATGAAGATTTGATTCGATCTGGAAACATATGTGACGCATTAGCTGATAAAACTGTGCACGGGCTAATATGAACAGGCAATAGGAAATCTCGTCTCACGACGTGATATGTGCCCAAAATGGAGCACAGACTTTGCGGGAAACTAATGGGACAGGGAGAGATTTAATCCTGAACTGTTCCTTTCGGAGTTGAGAATAAAGGAGCCAAGATATATGCATTTTGAACTTATTTTCAGACAGAATTTCAGTATGTTTCGTTCCCTTTGCTTTTAGAATGCAGCGCGGACTTCTACTTAAGTTTCACGCTTTCTAATAAGCTTGTTCATCTCCTGCAATACAACTCACACAAGTTGGAGCATCGTTTCCTAATCATTTTCTTTTCACCAGTTGCCGTTATTCTGTCCCAGTCGACGCTAAACAACAGATTTAACTAATATATCGTTATAAAATTATACCAAAATTAATGGTATGTGCTGTGTTTACAGATAATCAAATTATAAGTTCTGTAAAGTTAAATGACTTACATCGGAATTGTCTCTTTTACAGCGACGAAAAATTCGTACGAGGAGACATATCAATTTCGAATTGACATCTAAAACGTAGAAGACTTACTTTGTCTCCGTTGTCTGGGAATAATGCCGTATATAAACACTGTTAGTGGTTTAGTTCGTTACTTAACCTCTGGACAAGTCGTCATTCTTTGCGATGCATTGTGAATACTCGACCTTTCCATAGTTTCTCCCCTGAAAACATACAATCTATTGTTACTATCACAAAATGCAGAGCAGACAAAATAAGACGGTATGTTGTCCTCCACGTGCATCTCTGTCTTTGACAGTCTCCAGTCGGTTATATCCCCAAGGCGTGTTATGAAGATCAGAGAGTATATATTTCTAGTGGAGATATTCTACTCTGCAAAAGGAAACTGATGACCATTACAAGATTCCACGTAACTGAGCCTTTGTCTGTGGATCCCTCCCTTCCTCTCTTAAGAATGTTAAACCGATACAACTAATGTTCTTTTATGTACCGCTCACAATGGATCTTACATAAACATCACACAAAGAGGAGCTCAGAGAAAATAAGAGAAAAATTGCTCCTGACCACAAAATGGAACACGTCTGAAGGCAACGGTTTCTTTTCAGTTTTATTCAGGCTCATATGATTTTTTTTGCGTATACATTACATATCCACCATCAACAATGCCTGTGTTAATACATGATACATCCCTTTCTGAAACGGAAGTGGATAAGCAGTTTTGAAACTTGAAAATTTGGGGTGTATAGGTGTAAACTCATTTCCATGTCGAAGTACTCAAGAAGCAGTAGTTTAAATCTACGCAGATGCTGGCGCATTGATTGGATAAAATCTGTAAATAAATCCATTAATTCAATAGATCAGGAGGGCCTGTCTTTAGCAGCTAATTGTCACTTACTTCGTAAAGAGGTATCTTCGCCTTTTTAGGTTATCCTAAAGTTAATTGTCGTGCCAGCAACAGGCCACCATTATACCGTCTTCTGAAACAGTATAGTTTACCCCCCCCCCACCACCACCAATTTCTTCTTTCAATCGTATCCACCTTTATCGTTTCCAAGTACAGTTTTATTATTACTGATCTCCCGTATGCACTCCACGTGTGCTCTGAATGTTACAACCTTGTTTTATCCCAATATTATATGCTATAATTTTATTAATCACTTATAACGGAGTGGTAACTATATATACAGCATTCTGTAACATTTCGAAACTCTGCATTTTTAAATCAATAAGCATGTAGGGTTATGTGGGATTCCCTGTCTAACACCGATTAGTACCCTATACAACATCAAAATTCTGGTCATCGTTATAGAGATGTAATGTGTTATGTGGGATAGAAAATTAATTTGCGTATATTACATTTTTCACTCCGTGCGTTGTGATAAAATTGTTACAAATCAGGCTAACACAATGCACACACTTCAGTATTCTAATTTACAAAATTCTTACTTGTTTTGGGTCCAAATGTTCCACCATCAAGAAGTGCATTTGTACAAAAGGATCGCTAGGCAATACTATCATCTCAAGTGTACACAGCTGTGGTGAGATCAGCAGTGTATGATGTATAGAGGCGAATTTGCAGCCTACACAATAAATGGAGAAGCTTATAGCCTGGAGTGTGCTCCAGTTATTGCGTACGTTACGTATGCGCCACTGTATATCATACATTGCTGATCTCACCACAGTTCCCACTAATGGAGATGATAGTACGGCGTGGCGCATGTTTTGTTCCACTGCACCCTGCTGATGATGGACCAGTGGGACCCGAAACATGTAGGAGTTTTGTAAATTAAAACACCAAAGTGGGTGCGTTTTTTGGGTCTAATTTGTAACATTTAATTTATATATCTAATTCAGCTTTCGCAGTACTAGGAGGAAACTAATGTTTGTACCCTTTTATAAAGATAATTACTGTGCGGTTTATTTACGTCTTTTTTCAACACTTATGAGTCGTAACATGTAGGTATAGGCTAGCTGTGATGGAGTACACCGTATATTTCTACGTGCATAAATAATGCTTTAAAGGCTCAGCTGGAGATAAATTTCAGGCTTTTTATTGTATTACCTAGCCTGTCGTAAAAATTCTGAGACGGAATAGTGAAATAAGCTAGATTAGTCTCGCTCTCCAATATTTTCAATTTTAACACACTTCATGACCTTCATTATTATGCTGATTAATAATGCTGTCAGTTGCTAATACTATGTAACATCGTGGTATAAGAATGTGTGTGTATGGAGCATTGGTGGAGTGATGTTGACAGAGGAAGATTATGTTTATCGAAGAAAAAACCACCGCAGTGTCACTTTGTCCACCATAAATCCCACTAGGGCACTTCTTACTGAAATGCGAGGCAAAATAGTATCTGTTGTTTAAAAAAGAGTCGTCAAATAACGAAGATCCATTTAGAGTAACAACAAATATGTCTCAAACAGAAGTCTAATCAGCTCCAAAAACGTCAAATATATTAAATGTGTTTCAGGCAGTGGAAAATATACATAGTGCCTATCGCTTTTAGGCAGCCTTAGGGGATTATTTGAGTGACAACATTTTATACACCCTGTGGGGCTGATTTCAGAAGAATGGGTACGTATGGGAACCTACACAAAGAGGCAAAGATAGCTGTGATTGTACTGGGCCAACACGATGGGGAATTACCTCCCGCATACTGGACAAGGAAAACAGCAGCGCGTCGTGAAAGAGATCATGGGGTGGGTGAGACATTCAATCACTGTCCAGTTCCCTCTTTTCAGAGGTTCCCAAGTTTGCAGCATCTTATCTTCCCTCGCATTTGGTCATTATTCAGCCCGAATATCTTCTGACCCTCCAAAGGAATACATAAGCGAATACGGGTTTTGTTTATTATGTGTGGGTGGCATATGAAGTCACGAATGTTCTTCTGTATGTCTTCTGCATACAAAATACTGGGCTTAAAAATATTGCTGTCTTATGGAATGTGTCGATGTTTAGCCTGGTAGAAAGATGCCCTGGTTTCGTAGGAATTTGCTGCCTGCAGACCAAGGCACACGAAGAACCCAGCAGCTCTCTCTGAAATGACGGTAACCCTGCACTTACTAGCGGCTCACCACTCCGAAGACAGCACTCTGAAAGATTCTGCCCTCAGGAACTCAGATCTGAAGTTAACATTTGCAACTAATCAGTCTTTTTAATCGCGCTCTTGCATGTTTTTTCTGCAAAAGTTTGGACCCCCCCCCTCAAAAAAAAACCGACTTAGGTTAGCTTAGGACATGAAGGCAGTACAGCAGTCACGAATCCTGATCCTGAGGTCAAGATCAGCATACCGGTGCGTAGGTGAACAACGCCTACCCGCCTACCCTGCTTCTAGGAATACCCTCAACCGAACCCCACGAAAATGTGAATATTATTTTTTTTTCCTTATGGCCCAACAGCCCGCAGTGAACCGGGGACTCCTCATTATCGAGACTTCATGACCACACTCAGCCACACCACGCTCGGTAGGACTCCACTGGAGGAGTGATCAGATTCAGACACCTGAAGAAATTATTGTTTTACCCTAAAGATGGAGGTAGCAGATTTCGCCGAAAAGTTGGTGTAAATCACCAAACTGCAAGGCGCACATTCCAGATGACAGGACTCGAAATAAGCACTTCCGAGAAGATGCCACGTCTTATAAAATTCGCTTTGAATATTCAAGTCAAGTTTCTTGAATGCGAGGCTGTCTAGATGCAGAGGCACGCACCTTCCAGAGGGGCATGCTGTCGCCTTCCTAAGTGTACCCTGACTGCGCTAAAGATGAAAGCAGCAGGCTCGTCCGAAACATCGCTAACTGTATACCAATCTGCATGACGTCATATCCCACAAGAATATAAATTAACTTCAATAGCGCTGTGAGAACCGCAGATCTAACAATACTGTATTCATCTTCCGACGTTCTATGAAGTATAAGCAATCATATTCAAAATATCTGAAACTAAAGTGGTCTATCAATTTCAATGAAATTGGCCGCGGCTTGAATCTAATCACTCGCTTCTATCTAGTGACCAAATTACAAATAAACGGAGCTATACCTCCACTCCCCGTACGTTTCATGGTTGGCACAGGAGTAGTTTTATCTCTGTTAATTTCAACGAATAATGTCAATGTTGTGTTAATGTTGCATTTTACGTGAACTTTGCCATTCTCTATTCCCTTATGTTCATTCGTAGAACATTTAATGACACTCAGTTGAATAATACAGATTTATCTTCATGTGCAAGGTTCAGACTAGTGAAGATGCCGCCTGTTCTTTGGTTCAGGGCAGGCTGCTGTCGTAATGTGTGCGTGAAAGTAGCAGATGCAAATACAAAATCCTCTGGCTTTGCGCTGTGGTGATGCCCTAGTTGAGGTTCAAACCGGTTGCCTCTTGAATTGTTACCGAAAATCTAGCCTACTAGGCCTGAAGGTGCACTACAGTAACTATTCTAGCTAATCGGATTCGGATGGTCTATTGATAGTACTTAATGTGTAGACGCGCTGTTAAGATTGAAGAAACTTTCAAGTTTGTAACATCACGCAGTAATTGTGGATGGACTGGGGTTTGCAAGCTGAGTATCGTACAGAGTTTTACCGTGAAGATGGAGGCAGAGAATTTCTTCGAAATGTTGCTTAGTACCTAAGTAGCCTACTAGAGTTTACCATGACTGAGATGACGACAGTCCAGCAAAGCTTACTGTTGTGTTCTTTAACGAGCGGTACCAAAATCAAATTTGATATAACGTACAACAAATTTGATGATGCATATGGCTAAGTGATATGGAAGGAAGGGGGATGAAGCGGTCGTGACTTCTTTGCTGTTGTAACGCAGGGAACCTCCATCACAGTAAGTGGTGTACCAGTGAAATGCGACTGACGTGTTTAACAGTTACAAACTAGCCATGAACCTCTTTAACACCTAACTGTTTAGATCAGAACAAGCCCACAAAGTGTGCCTAATTAACGCATAGCGCTAAGGTTTATGTGTTATTCCTGTCTTTCTTAGTGGTCATCAAAAACTGCGAAAAGGCGACTACTAGCTTCATGTCCGCCCGTCTGGCCGTAAGAATGAAACAACTCGGTTGTCCCTGGACGGATTTTCATGAAATTTGATATTTGAAGTTTTTCGACAGTCTATCGAGAAAAATCACGTGTCATTAAAATCTGACAAGAATAACGGGTACTTTACGTGACTGCCTATCTATATTTATGAAAATATCTCGGCCACTTCTTCTTAGAATGAGAAATGTGTCAGACATAAGTGTGGAGAAAACCAAAACACACATTTTATGTTCAGTAACTTTTTCTGAAAATCGTAAGATTTTTTAGATATTGTGGAAAAATATGGTAAAGCTGGAGAGGCAACAGATAATACAATACGGCGCATGCACTTTGTGTGCTGGATAACTAAGGCAACAGACACACACTGACAATTTGTAATACTTCTTTTCCACGGCAACCGTTGTTACGCGAACGCGCCTCTTTGTTACATTCATACTTACAGTACATCGTCGGTCTTGTTAATTTTATCTTGAGAAGCTATTAAGCAGTTAATGCCTAGGCGTTACTACATTTACCGCCAGTATAAGTATTCAAAATTTCTGTTTTTTTCTATAGATTTCAGGAAGAACAGCGATTACTTCCCAACGCAGTATTAAGTAAACGTCTGTATAAAGAATGCGGATAGTTGAATAAAGAGAGACCAATTTGATGTCACTTGCTTTTTTATTTCATTATTTAATGCTCAACATGTTTCGGATGTTAATACATCCATCCTCAGGAGTCTGCGATTTATTTGTTGAGTTATTTTATGGGTTGTATTGTTCTGGT
>Ga0131853_10016522_pt1 | contig 13461 bp, 6 predicted proteins | sample TergutLab28metaG_FD_92764 | JGI IMG/M metagenome (GOLD analysis project Ga0131853, IMG submission 92764) | Labiotermes labralis P1 segment gut microbial communities from Petit-Saut dam, French Guiana - Lab288 P1 (version 2) (version 2) | ecosystem: Host-associated > Arthropoda: Insects >... | reverse complement strand
GTGGCTGGGCTGCACTGATTCAGTATGTAATTATGTGGCTGGGCTGCAGTAATTCTTTACATAATTATGTGGCTGGGATGCACTGATTCAGTATGTAATTATGTGGCTGGACTGCAGTAATTCTTTACATAATTATGTGGCTGGGCTGCAGTAATTCTTTACATAATTATGTGGCTGGGATGCACTATTTCAGTTCGTAATTGTACTTACCATTCAGCGTGCTTCATGCCAGCTGTATTTATCGTACAACATACTTTACTATTTTGCTTATATATTGTGTTCATGTGCATTACTTATGTGGCCTTTTGTTTCTTTTGCACGATGCATGCTCCTCTATGTTAAAAACAGCCATTCCGTCTCCTCTTACTTCCTCCAGGAGCAATACTATCACCATCACAACCACATCCACAGAAGTGAGCAATCCCGTAAACAAAGGTGAGAAATGTCTGCATCTCCTGATTGTACACTTACAATGTTGTAATCACAGGCTCTGATACATAACTTACAAATTTTACAAGCGCTTTGATATTTAAGAAGTTTACAGTTTCTTTCTTGTAGGTGGTTGAGAAATGGCTACGTGTCTCAATGGTTGCTTAACGAATAACAGTCAGAAATGTAGTATGCATAAGGTACATCATAAGTAAAGACGACAACATCTAAGATACTACGTAACACTAAGCCGGTTTCATAAAAATAAATCACAGATATTTTGTTCCAACATATAATTCCAGTTTCACCAGCAGTTACTAAGGAAAAAAGGATATTTTAATTACAAATAACAGAGTCCAACAGGTTTGCGCAAATAGAAACTCTATTCTTCAACACATTCTGATAAGCTGATTATATATATACAATAAAATTTTTAATATATTAGAATCCTCTAAAATGGGTACTAAATTTTGAGATAAAACAAGTTTCTCCATGCTTTATTGATTAAAATTGGCATATATATATATATATATATATTGCATACAACTAGTGTTTCCTTTTGCCTCTACACGAAACGGCTTTCTGCCGTCTATATTCTGCTGCAAATTATACACTTCTGATTGTTCATTATAAGGTCGTGTTGACATTTTAGATCTTCAGCGTTTAACACAAGAAAATGTTCACCTTAAAATTAATTTTGTTTTCAATTCCTTTGCGCGATGCTGGATTAAATTAGGCTAATCATTTGAATAATAACTGCCACGCCCAAACACGTTTCTATCCCATCTTCCATGTTTCTACTAAAATTTAAATATTCATAACTTACGAGGTTTTTTCTTGCTTTAACATAAAGTGAATCACTATTCTCCACTGCCGTTCGTGTAGAAGAGAAAGAGGGGCTACACTAATCTGCTGACGCTGCTTAAACTGCATGTAGAAAAACTTTATAAAGATGGTAATATTGCCATTGTGATTAATATAACCATCTTAGAAATGAAGCTGTTAATTACTTCCTACACAATCCACCAGCAGGTGGACTGTACAGAGAAAGGAAAGAAAAAGGCATGCCGGTCACGGAAGATAAAACTTAAGATCTCGTTTGTTTTTCGCAAACCCAATACGCGTTCCTTAATCGTTATTTCTCTAAAATTTAAGCTACGTTATTTTAGTTTATAATGATAGGATGTTATTATTATACAAAGGGAGGAAAGGATATTTGGGTAACTGAGTACACGGCACTGAGAAGAATATTTGGAAATAAGGACTGGAAAAGGGGGCTTTACGTATAGGCTGTATCAAGCTGAATAATGTCATTACTGACAATTTTAAACTTTTACCAGACATTATTAAGGTCAGAAAACAGGCTAAAGTGAGACGGACGCAGTGTGCAGTAAATGTACAAGAGATGAGCAAAACACAGCAGCGAAAATGTGAAGAACCTCGCGTTTGACACTTACAGAAAGTCAGAACGAAGCGGTTCAGAGTTCGGCGATGGATGTCATTTCCATAATCAGTTATTCGCATAATTACTACTTGCACACTACAGTGCATAAGAAAATACAGAAGTACATCCATTGAAATTTTTAATTTTTCAAATAACTTAACACCTACCTTTACAGTAAACATAATTTACTAGGTACGTAATATATCACCATGCCTTACTCATTTAACTGTCAGGACTACTTTAAATTATCTTTAATTTCTCAAACAAATCCGGATACCGATATCGAATCATCTTAAGTTTATACATTATTGCAACAACAGTTATAAATCAGTATTATGCAAATCTAACTGCACCATGTTCAAACACCTGCAGTGTACATTATACTTGCTCTTGATATACTATGTGTTAAAGCCCACGACAAATATAACCCAGAGATTCCGCCATATCCCTTTGTTTAGACGGGATTTCTCTCTTTCTCCCAACCCGTCTTACTCAACCCTTCTTCCCCCTCCCCCTCACGTTAAGCTTCTCGGTTTTGTTATACAATCAGGGGCGCACACGGGTAAGGGGCTAATCCCGCGGTAAATGTGTTTACAGAGAAGCCGGCCGGAGTGTACCCCAGTGACATTCTGCAACCTGGAACAAACGAGATCATGGACCTTTCGGATCCCCAGCAAATCTCCAAACAAAGAGGTGGGTTGTCTCTTATGTACCAGTGGGAATGTGGGAAATTTCATCACCACAGAAGCGCAAACCCTTAGTGAGTAAGCTGGACGTAATTAGGCAATTCACGGCTTAATTATCATGTTACGCGGAGAGGAACGCGATTATAAAAACCTATGCGTTTAACTTTAATGAGTAAATTGATAAAAATAACTTAGTTTGTTCAGGTTCTTATTCTATTATTTTGCTAAAATACATGAATTTATCCCCTGAACCTAAACACAAAACCCATAATTAATATCCAAAAATTTTCTCTACTCTATGTGTGGGCTGCTCTTTAAGTATCAAATCCTAATACGAGGCACGTGATAATGAGATAATAGTTTAACAGTAACATTTTAATACTTTTAATTTCATTCTGCACAGTAAAATCATGAAAAATTTACTGAAAGATGATATTAAAATAAAAGATTAGCAAAAACACTGTTTTTATTAAAAAGTAGTAATAATCTGCATGTATACAGTAATGCTGTTTAGTATATCCTGAAATTTTTTATTTCATACACACAAAGCTGCAACTTTACCACAACCAGAGACACGATAAATGCCTCATTTAAACGTGCAAGAAAGTAACTATGGCCTTAGCAGATGCTTCCTCACACACACACACACACACACACACACACACACACACACCTACAAACACACTTACATACACACACAGCCGGTAGGACTCCTCTGAACTAGTTTTCGGCTCGTCTCAGAGGCCGCTACCTCTACAACACACAACAAACTAAGGAGACAAACATCCATGCCCCAGTGGGATTCGAACCTGCAATAAATGCAATCGAGTGTCTGCAGACCTACGCCTTAGACCACACGGTCTCCGGGATCGCAACATTTATGCGAATATAAAGTTATTCTGATTACAGCATCCAAACTTTTGAAATGGTATCTTAAAAATATTTATAAATAGTCAATATAGATGTGTCGAGTGCATATCCCACCGGTATCCAGGAAAAGTGAATACTTTCTTAAATCTTCCAATCGTAAATTTCGGCTATAAAAAAATCAGTTCCTACTTCAAAAAATATATACTTCTCTTTTATGTGAAAATAACCTGGTAATGCTGCATTGGGAAACAAGTGCCGTCTGTTTTAAGGCTCTTATGAAACTTGAAAATTTTCGTAATTAACTGACAACCATTAATGTCGTATAGCATACTTGGTAGAAGAATATAGTTGTGAATATGGAGCATGAGCGGAATGAGGGAATTCGAAAGGTTAGAGAAACCTTTCTCGGTGCAACTCTGTCAAAAACAAAAACATCAAGAAATCACATCCAAGCACAGTTACCAGGAACTTCACTTTAAACAGTTCATATTCATTGGAATTCATCCAATAAGTGTGCAATTTATAAATCTATGGGCGAATTTTATATTAATAAAAATACATCACAGTTAACAATATAGGATTTGTGGGAAACGTGTCACAAAAACACTCAGGAAACTTTGATCATTTGGCTAATAAACGCCCTGTAATTTGCTATGTGATTTCTGTTGCCAGTTTCTTGCTATAAGCATTCTATTAGCTGTTTCGGCCGGTAACTGGCATAAGTCCAGTCACTATTATTAAACTTATTAATTCCTTTTAATTTTGAGTTAATTCTACCAAGACAGAACACACATCCGCTAATATTCCTTGCACATTTCCTAAAATATTCATATTACTCTCACATTCTTCGTATCAAATAAGAATTAAAAAAACAGCAGTTCTGAAGAATAAAAATTAATTACATGCCACTTATTATTTTATTGTACTTCTTATAGGCTCAATATGTTTCGGGCACTACTATGCCCATCATCAGGAGCTCGCGATTATAATGTTGATTACCACACTGGTCGTTTCGTTCTTGGTTTGCTGTAGGTTGGAGGTTAGGTACTGGTAGGTTGGAGTAGTGTCCGGGCTGCAGCCCGGACACTACTCCAGCCTACCAGTACCTAACCTCCAACCTACAGCAAACCAAGAACGAAACGACCAGTGTGGTAATCAACATTATAATCGCGAGCTCCTGATGATGGGCATAGTAGTGCCTGAACCATATTGAGCCTATAAGAAGCACAATAAAATAATGAGTGGTATCTAGTTGGTTTTTATTCTTCAGTTATCACAATGATGCACGGTCCAGCAAACACCAAAACAGCAGTTCATTTAAAACTCGGGAAGTAAGCTTACAGGTTAATAAATATGACTTCCCCTGTTGTTTGTTATTAATGATTCAGTCTTAAGGTTTTCCGCTCGTTTCCATACACATTTCAGTATGTTTGAATGTTTTATCTTGAACAGCATGTAAGAAAACTCACGGCAGTTGGATTTCTAAAATGCGGAATTGAGGTTCTTCCTCCGGGAATAGAAGACGGCAAGGGACGGCACGTCTAAATCAACCTTCATTTGGGGTGGCTTTTATGTTTGCAGCTAGCTCTCCTTATTAATAAAACATAGGCCTAGGGATTTCTTTTATCGAGACCCATAAACTTTGTATGAACTAGCAACCAACAATTTCAACTGCAATTTTGCACTGATTTTAATAAAAACTGATCTGTAAAAATTTCAAGAAACGGTTAAAATACTGACAGCTGGAAGTACTATTCCCATTTGCCCTTTTAAGACTAAAATTAATTAAAATTACATTTAAAGATTCAGTTCGTACCACACAGAGGACAGACCGTCTCCACTGCATAAACCAATAGACTGATGTACGGAGAAACATCGTACTGTTGCAATCTTAAGAAACACACAAATACACTCAAAGTAAATGCACTCAAAGCATGGTTTCCAAAGTTCAATTCCGTTATCATGTAGTAACCACTAAAATTTAGGAGAGTTAGTACGTGCAAATTCCCCATAGCGAAATAATAAGCTCAAAAGACCAGAGTCGTGTAGTTTGCAGAACATGTCACTAGCCAAACCACGTGCAGTCGTTTCGTAGAACGTCCAAGTGCAGGAACACAAAACCCAGACATTTATCTATACACCCTACAATGCTCTGGAGTTTCTCTTGTCTATTCTGTGTTGCAAACAATCAGAGTGTGAATGACTCAGACAAAGTTTCTCAAGATAAATCCAACACGAAATCTAAAATCACGCCAGTAACACTGAAAAGCAGTGACCGTAGGTAGTAAAGTCATGTTGTGAATATTGTACTATGCTGTAGAAGGTGCGTTGTTACACAGGACAAGTCACAAACAGATTCTGTTAAAGTGATCTTACCCATGAAATTTATCACATAAAGACATGCAGAGGGAGCTGTAATGCAGACACCAACTCTTTACAGCTGGCCACTTTTTTTAAAAAAAAGTACAGTATCTGACATGTCGCACCAAGGAATTTAGTTTTCGAAATACACGTCATGGTCACGTGGAAAAAGTAGTGTTATTTGTCACGATGATATGGCACTTCGGTAGGTGAACTCAAGATACACAGTGCACAGCACAATTACGCAATACACACACGACGGAAACTGAGGCATATTCTTAAACCCCCGCGCCCTTAATGGTCGGGAATACGAACTGCGTAACCCTTGTCGACGTCATCCAGAAGCCAGTGACATTCGACAGCTGGAACAGCGTCGTCGTAAGATACTTAGTTGGTGGAGAGTTAATTAACATTCTTCACTTTTACTGAGTTGGTAACGATTTGATTCTTGACTACTTAACCAGTTATTTTTAGGTGCGATTTTATCCTGCCCACAAATCTTCCAACTCAATCTTGGGAGAGTATCTTAGCACAGGCCACGTCCGTTGACTGTATTTTAACGATGAAATGTAATAAGGTGTCCTAAAAGTCACTCTAAGGAAAACATAATAACGTTCCAGGGTAAATACTATTTACTACGAGGAGGTGCTGATAAGTCCTTAGCCCGACCAGGAAGGAAAAAAGGTACAGCGACCAAACTCGGGATTATTCAACATACCCCCCACGAAGCTCAATACACTTCTTAGCCCGTTGCTCTAACTTTTGCAAACCACTCAAAAAAACGTCAGAAGTTTGTCCGTCCAACCGAGTCTCCGCGGTAACAATGACCTCCGCGTCGGACGAAAAATGGCGACCTTTCATTTGTTTTCTCAGTCCAGAGAACAGGTGGTAGTCCGATGGGGCCAGATCCGGAGAATAGGGTGGGTGACGAAGACACTACAAACCCAGGTAGGCCAGTTTCTTCCGGGTTCCAAGTGCCCGGTGAGCCGGGACTTTGTCGTGCAAGAACAAGGCCCTCTTGGTGTCTTCCCGCGGCGTTTTTCCTTCAAAATGTCTTTCAGATGGACCGGCAGAGATGAATAATACTCCGCGTTGGTAGTTTGGCTCTTTGGAAGATAATCAATGAGGAGGATATCGTATTGATCCCAAAAAATCGAAGCGGGAAATTTTCCAGCGAATTTTGCACTTGGAAATTTTTGGGGGCGGGGTGAGCCACTATGCCGCCACTCTACTGATTGTTGCTTTGTCTCCGGGTCATAGTGATATAACCAGGTTTCGTCCATGGTCACCAACCGCGACAGAAAATCTTTTGGATCGCGCCGAAAATATTCCAAATTTTGCTAAGACGATTGGCACCGTTGACGTTTTTGATACGCGTTCAGGCATTTCGGGACCAACTTGGCGGAGAGCTTCCTCATTTCCAAACATTCATGAATAATGGACCCCACCCGCTCACGTGAGATGCCCAGTTGCTCAGCTATTGATTTAGCCGAAATCCGGCGTTCTTTCGAGTTTAGCTCGTGAATTTGATCAATAATCTGCGGGGTGGTCACTGTTTTGGGTCGTCCAGGACGAGGCGGATCACAGGGGGAAAAATCATCACGTTTAAACTGGGCCACCCAGGTTTTGATGGTGGCATACGATGATGCATATTCTCCTAATGTTTCTGTCAGAATGTCGTGAATTTCCTTAGGCGCCTTGCCTCGCAGGAAAAAAACGTGATGGCAGCTCGCGCCTCCATGTCATTGAAATCGCGCGCGTCGCCTGACATGCTTCCCTTCAGCCTCTGTAACAAGAAAATACTTGCAAATCGGCACAGGAACAGACCCCTCTTTCCAACGACACTATCGATTACGTCCTACAACATCGGGAAGTAGGTCGGACTAAGGACTTATCAGCACCCTCTCGTATGTTATCTTACAGTAACCCATCAGCATAAAGTTACACTAACAATTGACAAAAGAAACAAAAGCTTGTTCAGTCACAGAGCTGTAAACTGTCGCAAATTAACACAAATCGATCGGAAGTGAGAATAATCGCATTTAAGTGTTAACCATTTCGGTTAATCGACTTTTAGAGCGCCCTGTATTTTCATACCGTTGTTTGTTACTGGAGTTCTGTTACGAATGCACGAATATGATTAAGGAAGCATGTACTTTATGTGCCGCATGCCTGTGTTGCAGATTTGAAGCAAAGAAGTGGTAATCCCAGTGACAAGAGTCTCGACCTCCTCGGCGTCGGCTACAATTCGGCCAGCATCTCACTGTCGGCTGTTGCGCTGTTCTTCGCGCCCATGGTCTTTATCATATGGCATAAAACCTGGACGATCGCCCAGCCAAAGCAAAGCAAATCCAGGACCAGTTCTTAGTTACTGAAAGCAACACCAATCATTAAGTCGCAGTGATCTACATGGGGCAAAACCTTAAGCCATATTAACGTATTCACTCAACAAGACATGTACACAAGAACAAAGGCTTCTACACGAACATGGCATGACGTCATGAAGTCCGTACGCAGTGCATTAAGATTTTTTAAATCACGTAAAAAAGTGATGGATCCTAGGAGGATTTGATGGACAGAGCACGTAATTAAATATCGTTTTGACATTCTTCAGCAGGTACAAGATTCCGCTTCAAGTACTAAGTCTATAGAAAGCGATGCGGAAGAATATGCTAATGTGTTTTTACAGGTTAAACGTGGCATGTTGTAAGTGTTATTACGTATGTAATTCCGCAGAATTGGCCAAAATAAGTGTTTCGAACAACTGTGTTAACAACTAAACTCAGGGAAACTGAAGTCAGCAGCGGGTCAATTCGTCTTGTCACAGTCTTAACAGGTGTCCTCCTTTCAAAGTGATACAGAGCAATTTGAAACACCTGCGCTCATTTTTATTTCACTCTGACCACCTTCCTTAACAATAACTGTACAAGTAATTCAGAACTGCAGCAATTCCGGTTAAAACGAAGACTGCTGGGATAAAATGATAATTGAACTGTGGAAGCTACTCTCCCGTTGTGCGGCAGTTTCTATACTTTTGGTTGTTAAACTCACTTATGTAAAAGCTTCCGTCAGTAATAAGATATTAGCGTAATTTTATTGTCTGTCTAAATTTAAATACATGTTTCCATTCCAACTTAATATACGAGGCTTATTCAGAAAATGACAGTCTCGAGGATGCGCGAGAGTTATGCGCAGGCGGTACTTACTTTCCGAATAACCTAGGTATGTACCTAATCTAAAATTCCATGCAACATTTTCTTCTTGAACAAATGTGTTATAATATATATAGACTTCCAGTGCTGTCTGTTTTAAAAGTTACGGATACGAAGGGACAAACAAGTCACTCCCTTTACAACGTAACTAACGATATGTTCTCACTCACATATCTTCATAAGTGTTTGTTCTGCAGCAGTGAAAATTTCAGCATCACCCACAATACAAAAAGACGTGTGTAATAGTTTTACATAAGTGCAATAAATTCGCATAAATTATTTATGATTACGGAGTGAGTACAATAAATTCCACACGTTAAACTGCCACATAGGAATTTATTTCTTCCACAGTTCCGTTTTCTCCCACACAAGAATGTGTTACAGAGTGAAATGAAAATATGTCTTTGGAAGATTCTTCCCACACACAATGGACTACGCTGAAAAAAGGCATGCGTCTACATATAACGTAACTATCTCGATAGGTGTTACAATTTTGAACAAAGCGTGTTTTAGAAGAGTAGTGACTTCGCAAACAATACGACGATCCGTTCTTCCACCTACTTAAAACTCACATTGTGACTGTAATTCCAATGCAAACTGCTTGCCTTTGAGCATCCGTTGGCTGCACATCATTCTATTGTCGAAAATAAAACATACACAAACGTGGACTTCATACCACCTGTTGAATTGCTTACACATCACAAAGACTCAGTGGACGCCGGAAAAAACACTACATAGAAAGCGTTTTAACTGTCATGAATATGTGCACACAGTACTCTGAAGAAAAAGAAGTTTTGTACAATAAATTTTCTGAACAAATCTGTACATATACGTAATACATTCAACATATGCACAATTAGAAAAAAAAATTTAAACTCACGAACTGAATCAATGAATCAGTGTTTCTCAAAGGTTCATAAATACCTTGTAGGCTCGAAACCTGAACCGAATATCACGCAAGAATAGTAGTGAAATTTTAATGTATACTGGTAGTGGTATGCGCAGGCATATACATCTTTAGAATTAAAAATCGCTTTAAATTTTTTAAAAAATTGTGGTTGGATTATGTATCTTACTAGCACTGGAGAAAGAAAATATCCAGTCACTTTTCCTTTCATTGATTTGAGTGATTCTACCAAGACAAACTTTCGTTCTTTAAATTAGTGTTATAAATCTCTTGTTCAGAATTATCAAGAATGATGAAAATGCTACCCATGCATTTTTCGCACCAAGTACCTTAAGTTCAGTACGATATAAAACAAGATTTAAAGGGATGAACATTCGAAAGGTAATTTTAATGTTTCTTAATGTGTGTCATCCCCGTTTGGTCAACACAAACACATCAATAAAACAATCATCCATACACAACAATTTATTATGGTGATTTAAAAAAGCTACATGTTCGGTTGTGTAAAACAACCACCATCACGCTTCGTACTTCAGAAGAACCATTGGTTCTTAACTGAGTATTCACAAGAACCAAGCCTACACAAGAGAACTTCCTTATGTCTAAATGGTAAAAAATACACGTATATAAAGGTTTCATATTATTATTATTATTATTATTATTAAGTCTTTCTCGACTCCACGATATTCTTTTTAATTTCAATTTAAATATGTTGTATCGGTAACTAGGAGTTTCAAGTAAGCTTCATACTTGGTGCACGGATTTTCATTTTAGCAGTACTAAAGGAGACTTAGCTCTTACTCACCCTCATTTCTAGAACGTCATACAAAACTGAAGGCGCTGTGCGTGAGCTACTGCCGTCCACTTCATAGATCTCACAAACAAGGGAAATAGTGTAAGAAAACTATCAGAGAAGCCGTTCTCAAAGCACACGTTTGCCTCGTTTGTAAACCCATTCATATGCTTTTTTGTCAGATCTTAATTTAACTTCTACAATTTGAATCTCTCGACAGTCTCGCGGATTGTATTTCACTTAACATTTATTTTATATTCAGCCAACAAATTGTAACGTTAATGAATACGGATTATTTCCTAAGATTTTCTGCAAATCGTAGTTACGTCTTAAATTTTAATTTGACCTGTTATTTCCATAACTGATAAACAATAGAATTTGGAAAAATATTATCAATTTCTGAAGATTAAAATAAAATAAAAGGCGAGTCTACAATAACGTAACATGTGTCAATAGTTACTTAAAGAATTTAGTTTCTTCTAACAAATGATACATATCATGTCATTGTAGGCTGACTGGTTATGTCACCAAAAGTGCGAACATATTACTTTATTTAGGCATCATCCTGTATATTAGCCTTTCTAGATTAAAACCCAAGATATTATTAATGCATCTTTGTTGAATGTGAAATTGTGCTCACAAATCTAAAGCAATAATCAAAATTCCAATGCTTACATCATCTTATTGAACAACTAACGGCATACTTCACGATCTCCGATTGTCCACACAGATACTGTCTAATATTTGTAATGTAGCTACATATATTTTGACAGCAGCTGCCCTCTACTTCAAATTAAGACGCTGGAAATTTGCAGTGTTTCAAGAGTTGCAAGGTTTAAACTAGCCCGACTGATGTACAGCTTAATTTTAGGTTTCTGTATGTATGTATGTATGTGTATGACTGAGAATATAAGACAGGTATATCAACTGGCATATTTGGTAAATACTGCACTGATTTAATTTTAGTCAATTAATACTGAAACCTTGAAACCCTTACTGTTGATTTCATTTCCTTCCAGACATATGTGATACTCCACTGTGTATAACCTAAGTAACAGTGGCTTTGACAAGTTTTATGCAACACCTTGACTCCCTGATAAACCCCACACAATCCTAAAAGAGCAGACCATTTTCACTAGGTTACCAGTCCGTCAGACACTTCAGTCCATAGTTCAGTTAATCCACCCATCCACCCACCCACCCATCCACCCACCCACCCACACAGAAGCGCGCGCGCGAAGAATCCCTACAGACAGTGTTATTAATGTAATTTATTGCAGCATGGGTACAACAAACTGGCATTTATTTCATATATTATTACTAAAATGGATTTTGAAAAACAGCCACGTAAGAAATTGACAATTGTTTTGTCTCTTACTTGCAAAATCACCGGCTTGACAAGCTTTACGTGCCACATATTTTGGTAAATGAGAAGTTTTCAATGCTATATTTGTGTCTCGTCTTCGTAAATTGAGGAAATTAAAGGTACATAATTAATATGAATTAAAAACCTCTTAAACGAAACAGAACACAATATCATGAAACGGAAACGATCTTTTCTGTATTATCTTTGTAATACGACCACGAATTACATTTACAGTACAAGCGTACATAGTAGGCATATACTTATATTGCACTGCAATATTAACACAAAGCAGAAAGCTTGTTTGAAAGTGCTTAGAGCCAGATGCTGCCAACGGGCCGACTTTTATCCATTCCTGAGCCAGAGTAAAGAATATACATGACAAGTAATATTCAACAATGTATCAAAGAGAGCGCTAATCACAACTTTATTTAGGTACAGCCTATGAAAGACGATTTAACTCTTGAATTATACTGTATTTTCTAAGGGCTAGCATAGCAACAAGAAAGAAACAGAGCAATGAAGGAAGCAAGAAAGAAAAAAATCAAAGGTAGGTAGGTACATGTGTTTGTGTCGCCAGAAAAATAGATCGATCAATGGATGGATAGAAATACAGACAGAACGTAAAACATAAAAATGTCAAGTTCTGTCTGCCCACGCCATGAGGGTATACGGGACGAGAAGGCGTACACCTCCACTCCTTCTTACCTCGGCGCTACAGGTGAACGGTCAAAACCACGCTCCGGCCGCTCTACCCTAGGGAAAGAACCCCGGCAGCCAGTGCGAGAGAGATAAAGTAAAAGAAGAACGTATTTCAGCTTTTAATTGCAGATATAAATTCATTAGTGAAAATATAACAGTTAAATCTCTCGAATTCACGCCCAATCCCTTTAATTTAATGGGTCGTGTAGAACTCAGAAATATTCGGTTGGATAGGCAATATTCAGTGTTTGAAATCTAACACTGTGTTTCATAATTAATCTAATTTTCTGAACTGTCGTAATTAAAAAAAAGCCTAATATCTAAGAGTAAAAGCCAAAGAACGTGTAATGTCTGATGCGTGATAGTAGAGTCAATATATAGGATATTAGAATGATGTAGTTCCAATACCGTTAGCGTAAGTAGTTTCGTTTATCTCAGTATTTAACCAACTTGATGCACAAAATTTGTTTCACAATAAGTTTTATTTCATGCCTCTATATGTTTCGAGCATATGTGCTCATCATCAGGAGGTCAAAATTCAATTACACAGCCTCTGGTATCTGTGTAATTGAATTTTGACCTCCTGATGATGAGCACATATGCTCGAAACATATAGAGGCATGAAATAAAACTTATTGTGAAACAAATTTTGTGCATCAAGTTGGTTAAATACTGAGATAAATATACTGAGATG
>Ga0131853_10016521_pt1 | contig 13462 bp, 10 predicted proteins | sample TergutLab28metaG_FD_92764 | JGI IMG/M metagenome (GOLD analysis project Ga0131853, IMG submission 92764) | Labiotermes labralis P1 segment gut microbial communities from Petit-Saut dam, French Guiana - Lab288 P1 (version 2) (version 2) | ecosystem: Host-associated > Arthropoda: Insects >... | reverse complement strand
GCGATCTGTCAGGAACTGAAGGAAACTGTGAAAAACGATCCCACACTCCTCTTGAACGTCATCACAGGCGATGAAAGCATCGTTTATGCTTACGACCCAGAGACAAAACTGCAGTCTTCGCAAAGGAAGAGTCCTGGGTCTCCAAGACCCAAAAAAGCACGTATGCAAAAAAGCAAATTGAAGATGATGCTCATTTGTTTCTTTGACCAAGAGGGGATCGTACACTAGGAATTTGTCCCGCCTGGAATGACGGTCAATGCAGACTTCTACTGTGATGTTCTAAGAAGGTTACGTGAAAATGTGCGGCGCAAGAGGCCACAGAAATGGCGAAACCAGAACCTCATTATCCACCACGACAAAGCCCCGGCTCACAGGTCCTTTAAAGTTTCGCAGTTTTTGGTCAAGAACGACATGACAGTGATCCCCCATCCCCCATACTCACCCGATCTGGCCCCCTGTGACTTTTTCCTCTTCCCTAATCTGAAGCTTCGGATGAAGGGTCGAACATTCGACACAATTGAAGAGATTCAAGAGGAATCACAGCGGGTACTTGATACAATTCCAAAAAGGGGCTTCCAGGGATGCTTCCAAGAATGGCAGAAACGCTGGGACCGATGTATTCGTGCAAAAGGGGAGTACTTTGAAGGTGATGGAGGAATTTAACATCCAAGGTAAGCAAACTTCTTTTTACAAGTACTGTCCTGGAACTTTTGGATACACCCTTGTATTGTGAGATCAGTGTTAAAATATTTGATATTTTAAAAAATTCTTTACATGAATCCCTGATTCCTACACCCAAGATAATTCTAATAATTCTTTTCTGTAGTTTGAAAATACTATTACTATATGAGGAATTTCTCTAGAAGATTATCCTATAATTAAATATAGAATGGAAGTAAGACTGGTAACCATCTTCAAGGTATCCTGCGTCACAAAAGTTTAATGGCTCTAACTACAAAACAAGCCAAACTTAATTTCGGTATAATTATTTCTACATTTATATATACCCAAAGATTAGTTATAACTCTAAGTACCTAATAAATAATTAAGAGATTGTGGAAGTGTATGAAGCCCTGGGGTTATGTGGAATTCAGCAAGGTAAGACACTTCAACATATCACAGCACTGTCTGGCATAAGGTCACTCAGCCATTTTGAACATTCAGCAGAAACATATATCTGCATGGACTGACTCAGTGCTGACTAAACCAAACAGATTTTCAATAATGAGTATGGCCTCGTAACCATCAGGGCATCACTTAATAAAAAAAGTAACATAAACTGACTGTATGAACCAGGACCAGACAATAGATGGAAGCCTGCACTTGCAAGAAGGTATTCCTGTAGGCTGGAAGGGTACAACAGGTTCAGATGCAAATGAATACATTTTACTGATCATAATGATATATTTTTGTTAACTGATTATGGGCAATAGCAATATTATTATTGCTCTTACAAGCTTTATGGTAATCTCAACTTCAGCTGTTATACATACATAAAAATCTGTTCTTTCGTCATTTTCCAATACATATCAGTAACAATTCAGCTGTTATTTTTCTTGGAATTTTGAGGGTGTTAAAATGCAATTGTGTTTTTGTTTATGACCACAGTGTCATAGAGAATGAAAATATGTAGACAGAAAATTCACATTTTGTGTTTCCTACTGTATGACACCTGACCATTTACGTTTCACGACACTGAAAACGTCACTCCCCAATGCAATGTAAGGTTAATCCCATTAGCTGTGCTGGTCATTAAACTGGCATTGTCTGCACTGTCATTAGCAGAGTAAAATGATGTTCTATAGATTATGAGGGAGTACAGACTCAGCATTTATTGCTTAAGGGAAACACCATCACAGCAACCAACAGTACAAGGTTTACCATTTTTCAGGGTTGTTTTATATCCACATTCTTTACCTGGGTTAGTTAGGTTATGTGAGTTTTGAGGATTTCCACAGCAGTTGAGGTTTCTGATTTGGGGCATGACACTGTGATGATGCATATCTTAGGTAGACACAAAATATTTTCCTTCATTTTTACCAGAATTTATGCCATTGTGATTTTATATATAATAAAAGTTCAGCTGTTGCCTAATTGATGACAGTCTTGAAATCTGATTGTTAAAAACAGTAAAATGAACCCAGCAATGCAAAGGGAGAGCCTAGAGTTGGTCTCTGATGGAAGCCTGGCCAAAATTATATGTCTTTGATGGTAGACCTTCAGAAAAATAGAGTCCAAATGTCTCTAATTCCGTTGACCTATGCCAAAAAGCATAACGCTTATCAGCAATTTGATGAACAGGAGTGCATGTATGAGGCAGAAAACCAGCTCCTGTACCAAGTGATAAAATACATTGTGAACTCAACTGAAACTCTCCACTTCACTCACATATATTGTAATGCTTTCTATGATTCTCAGCATAAAGACCTGTTATGTAATATTTCTCGACACATAATTAACTGACAGGAATTTTTAGTGGAGGCGGGGTGTGATTTCTGCAAAACTGTAACTGAAGTTTTGTTTAACAAGTATCAGTTAAATAACCTTCAGGTTGCTTCCACAGCGCACTTTATTTTCTCAACAATGATATTTAGACTATTAAGAAATTCCATGTTATGGAACCTGAGGGTTTAGGTTGCCGCCTCTTCCTCCTACCTCTTCTTTTGTCTTCCTCACGTATTAGGCTATGGAACATGTTACATCTGTGACTTACAACTCCACATTCTCTTTCTCGTCCCAATCCCCGCGAAGTAAAATCTTGAAAAGTTACCTTCAGTGCAACAATTCGACGTTCGTGGGACGTAACTAAGTTATTCGCGACGTGTATACGGGTTCGTTTCCGGAGGAAAGCTGCGGATTGCTGTCTAATTCTGAGCTGCCCGTGCATATACGCTGTAGGACTGTGAGAATGTACTTACATGAAGGCCTTGTAATTGGGCCCAATTTTCTGCACATGGATGTCATACTTGCTATCCACGTACGGCTCTGTTGTGCAGTACGTGTTGGATACAGCAACTACAGACGCCATGTCCTGGAAGTCGCTGTTTGTATCCACTTTGACTTTCCCCAGTCCTCCATGCGCATGCCCAATCTTGAAGACGACAGGGAAGCGAGCCGAACTCAGCTACGTAACAAGAGAAAAGATAATATTATTGCTACTTCAGTTTCGAGGTTTGTAGAGTAACAGTGGTAAATTAACTGCACTTGAGTGTCGAGTGTTGGTGAAATGATACTGACAAGGGAAAGCCTAAATACTCGAGGAATTTTCTATCCACCAATAATCCCACGGGATTGATTTGGAATCGAGCCCGGACTTTCGCTGGTAGAGACAATACTTGTGTATGTACGGTTTCTTTTGTATGATAATGCCACTGGTCATTCTACCATGATAGTAAAGCGCTTGCTGGCTCAACGCGGAATGGTTATCCGCAAACCATCTTACTCACCTGATTTTGCGCCAGCCGATTAATTTTATTCCCTAAGTGAAAACAGCCCTCAAAGGAAAAATATTTCAGGATTTCGAGATCATAAAGAAGAATATGGACGTCGAAAATAATGCCGTTTCGTTGTACGCATTGGATAACTGCTGCACAAAATTTTAGAAAAATTAGAAAGTGCGTTAGAAAAATCACTCTGAAGGAAAATAAAAGAAATTTCTTTTGCTTCCTACGTATCTCTTCTTACACACCAATAACCTAAACTTTTTATTTGACCTCGTATTTTTCCTCTCCTTTTTTGCATACCGTACAAATATCATTACGCCGTACAGTGCATGTTACGGCCTGCACTTTCCAGTTTCATTTACATCAGTACGCCTCTATGTGGAGAAAAATATTTGGAAAAAATTATACTAGCTTTAGCAAAAAGCTGAAACATGTCGCCCAGTATACAATAAGACACTGCAAAGTAGTAGTTCAGACCGACTGCTCCTCTTCCTACCTGTTTAATTTGTATATAACAACGGGGTATCACACATAAAGACAAAAACATAACTAGCTGTCACGAGGATTAAATTATGATGAATATGCCTAATACTAATGCAATGGCTGAGAAAAGGCCACAGGGAAGTTGGCACTGGTTGTTTGCCACTGACTTCTGTGGACGTGAATGTTTATAGACATCAGTGTTTAATTCACATGATTGCGAGATTGGCCCGAGACCAGCCGGTGACTCAGATTCTTCAAAACAAAGGTCTCTTTAACAGAAATTAATCACTGCCCCACTTCCAACTCTAACGCCTCTGTTGGTTTTTTTTTTGAAGGGGCCAAAAAATAAATAAATTACCCGTATAAACACGCTGTGAATAGAAACGTTAAGTGCGGTACGTGGGTTGCAATGTGATCTCACAAAGGTCAGAGGTTACGGCATCCGACCCGAAGAGATGCTGCGCTAATATTCACTGAATACCTCTGGGTAAGCCACATTTTCATCCAAACGCAGTGGACTGAATAAATCACCAGGACGCAGCGTTCAAAAGGCATGTTATCTGGATGTCAGAACGAACAGTGGCTGCTAGTCCCGCTCGGGCTCCATTGGTGGTAAGTGGGATGTGGTGAACAAATTCGTTTAGGAAACCCTTTTTATTTCAGTAAGCACTCCATCGCCTTCCACAATATGGATCTACTTGTATCAACAGACAGCATTTTCAATGGCCATCGTTGTAGAGGCCTGTTTCCTACTTTGCCGGAGCTCGGATTTCACAACGGAAGTTCTCTTGAGGTTTTCTTATTACCTCTGGCCACTGCTGGGATAAATACAAAAGGATACGGCCGTTTCCTCTGAGGTCATCCCCAAATCGTCATTCACGATTATTATCGACACAAGATTTTTGAAAAATTAGTACATGGGTAGAATAAAAACATTCAAAACAACGTGGTTTTTAATAGCAGTATCTGTTCCTTTCTGCACAAACCTGACATTAATATTCTGAGCCCATTCTCAGATAATGTTAATGCTGCTGGAGATCAGCTAAATTAGATTGTAGCGAATTTGACTCTAGTAGATGAAATGGGAGAAAGAAAGAATGTGATATTAAGCCACACGCACTCAAATCTCAATCTCCGCACAGCTGTGTATGTATTTCTCTGATGATGACCATGTTTGTTAGAAACATGTAGCTAATCTGTGAACGAAAATTGTTGTTGTGTTTTGACCGGATTTATTATACATCTTTGATTAGGCCCACTCTTCTAAGAACACAACGTGTATGACTGGTCTACAAATGTTATATGTATTTGAAATAGGCGTACGGAGTTTCTCCAGATTTTCACTATGCGGGAAAATATTTTGCCTTTACAAAATACTGTTAGGTTTTCAAACAAGTATTAAGTCAAAACATAAATGTTATAGAAGTTAGGGGTTTGCTGCGAGGCGTACAAAAATGATATGCAGAGAAAGTTAAAACTGAATGGTTCTTACTTACCTATTTTGGATTAAAAAAGATTTTTTTTTTTAAATCTGACTTCACTGCTACTAGATTTGTGAATACAAAACAGTATTAAAACCACATAACACGTCAGATTTTATTCGATATAATAGAATGAAATCTTTTAAAACTACTCAAACACCCAACAGGCCTCAGCACACCTGTGTTAAGCTCTGGAGGCTGATTTGCTTTGAAAAGATGCTCTTGAAAGTTCAGCATTGTGTTATGGAATAAAATAAGTAGCACTGGTAGTCATCCCCACTCTTTCTTACGCATTTACCCCAAATTAATCCACACATTTAAAAAGGTAATATTGTGATATTTAAGTGAATATTGTGTGGACTTCAAAAATTTATTTTTTAATATTATTAAAGTGAGATTTTTTGGGCTGTTTTAGATTAAAGCCTAATTTAAGAACGAGAATAGTTGTCAACCTCACACAATTTTTTTCGTTAATTAAACATTAAGACATTAAAAACAGTTTCATATAAAGGGATAAGACAAAGATAATTATGGACAATCAATGAAAGTTATTACAAGTATTGTGTATTGCATTCGGTAATGTAGTGTTAAACTTCCAACAATTTTTCAACTATATGCACCTTTAATTATGACATAGTTGTGCTGAAACATGTCGCGTGTTTATATTTTCATATAACGTCAATTAGCCGTAAAAATTATTCCCTTCATTGTTGCGGATTCTCCGGATAATTATTTTAAAATAAACCAAGAAATATCTTTATGGTAGGCGGAGCACCTGTTATTTATGTGCTTCATTTTACTTTGTAAAATGAAGCACATAATGAATTCTTTAGTAACGCAATTTATCCACTAGCACTCCGGTGTCTGGAAGGGCTAATAGAGAAAAAACACAAATATAAAGCAAGATGCGGGTTCTTATGACCAAGATTTGTACCTCTCGACCCACCAGTATGAAGCGGGAGTATTAATTAACGAATCGCTGTGTCTGGTACGGCTCATGTAATTTAATCCGTTTCCAATAGACAGTGTCTCTATAATATTATAACAGACGAGTAGTTCTCAATTATGCCACATAAGGAGGGAATGAAGTCATTTTTATGTAGATCTTCTTGACACGATTTAGTTTGATTTTAACACAGATTTTCAGCAAAGATCATCAACAAGTAGCTTCAAATCCTCCATTGTTTCCTATGTTAATTTTGTTTCTACAGATGTGCAGACCCAAATGATGTAACTTGAGGCGCATCCAGAAAGTGAGAACTGATCGTGTACAGCGGAGGCGCAGGTAGCAGATTTTAGACGGACAGAAACTGACGAATACGTGTACATCAATACTGTGCAGCACCATACAATAGCTTTTGATACAATGATTGATTTGTGATTGATGGTTTATGAAACTGGTGAAAGTCACAGAATGATGCAGCAAATTTAAAAGAGGAAGCGATAAAATTCTAAGAAAGCTTTTATTCCTGAAAGAAGAGATTAAATTGGACAAATGCCTGCTTGTAGGAAATTCAGAATGTTTTATCTTTCCATCTTATACCTAAAATTCCAAATACTGATGTAAGGTACATGCCCGCACACTTACAATTTTACCTTCCTCTTAGGAAGTAGGGATACTGGTCTCTCATTCTGCAGGTAGAACGCTGTATTTACGAGAGAAGTTGGGTTCTTGTCTTCAGTGTTTTAATTTAAGTTAAATTAAATTTTAATAATAATAATAATAAGTAATAATAGGGCGACTGGGACAGTAATAATAGGGGCGACTGGGACAGTAATAATAGGGGCGACTGGGACTATTTCAAAGTCATTTAGAAAATACGTGAGTAACATACAAGGAAAACATGAAGTCAAGGAACTCCAGAAAACAACCATATTGAGCAATGCACACATACTTCGGAAAGTGCTAATGTAAAAGTACAATAGATTCAACACTAAAACTAAGGATATAAGCACCATGAATAGTAACAACAGAATAGCTGCAACATTGTATTCCCTAGGGACATAGTTTGTCTCAGGAATATAAGTAAAAATACCCTGCATAAAGGAGATGATGATGATGATAATAATAATAATAACCATCAAAAGTGCCAACAGGGTATAAACAATCCAGGATTGGCCTCGCTTCTTGAGTGTTGACCTCTCTATTTTTGCCTTAGTCGATCCATAATTCCTCTTCCGGTAGGAGTTCATAAACACACAACAATGGTAATGGGTTCACCCTTAATTCTAAATAAATACTGTGCCCACTTGCAGCTGTATTCCACAATAACTTTCTTTAAATTATACATATTTAGCTCTTCTCTTACTTTTTCGTTTCTTTATGGTCATATTATGTATATCCTGCAACCGGTCTCAGAAACTTTTATAACGTTGATGGCATACACGCTGCACTGAAGCAATGCTACGACAATTAAAACACTCTATGTTAATCTCACTTGTTGAAATGAATGGCCCTGCAGATGAAAGTGCTATGAACATTCCAAGTGTCAGTAACTATTTAGCTACTAACTGACGTGGTGTAACAGCCCAGAAGACTTTATTCCTCAGCACAGGGTAAATTCTGTAAGGCCGATTCTACTGAAAGGACCTTAAGTGTACTGGAAAATACACCTAAGATCCGTAAATAATAAGAAGTCCCACACGATTGCCATGTCAACAATTACGTGAACATGTGTTCCCTGAAGTGTACTACAGGCCAGCAATTGTCAACATTTATTTTTCTCGCAACCCGGAATAAGGCAGATAGTTTGGACCAGGACTGCACGATATAAATTATAGTCCCAGCTTTGTTAAAAACACTAGAAACACGAACAAACACACTTACAAGATTGAAAGTATTTAACCTCTGATATCTATAATTCGACTCTAATATACTTTATGAATGCAAATAATAATAATAATAATAATAGCAGCAGCAGTAACACCATCACTGAGGCTATTCAGAACTTAACAGACTTGAAGGAATAGCTAAACAGAAAACGGCAAAAGACAACGGTCTACATACCACAAGCATAGCAAAAGTCAGTGTCTTAGATCTAATTACATAGGTTTTAAATATTTTATGTTTTATATTTAAATGTATTATAATGGGACTGATACATAATGCCTACAACACAGTACAAAACTGATATATTCTATCCACATAAAAATTGGTATAAACATCAGAATGTACTGAAGGTTATTAAATGCCAGGATGCAATCCATTTTACTGTAAATTGTTTTAACCATAGTGTGCACACCTGAAAATGGCATTGCTATGCCGAAACATGTCGGAGTAAAGTGAAAGTAATGTCGTTTGTTGTTAAGTGCCTTTAGTTTGTACATTAAATGAACATACTGAAACATGTACCTTTACTTCGTGTATATGAAGAATGCCGAAAACAATGATCTCACTTTGCGTTTTCTACAGATCGAACAGCGGGACTGCGAACTTGATTTCCACTCCAGGTGTTTGTGTTTCTCTGTTTTGTCATGTAACATGCAGATAGCAGCAAGTAGCTCGCTCGTCATACAAGGTAATCCTACCGAATATGTATCAACAGAATTTATAAAATCAGAGGCCCCTGTTCTCATTGACCTGTAGCACCGTACCTGTAGACATGTAAAGACAGGGTATCGAGACATCAACACGGTAACTGTCCATACACATATATGTAAAAGTTCAACTTAGAACAGGCCACGAAGTCCTATTGGGGGAATGGCGGTATAACTCTTCTCTTTCTTTAACCTCGGCGTTAGATGGGGTGGGTGGTCAACGCCACGCCCAGACCGCTTTACCCCCGGGAAACGTCTGGTACCCATTGTATAGGAGGCTGGGTTGATCCCAGGGCAAGTCCGACCGGGTGCAGAATATCTCACCCCCACCGGGATTCGATCCCCGCACCGTCCAGCCTGTAGCGTAAATCTGCACTGTAGTGAAATGAATGGATGTTATGAAAGCCTCAGTAGGGTCGGATGAGGGAATCAAGACATTCTTACAAATTTCAAGGTGACACGACAAAACCACTAGGAAGAACAAGACCGAAATATAATATTAATATGGATCTTGCGGGAATAAGTAATGAAGGTGGTAGTTAGACTGAAGTGACTCATAAATGAGCCCAGCATAAAAATTCAGTTCCAATTGAAGAAAGTGCACAGTCTTCGCCCATTACAGCAAAATAGGCAGTGAAGTTACAACGTAATATTTTACGACATTCGTGTTCCATCGGCTATTCCTGGTGTCATTTCACTAGAAGAGAGCGCTTTTATAGTGATTTAATGTTGCCGACAACAATGAAACATATTTAGGTCTTCACGTAAAGCTAGTGTTATTTTTGCCCGATTTTAACCAAATTTAGCATTCCTAGACATATTTTCATAAAAGTACCCACTATCAGATTTTACCCGTAAATCCGTCCAGTGCGAGCGAGCTGATACATGCGAACAAACGGACGGATAGACAATCGGACGGACGGATGTGGCTCCTGTAATAGGCGCTTTTCGTCACTATGAGAACAAGTGATATTTATTGCGAGAATTATGCACAAGCCGTAATTACACGTTGAGGCTAAGCGTAGTTTCGTAATGATACAACAGACGCTATGTATAATTACTACAGGATAGTGAATGCTAATGAAGTACACGCAGAGTCCAGTGCGGAAGAGTACCTCACTTCAGTTCCTTCATGCAAGGTGACCACGTTTCGAAACACTGCCGCCGGTTATCATACTCTTTGTAACGGGATATAAGATGTGGGACAGACAGTAAATGTATTCTGCCCTAATCGCAGCCTCACAGCATCCCGTTTTAAGTAACGAGAATTTTGAAATCGAATCATTGCAGAATTACTGTTCTAAATAGAGGGAAATTAAAACGATTAATTACAGAAAGAGGGAGTAGTGGCTGTATGACGCTAATAGCATTGCTATTATTTAAGTTGTTAATTTATATATCAGAGAGCAACGGCTTTCGTGCTCTATTATTAAGCAAGGCTGCGTGTATCTTAATATCACAAAGTCTCTTCACTGAAAGTATCCACGCAACGTGTTTCGGCTATTTTCAATCATCGTCAGAATAACCACACTGTCCGTAGAATTTATAGAGTCACGTAAAACTCTTTACCATAAAAATATTGATATTTTTTAAAAAAAAATTTGAATAAAACTCCAATATTTTAAATTCTATCATGTTCATGTTATTGCTATGTGTATTATTGCAGGTCGACGTCTTCATTCTTATTCTACATCCGCTTCGTCATTTCAGATAAATTCAAAAGTTCTCGCATGGTTAGTTCTTTGCAGCATGACAGCAGCGAATAACAAACAAAGCCATAACACAGAACCACAATCCTTACTGAGACAGAAGGACTAAACTTTTTATGCTGTTGTTTCTAGATAAGTGTGTTACTTTACCGTATTTTATGATTACTTTACGGCTGTACAAATTTCATTTTATCGAAGAAGGATTTGACAGCACGCAGTTGATGGACCTATTTTCAAGGCGCTATACGAAAGCCATTCTGAGTGAGTAACTAACTAACTAACTAACTAACCAACCAACCACCCAACTAACTAACTAAATAACTAACTAACTAACCAACCAACTAACTAAATAACTAACTAACCAACCAACTAACCAACTAACTAACTAACCAACTAACTAACTAACTAACTAACTAACTAACCCAGAGCACCGAAACCTAAATCTCACGGAACTGAATTATTTCAGTAAGTGGATTACAGTTCGTTGGTTGCTCTAAATGTGACAAACAAACTTTAACATGTTAATAGTTAACACTGCCTCACCGTATTTGAGAAATCATCTGCTCATAACTAGTCCTGTTATAATAACTATCATGTTGTTCTTTTAGTAACTTCAGACAAATACCGAGATAGTAATTCAGAATTTCTGTTAAGTTTACAGCAGCAGGAGATTTTCAGAGCTCTACTTAATGTAAACACTTCGGACAGATTACCAGATAATCTGAATGAGGTTATTCCATGATTTTTCACCTTCCATCCACAAGAATGCTGGGATTTTAACTTTAAACAGTCCGCCAGTACGTGTTTACAAACTGTTCACCATTCAGATTGTCCTCCAGTTTTCAAATAATGCAATCAATCAAATGTTGTCCAAAAATTAACTGGACATCTACAGAATGCTCTCCTCTGCGACGTAACGCCGCGTTGTCTGGTAGAAGTGTACCATAGTCACAGAGAGACCAACTGACTCTAGTATCATAATCACCATAATCATCATCATCGGTAGCAGCAGCTGCAGCGACGGCGGTGGTGAAGGCAGTATGGCACATCTTGGAGATGTAGGCTGCTTGCTCTGAAACGTCCTTATATTTACACCGGCCTGAAAGGTGTCACACCCAAGAAGAGAGCAGTCTTCATAGTTTCCAATGTGAGAACCTCAAATCTCGACCATCAACGGAATTAGATTTTCAAGAAATAAACACAACAGCAGAGACATACGTGCAGTGGCCAAGAACCTGGTTGATTTTCTTCTTGTGTCTATACAATCTATCACTGTAATTAAGAACTAATCTGTCTCGATCTGTTTATAAATGATGGTGTAACTTATCACCATTATGCACCCAGAGGTTAGCTATCACTTCTATGTTCATTAAATAATCTCCCTCGCAAATTCAAAGTTATTCCATTATACGAAGGACATAATTTCATATTATACATTATAACAACAAAACTAATGTTTATCCACCCGATTAGTCCAAAATCTTAAAACCAGTGACGAAAAAGTCATGTAGAAGGGATAAGAGACCTTAAATGCTCATTGGCGGCGTCGGTATCGGTATTTTGCAAACCCTCAGCGCTACCAACCAAAGAAAAAAACTCTGAGAATAAAAAAATAAACTAAAAACGGAGGAGACAAGAAAATAAAATACCGTAGTTGGTTTAATGAATTAGTAATATCTGAGTAAAACAAGAAAAAACAGAAAAAATTATAAGCACAAAAACAATGAATGTTCAAGCAGGACATGTACCCTGTAACACATAATACATATACATGTAGTTGATAATAGAAGAAATAATGCAATATTATAACTAGTATTGTTACCTTTTAGTGGCGCTGCAACTTTATTTTTCACATAAATTCCTATGTAAACGGGAAAATAAGTTAAGAATATTTCATTTGTATAAAACATCTAACGGTTTGCACGAAAGTTTTCTAAACTCTTTTGATTTATTATTTTATTTCGCACATAACTATAGAAATAAGCTCTTATAATGAAACCAACTAGATGCATTAATTGGTATTAAGAAGAATATATGGTCCTAAATATGAAAACGGGGAATGGAAAAGTCGGACGAATCGAGGACTAGAAGATATGAGCAAAGAAGAAAATATAGTAAAATGGATAAAAGGGCAAAGGTTAAGCTGATTATGTCACATAGAGAGAATGGAGGAGGATAGGATGCCCAAAAAGATCTTCACTCAATAACTGGAAGGTACGAGAAGAAGGGGAAGACGCAGGAAAAGATGGAAAGAGGAAGCAGAAAGAGATCTTCAAGTGCTGTAAATGAGAAGATGGAAAGAGTTGGTGGTAGATAGGAGGAAATGGAAGAACATTGTTCGATAGGCCAAAGCCCACAGTGGGCTGTAGTGCCAATGGAAGAAGAAGAAGAAGAAGAAGAAGAAGAAGAAGCACTAATTCCTCAATTTATTTTGGAATAAAATTCTACGTGTTTCGGACAGTTCCTCTGTGCTGTGTATACAGTGAAAAACTCCTGATGATGGACAGAGGAACTGTCCGAAACACGTAGAGTTTTATTCCAAAAATAAATTTGAGAAATTAGTGCATCTAGTTGATTTTTATTGCAAGAGTTTATCACGATGCACGGTCACCTGAACGTCAAAATAGAAATAAGCATTCAGTATATGGGATTACATCTCCCATATATTTATACTTCACACACACACACACACACACACACACACACACACACACACACACACACACACACACACACACACACACACACACACACACACACACACGCGAGTTAACACATTTATGGTGAAAGCTAGAGCGGTGCGCGTTAT